>Ga0070681_10002941_pt1 | contig 15795 bp, 10 predicted proteins | sample KBSC83BmetaG_FD_65650 | JGI IMG/M metagenome (GOLD analysis project Ga0070681, IMG submission 65650) | Corn rhizosphere microbial communities from Kellogg Biological Station, Michigan, USA - KBS C8-3B metaG | ecosystem: Host-associated > Plants > Roots > Rhizosphere | place: USA: Michigan...
CCGCAACTCCTATCGGCAACAGCTCTGGTTCGAACGACAGCGCTGCTAACTCCGCGCCAGCTCAGTCAGGAAGTAAGGCTCCGAGCACGGCTACGGGTGCAGCGAAGCCACCGGCTACGAAGGCTGGAACAACCACCGGACCGAACAAGCCCCGGTAAATTGACCTGAAACTTAGCAACCTTGACGCCGGAAGCCGATCATTTAATGAAACGCTTCCGGCGTTTGTTATAATCCCACCTACCTTGAAAGACTCCGAAACCTCGAATCCGGACCTCGAACTACTGCAAACGATCATTCGTTACCAGTTTAATTCGTTAAGCTTGCTGGAGCGCGCCGTAACTCATCGATCATGGGCGCATGAGCAGGTTCCGCCCGGTGACGAGCAAAACGCTCGCAAACTCCATAATGAATTACTCGAGTTTCTGGGGGACTCGGTACTTGGACTCATAGTGGCTGAATACTTGTGCATATCGTACCCGGATGGAACCGAGGGCGAGCTTTCACGCATGAAACACAGGCTTGTTAGTGCGCCCACCCTGGCAAAAGCGTCTCAGCGGCTCGATTTAGGAAACTTTTTGCGCTTCGGACGCGGAGAAGAGAAGAGCGGAGGGCGTCATAAGAATGCTTTGCTTGCCGACGTGTTTGAAGCGATAACAGGTGCTGTTTTTCTTGATGGCGGGTATGCCAGTGCTACAGAGTTTGTCTGCACGGCCCTGAGGGATGAATTGGCGGATGCTGACCCCCAGGAAGCGGCTAAATCTGACTACAAAACAATGCTTCAGGAACGACTTCAGGCTGAGCGAAGGCCAGCGCCAAGATATTCTGTGATTGACACTTTTGGACCTCCTCATCGCCGGCTATTTCATGTTGAAGTTGCCTGGGACAGTGGCACCATTCAAGGTGAGGGATATTCGATCAAAACGGCCGAAGCGTCAGCCGCCCGGGCAGCCCTCGAGATCATGTCCGAATCAGATACTGGGAACCTCGAGTTGCTTGAGGAGACGGACGCTTTGGACGGCGGAGCGAACTGACAGGGCCCTTAACTTGACCACCGTGAGCAAACCTATCTAGGATGTTTTTAAATGGCAAGCAATCTTACTACTGAAAAGGTTACGGACCGGGAGAATGAGGAGCTGACGGAAGGCGAAAATTTCTCGTTCTCCCGCCTGTTCAATCGAAATGGCCACGATAAGGGGGTACCGCCACCCAAACCGAAGGGGCCTCCCAAAACGGTTTGGAGAGAGTATTTTGAATCGGCTGTAGTTACCGTGATTATGGCCCTGTTCGGTATGACCTTTATCGTTCAGGCGGTGAAGGTTCCGACCGGTTCGATGCAAAATACGATCACGATCGGCGATCACCTACTCGTGAACAAGTTTATCTTTGCCCCAGGTGCCTCGTTGTCTTTTTTGCCCCAACGAGAGATTCGTCGCGGCGATATTATTGTTTTCAAATATCCGGGTAATAAATACTCGCCGAGTCGTGATTACGAACGACCCGACAATAAGCCGATCCTCACGAACTACGTCAAGAGAGTAATCGGTTTGCCGCACGACAAGATTCGGATTGAAGGACGAAATGTAATCGTGAACGGTCAGATCATTCCAGAGCACCGGATTGATGCCAACGATCACAACCGTAAGGATCCGCTTGAGATTGTTAACGACCCACCAAGAAAGCCTGGTGAACTTTACGACGTCTATTACAAACCCGGTACGGACGATGACGATAGTAGCGACTATGACGTTTTTCGGTTTGAAGGGAATAACGGCGAGATAGAAGTTCCAGCCGATAGTTATTTCGTGATGGGAGATAACCGGAATAACAGTGAGGACAGTCGTTACTGGGGATTCGTACCACGCGATCTCGTAATTGGTCGAGCAATGTTTGTCTACTGGTCGTATGACGAAAGCGCTGACGCGAGCAGTGGCGGAATTTTAGTAAATTTCTTCAAAAATACCCGTTGGGGCCGTACCGGGACATTGGTTAAATAGTCTCTCGTTCGCGGTCCTTGTTTGTGCTGCGTCCTTCGTACAAAGTGCAAAGTACGCAGCACAAAGAACTCTTTCCGTGAGCTCACACCCTAAATGTCCTTCTGGCAGGAACTTCAACTAGCTTCCTCGGTTAATAATGTAATCGGCTGGATTGTCCTCGCCTTTCTCTTCATTGCGATCGTGCTTTACGCTCTCTTGCCAAGAGAGCGAGCGAAGATTCGCACCGCTTCCTTAATATTTATAATCTCCTTATTCAGCCTGGTACTTGCCGCTACCCTCTCCTATCGCGGGCAACATGGTCGCGCTTACGTGTGGGCCAAGTGGGCTTCTCTTCTTCTTCAGAGAACCGCCTTTGTCAGCCTCGCTAGCATCTTTTTGTTCGACATCGTTCTGACTTCGATCAGGCTACGTCCTCCCCGGATCATGCGCGACCTGATTGTAGCGCTAGCCTACATCCTGGTTGCGATCGGCTCGCTCCAAATTCTTGAAGTTGACGTGGCCGGAATTATTGCGACCTCAGCGGTAATTACTGCAGTCATAGGACTCTCGTTTCAGGACACTCTCGGAAACATGATGGGCGGTATGGCGCTTCAGGTTGAACGCGCCATTGCAGTGGGCGATTGGATCAGAATCGATAACCAGGAAGGCGTGGTCAGGGAAATTCGCTGGAGGCACACCTCGATTGAGACGCGCAACTGGGACACAGTTGTGATTCCGAACAGTCTCCTAATGAAGTCTCAAGTTACAGTGCTAGGTCGTCGAGCTGGTTCGCCCCGGCAACATCGACAATGGGTATATTTCAACGTCGATTTCCGGTACGCTCCAAACGAAGTAGTCGATACGGTCCAGGCCGCGCTTCGAGCTGAGCCCATCACCAATGTCGCTGCTTCACCTCAACCTGACTGCGTATTCCTCGATTTTCGTGAAAGTTACGCACACTACGCAGTCCGTTACTGGTTAACCGACCTGGCTTCTGACGATCCCACGAATTCTATTGTTCGAACACGAATCTATTTTGCATTGCGACGGGTGGATATACCGCTCTCGATTCCGGCCCACTCGATCTTTGTGACTGACAACGACTTTGCCCGACGAGAACACAAGGCTGCGCAGGATCTGAAAGTAAGAAGCGAGGCAATCGGTCAAGTCGAGTTATTCAGTATGCTCACTGAAGAGGAGAAAACAGAGTTAGCTCGTGGCTTAAAATTTGCTCCATTTGTGAAGGGCGAAGCAATGACGCGACAGGGAGCCGAAGCGCACTGGCTGTACTTGATTTTCCAGGGGGAAGCCGAAGTCCGAGTTACCGTGGATGGCCACAAGAACTCGGAACGCGTTGCGACGCTGAAGGCAGGCGACTTCTTCGGTGAGATGGGACTAATGACCGGCGAGCCGAGGAGCGCAACAGTGATTGCATTAACTGATGTCGATTGCTATCGCCTCGACAAAGAGACCTTTCGGTCTACCCTGAAGAAGCGTCCGGAGATTGCTGAGGGCATCTCTGCTGTATTGGCGCGACGCCGCGTCGAGTTAGAAGCGACGAAGGGCGAGTTGACCGACGAGAGTCGGAAGTCGCGTCTCAAGCATCATCAAAGTGATCTCCTCAGGCGCATCCAGGGCTTTTTTACGTTGGGCGCTTAAGTTGTCGAGGTTAGATGGGTTGAAAAATCTTCAGTGGATCCTAAAAGGAAACGACAACTCAAACGACTTATCTCCAGAATCAATGAAGATGATGTGTTTGGGCATGCAGCCCAACTGTCTTACTACTTCCTCCTGGCGCTTTTTCCGCTCCTGCTCGTACTCATTAATCTGCTAGGTTATGTCGCACAACGCGGGACCGAGTTTCGCATCAAACTCCTTACTTATCTTGCGGCAGTGATGCCTTCCTCGGCCGTGGCGCTGGTCCATACAACACTGGACGAGATTACGGATGCAAGCGGCACCGGAAAACTCTCACTCGGATTACTTGCCGCGCTTTGGGCCGCCTCAAACGGTATGGGCGCGATCAGTCAAACACTCAATACAGCTTACGATGTTAAAGAGACACGGTCCTGGTGGAAAGTAAGATTAATAGCAGTTGCACTCACCATCGCGCTTGCCACGCTGATAGTTTCTGCGCTCGCAATCGTCCTGTACGGCGGAACAATTGGCGACACTCTTGCATCGGCTTATGGACTGACTGATGCATTCAACATTATGTGGACGATTCTCCAGTGGCCCATAGCGCTTGGATTTGTGTTGTTTACCTTTAATTTGATTTACAACGTCGCTCCGAATGTGCCGCGGCATAGACGCCGGTGGTTATCGCCTGGTGCGTTTGTCGCAGTCGCACTCTGGTTAGCGATCTCTTTTCTGTTTCGCCTCTATCTTCATTTCTTCAATTCTTACAGTGTGACTTACGGTTCTCTCGGAGCGTTGATCATCCTCATGCTTTGGTTCTATCTCACAGGAGTTGCTATTCTGATTGGCGGCGAAGTTAATGGTGAACTTGATCCGGAGTGCAATCGAAGTGAGGCGAAAGCGAAATGATCGACTGTTGTGCTTGATTGGTCTAGCCCTGATCGTGTGCTGGGTGGCAGAAGCTCCTGCACAACGTAAGACTAAGAAGAAGGAAACGGCGCCGGCTCAAACCGAGCTCGATAAGCTGAGAGCGGAATTCGTGAGTGCGACAAAGGAATACAAATCGAGTTTGGAAAAGCTGGTCGTTATTTATGAGCGCAACGCGGTTGACGCTGAGGAGAAATTAAGCTCAGCGAAGAAGCTGTTTGCTGAGGGGTTGGTCTCCAGAAGCGAGGTTGATGAAAACGAGCGAAACCTCCAGGCCCAAAAGGCAAAAGTCTCCGAAACGCGCAAACAAATGGAGACCGCCGATACTCAGATTGCCGATGTGCTGGTCGAGGCAAATGCCGATGCTGAATTAGCGAGGAATCTCAAAGCTGCGAAGAATGGACTGCTGAGGAGTGGGTCATATATTCGTTTTACTGGTTCAGCCGGATGGGGCTTAAGCGAGGCATGGAAAATTCAACGCTATTTCTCCGATACATTTCATAAGCAGTTGCCCATCGCGATTTTTGGTCAAGGTGCGATACATGAAAAGTGGCGTTTGGACCACCGAAACTCGATGGACATTTCGCTTCATCCAGATAGCTCAGAAGGCCAGGCTCTGCTGAGTTTTTTACAGAGAAACGGAGTTCCATTTCTAGCGTTTCGAGCGGCAATTCCCGGGACTGCGACTGGACCACACATACACATCGGCCGTCCTTCACATCGATATTGAGCAGCTTAACCTCCACGGAAAATGAGTGAAAATGAGAAGAATCGTGCTTACACTTTTACTGACCTCTCTCTTCGCGCTGACGGCTGAGGCATCTGGCGGCCAAATGAAGGAAGTCTTAACAGAGAATCAGGCCTCTCATCTCGCGGGACTTGCGCTGAAGTGCGTTAGTCGCGAGTTTCCCAACAAACCCGAACACGTTATTAACAATGATGGTGACGTCAAAAGTCCAAAGATACTGCATCCGGCCTTTTATGGATGTTATGACTGGCATTCCTCGGTTCACGGTCACTGGATGCTCGTGCGCCTACTAAAAGTTTTTCCAAATTTGCCCGAGGCGCCACAAATAAGAAAGGCGCTAAATGCAAACCTGTCAGCTGAAAATCTTCGCGCAGAAGTGGCGTATCTGAAGGAACCCAATCGTCAATCGTTCGAACGAACTTACGGTTGGGCATGGCTCCTGAAACTCGCTGAGGAACTGCATTCATGGGATGACGTTGATGGCGACGTTTGGGCAGAAGCTATTCAACCTTTAGCTGACGCAATAGTGCAGTCGTATAAGACTTTTCTGCCAAAACAAAATTATCCAATAAGAACGGGAGTTCATCCGAACACCGCATTTGGACTTTCTTTCGCCTTTGATTATGCGAAGGTAGTTGGCGATCGCGAGTTCGCGTCTTTACTTGAAGAGAGAAGCCGTAACTATTTTGAAAAGGACGTCAATTATCCGGGTGCCTGGGAGCCCGGAGGCGAAGACTTTTTCTCTCCTGCATTAATGGAGGCCGATTTGATGAGGCGCGTGATGAAGCCAGAGCAATTCACCACGTGGTTTCGTCGCTTCTTACCTGAGGTCGCCAAGGGGCAGCCGACCAGTCTCCTACAGCCTGCGCTCGTAACAGATCGCACAGATCCAAAGTTGGTCCATCTCGATGGTCTGAATTTATCTCGTGCCTGGGCGATGAATAGTATTGCTAAAGCGTTGCCGCAACACGATCCCGTTCGGACGGTGCTGCTGAATTCTGCCGAACGTCACGCGAGTGCCGGTCTGGCCCAGGTTGCTTCAGGAGACTATGCAGGTGAGCATTGGCTGGCGTCGTTCGCAATCTATTTGCTGACGCCCGACACACCGTGAAGAGCTGTCATTGGTCATTTCCGGCGATATCGAGTTGCAGGTGGCGCACGCAAGGGCCATGGCTCAGATTGGGTCAATACTGACCACGGAACAAAAGACGCAGTTGGCGGCTCGACGTCCCAGCAGACCAGAAGGACCGCCACCAGCTAACTAACCAGGACAAACTTAGGCGCTCCCCAGATGGCAATACTGGGCAGGCGATGATGACCCTGGATTAATACCGGACCTCTTCAGGGTCATCGAGGGAGTTCGCCTGCCTGGATTGCTATAGACCCCAGAACTCCTCAATTTTTTCTGCAAGCCACTACCCACCTGATCGTTCAGATATCGGGCGATTGACTCAGTTATAATTCGGGCCGTCACCTCTTCGGTAATTCTAAGGTCGAATTCTCGTTTTCCCTGGGTCAACCAGCGTTCAAAAATTGAACTTCAAACGATTTCATCCATGAAAACAATCATCTCAATTACCGCTCTTGCCTTTCTGCTCCTTCACTCAATCTTTCAGCAATCTGATTTCAGCCAGACTAAGACAGAGGCGGAACGACTTTACGCTGCGGGGTCGTACGCCCGGGCGAACGAGATGTACGCGAAAATCGATAAAACGAAGCTAAGTGTCCCGGACCGTAGATGGGTTGAATTCCGATTGGCCGACACCTCGTGGCGTGCTCAGGCCGCTACGCAAACCTCTGATTCGACGATCTTCGAAACGGCTCAGAAACAGCTGGAAGAAATCATACGGAGTAACGACAAACCGGAAGACCGGGACCTGGTGTGGGCCGAAGCGCACGAATCCCTTGGTGACATGTTTTGGTTGAGGCAGTACCAGATGAACTGGGGCCTTGCATGGCCACACTACCAGCAATCGCTTGACTGGTGGGCGGGCCAACGGTCGATCGATGAAGCACGCGGGCGTTTTTTGAGAATCGTCTACAAGGCGGCCGAGCCTCCAAGTGCCGTTGAGTACAATTACTATGGCTACTACGGAAATTACATTCCTCTTACTACGCTGGAAGACGCTCTCAAGATTAGCACCACAGAGACTGATAAATCTCATCTGCACTTTCTCATTGCAATGTCGCTTCGATACACGGGCGGCGATTGGACCAGTCGCCAACGAGTTCCAGATGAATTCGAAGAAGCACTGAAAGCAGGCAAACAATCACCTTGGTATGACGATGCTCTCTTCGCTTATGCAGAGTGGATGAATAGTAACGGTGTTGTGGTTCAGGTTAAGGAGGGTGAATGGCAGCAACAACCCGACTATGTGAAAGCGCTTGAGCTATACCGCCGGCTGGTGGCTGAGTTTAAGAAAGGCGAAACTCGCTTCTACGATAATGCGCAGCAGCAGATCACTAATATTACCTCTCCAAATTTGGCAGTGGGGGTTGCCAACGTATTTCTTCCCCAATCTGAGATTCAATTCTTTATTAGCGCGCGCAATGTTCCGTCGGTGGATCTGTCTCTGTTCAGAGTTGACCTTAATCCCGATCTAAGGTTAGTGGGCGAGGATCCCAACGCTTCAGTAGGCTTGTGGTTGCAGAGGGTCTCGCTTGTTGGTAAGCGTCCCGTTAAATCGTGGACTGAAAAGATCGACTCCACGGCCTACAAGCAAACCAGCAATCAAGTCAGACTTAACGAGAAGTTACCAGTCGGCTCCTACGTCCTGGTTGCCAATGGTTCAGGTGCGAACGTGCGCGAACTGATTTTGGTTAGCGACGCTTCATTGGTCCTGATGTCGGACTCCAAGCAAGCATCAGTATACTTTGCCAACGCCATCACTGGAGCGCCCATTCCAGACGCCAATGTAGTTCTTTGGGATGGCTACAATGTCAACAATACCTGGACATGGAAGAGACTGGTCCAAACGACCGACCATGATGGTTCAGCCCATTTTGGATTGACTCCTGAATTCTCCACTCATGTTCTGCTGGCGATCGGCGATAGTGATGCGCGGCAGGCTTTTACAATGAGTAACTCTTACTATGGGTCGGGGTCAGCTGACTGGCGCATCTATGCTTTCACCGATCGTCCCGCATATAGACCAAAAGAAACTTTGCAATGGAAATTCATAGCTCGACGTTATGCTCAGGGGCAATACACCACTCCTGCAAATCAAACGATCGAATATCAGATCAATGATCCTCGAGGCACGAAAGTCTCAGACGGCAAAGCCATCTTGAACGCATTTGGAAGTTCATGGGGTTCCCTCGAACTAAAGGAGGAGCTGCCGTTGGGCGAATACAACATTCAGTTCTGGGATGCGGGCCGTACGAGATCAATTGGTAGTGCCCGTTTATTTAGACTTGAAGAATACAAGCTCCCGGAATTTAAAGTTGCGGTCAAAACCCCCGAGGAGAACGGAAAACGAAAGGCCTTTCGCCTGGGCGAGCAGGTCGAGGTAAACATTCAGGCTGACTACTATTTTGGCGGGCCAGTCAGCAATGCCAGCGTCGAGGTAGTGGTTTATCAGAAGCCTTACTTTCAATACTGGCCGCGAACACGCGAATACCCCTGGTACTACAACGATCTGGATTTTCAGCGACGTGGTTACTATGGAAACGGTCAGGTGCTCAAACGGGAGACCATAAAAACCGACGCTACAGGTAAAGCGCTCCTGACCTTTGAAACTCCTCGCGAGAACTACAATCAGGATTTCGAGTATCTCATCGAAGCTCGCGTGACTGATTCATCCCGAAGAGAGATTCTGGCCAGCGATTACGTGCGCGTGACTCGCCAGCGTTATTACGTGGAAGCTCGTCCAGACCTCATGGTTTGCCGGCCAAAGGATAAACTGACCATCGACTTCAAGGCTTTCGATGCAAACCAACAGCCCATTTCCACCACCGGTAAAGTTCAGGTCAGCCGGCTCTATATGTGGGAAATCTGGACCGATCCAAAAGGTCGTGAAGTGCAGGGAGAAGAGTTACGACGGTTACGAGCCAGTGGTGAGATTCCTACGACTCCTAATGCAATGTGGAAACGGAGGTTTTACGGATACAAAGAGGAATCGATTCTCAATTCGACGGTTACAACAAATTCGGACGGGGTGGGCCAACTGACCTTCCAGCCCGAACGTGAAGGCTATTACCGTGTCTCCTGGCAGAGCTCGCAAGGTGTAGATTCCAAACGCGATCGATTTCTACCTCCGGTGAAGGCCGAGACATCGGTCTGGGTCGCCACCAACGCGTCTTCAGATCTAGGTTATCGCAGCGGTGGAGTCGAAATAATTGTCGACAAGGATACTTTCAGGGCAGGGCAAACGGCAGTCGTGATGCTGACCGTGCCGACCAACGATCGTTATGTCCTCTTCACGATCGAGGCTGACACAGTGTTGAGCTCTCAACTGGTCCATATCACCGGGAATACCAAACTAATCGAGGTCCCTATCAGTGAGAAGCATGTGCCGAACATTTTTCTTCGGGCGGTAATGGTTAGCGATCTTCAATTATTTCAGGATTCAAAGGAAGTAGTGGTTCCCCCGGCGAAAGAGTTTCTGACGGTCGCGGTTAAATCGGATCGCGACCAGTACCTGGCACGTGAAGAAGGTACGATTTCTATCAAGACCACCGACCATGCTGGCAGACCGGTTTCTGCAGAGGTTGCGCTTGGTCTTATCGACGAGTCAGTTAAATACATTCAACAGGACTATGCAGGTGATCCGCGGCAGTTTTACTACGGCGCTAAGCGAGCTTTCACAGTTCAGTTGCGCAGCAGCTTCGAACAAAAGCCCTATGCAAAGTTGATCGAGGTCGATGGAAAAGTCGTAAACGAAAAGGATCTAGCTCAACGAGACGAGGATGAGCGTCGCGCGTCTGGTGACGTTCTCGACTCGCTTAGCTTTTCCAAAGAGAAAGCTCCTGCCGCGACACCTGTGGCAGAATTTGGCTCCCAATCAGGGATGGCTAAATTCGAAGGGCGAGCAGACGCCAGGATAGGTGCTATTGCGGGCGCCAAAATCACCGAGCTTCCGAAACAAGGCGAGGCTCCCGTTCAAGTCCGGAGCGACTTTCGTTCAACGATTTTTTGGCAGCCTGACGTAACGACAGGTCCAGACGGGAGCGCCACCATAAAGGTGAAATATCCAGACTCGCTAACAACCTGGCAGGCTACCGCTCGTGCAATTACAACAGGCAATCAGGTCGGAATTGGGGATACTTCAACTCGAACCAAACAACCTCTGATAGTTCGTCTGCAAGCGCCAAGATTCTTCGTCGTTGGCGATCAGGTTACTGTCTCGGCGGTTCTCAACAACAATACCGATCAGTCGATGCGGGTATCACCGGGCTTAGTTGCAGAGGGGCTGAACGTAACCGGCCAAATTGTCGATGGGCGAAGTGTTGCAGTTACTCAATCGACAATAGATGTTCCTGCAAACGGCGAAAAACGAGTTGATTGGGTGGTCCAGGTTACTCATGCCAGCAACGCAAAGTTAAAAGTTGAGGCGAGAGGACCTAAGTATTCGGATGCGATGGAGAAGTCGTTTACAGTTTATGAGCACGGGATCGAAAAGTTTATTTCGCGGTCCGGAAAAATGCGCGGAGACAATGTCGCTATCTCTCTCGAACTGCCTCGCGAACGTAAGCCTGAATCCACCCAGGTGACGGTGCAAGTGGCTCCCAGCATGGCAGTTACGATGCTCGACGCACTGCCGTACCTGATTAATTATCCCTATGGCTGCACTGAGCAGACCATGAGTCGTTTCCTGCCAGCAGTCATAACAGTTAAAACGCTAAAGGACCTTGGACTAAAACCGGAAGTGGCAATGGGCAAGGTTTTCGGCGGTGTCGAACAGTCGACTGCGGATGCCACTCATCCAAAAGGTAAACATGACTTAAAAGAGCTCGAGGCAATGACCAAAGCGGGCCTGGAACGACTGTACGACTTCCAGCACTCAGACGGAGGTTGGGGGTGGTGGAAGGAAGGCACGAGTGATCACTTCATGACCGCTTACGTGCTCTGGGGCATGACCCTGGCGCGGCAGGGAGGAGTTGACGTAAACACGGATGTGATGAGTCGTGCGGCCGATTTCCTCGATAAGGAACTGGTTGAAGAGGAAGGGAACTACGATGCGCAGTCATGGATGCTCCATGCATTGGCAGCTTTCCATGCGGCGAACAATCAACGTGAAGTTACAAAATTTCAGAATAAGGCCTTCGAGAACATCTGGAACAACCGAGATAAGTTGAATGCCTATACGCGGGCTTTGTTGGCACTTGCAGCACATGACTTGGGATTTAATGATCAGGCCAGGGTTCTTATTCAGAACCTGGAAAATGGAGTCAAGATCGATAATCGACCTGATAATTCAGTGCTGCAACGGAATGCAGGAAGTTCAGATCCTTCGGTAATTGCTACTGCACACTGGGGTGAAGATGGGATTTACTGGCGGTGGTCCGACGGCGGAGTCGAAGCTACGTCTTTTGCATTGAGAGCCTTGTTGGCGATTGACCCGACAAACAAACTCGTCGAGCCAGTGACGAATTGGCTTGTCAAAAATCGGCGCGGCGCCCAGTGGAGTAACACTCGCGACACTGCAATTGTTGTTTTGACGCTAAACGACTTCTTGCGGGTAAGTGGCGAAGCGAAATCGGCTGTGGGTTATGACGTGTTGGTAAACGGCGCAAAGGTTGCCAGTAAACAGATCGCAGTTGACGACCTTCTCAGTGCGCCAAGCAAATTTGAAATCTCAAGAGAATTGCTTAGAGACGGTCAGAACGAAATCCGCATCGTGAAAAAGAATGGCAATGGACCACTCTACTTTTCGGCCCAGGCCGAATTTTTCAGTCAGGAGGAGCCGTTAAAGGCGGCGGGAAATGAGATCTTTGTCAGACGCCAGTACTTCAAGTTGGTCAACCACCCGACTCTGCTCAAGGGAGTTGTTTCAGAGCGGGTGCCGCTCAACGACGGTGAAACAGTGAAGAGTGGAGATCGCATCGAGATGGTTATGACGGTCGAGACGAAAAACAATTACGACTACCTGCTTTTTGAGGATCTAAAACCGGCGGGCCTTGAGGCAGTGCAGATCACCAGCGGAGGAAATTTGTATATTCGAGAATTGAAGTCAGGAGCTCTCGGCAGCAATAAAATCGAGACTACAAACTTCAATCAGGACGCTGATTTTACAGGGCGCAGCGTTTGGGTCTATCAAGAGCTGCGCGACCGCAAAGTGGCAATGTTCGTTGACCACCTGGCGCAGGGCGTTTGGCAGCTTAGTTACGAACTTAGAGCAGAGTCGCCTGGTGTTTTTCACGCTCTACCCGTACTGGGCCACGCGATGTATGTCCCTGAGATTCGGACTAATGGCACCGAAGTTCGAATAAAGGTTACTGACTAAATGGTGGCTGTCCCTAGCGCAGTTCGTCGACCCTGGCTTTTGCTTCCCGGAGCATGGCTTTAAATTTTCCGAACTCATCGAGCGACATTGTCGTCACTGCTTTCTCGCAGATTCCAGTGGTTAAAGTGACTGCAGTGCCCCGATTAGTCTGACGGAAAGTAACCAGTTCCAGGTCACCTCGCGTCTGGTAGCGAGCTTCGAAGCCCGTGAGTTTGGTCGAGGTCTCGTCAATGCGACTCAAGGAATCAATCGCGCCAAGCAGCGGGTCGATCTCGTCATAGTCTACAAAAGCTCGATTATCGTTAGGTCGATCCCCACCTTCTCGCAAGGCAATCACCAGGCCCTTTGCGGTGCTGGTCTGCCCCGGCTCATGCATCTCCACGGCGTCTACTCGAATCCCCCGCACTTCAATGGTGTTTATCCTGGTGAAGCCTTTTATGATGATCGTCGAATAACGTTGGTCCAAGCTCTCTAGTTTTGTTCTCGGCTCGTAGGGTTCACATGTGGCCCGTCGCCAGAACTGAGGCCCCGGCGTTTGGGCGGAGACGGTTGCGGCAAGTGAAAACGACGATATGAGCAGGAACAACTTCAGACGCTTCATTGGAAATCTCTCCTGAGATCAGAGTTACGCACAGCTTAGGAAAACGAACATGCGTTAATTATATTCGGGAGAGAAGTAATGACACTCCCACTTCACAGATTGAACTTTGTTCCAGAAATGATCGCCCCCCCAATGCACAACCTCTTCTGCCGGACCGCGCGCGGCCTCGCGGGCCCAATTTGAACAGCCGCCAATTAGAGTGCGTGGACGCGGGCGGTCCGGCAGAGGTCGAGTGGTGCAAAGGCGCAATCATACAGCACCACAAGCTACACAAAGTAGCTCGCGCGCTGTCGCTTATTAACCCCTGCGCCGAGGTTCTTACAGTCGCTTCACTCGTGGTTCGGTAGTGGCGAGCGGCACGCCGCGGTGTTTTAGGTTGCGCTTGCGAAGGTCCGACTGGCTTATACTTTAACCATGACTGACGATTTCTATTGCGATGAGGTTCTAAGCGGCCGAACTCCGGTTAAGACGGTGTTCGAAAGTGACGAGGTCCTCGCGTATCATCACACGAAACCCTTCTGGCCTATCCACATTGTTGTAATTCCTAAACGGCATATCTCATCTTTGTTGGCCCTTCAGGAATATGATGATCGACTATTGCTTGAATTGTTCAGAGTTATTAAAGAAGTGGCGCAGCAAGTGGTCCAGGAAAGAGGAGCATGTCGAATATTGACGAACCTGGGCCAATACCAGGATTCGAAGCACCTTCATTGGCACATCAATTCTGGAGAACCATTAAATAAGGAACAGGACCTATAGTCATATAGGTCCCATTAACTCTACAGATGGTCAGACCATTTGCGATCGGGCCTGTTCGGCGCGAGCTGCTCCAATAGCAGTTTCGACTTTTTTTACTTCTTCCGGAGGAGGCAAGACAGCTTTCATACCCAACGACTCTATCCAGAGTTCTCGACACCAACCTTTGGTGTGATAGAGATGTTCGTCTTCCTCGTCTTCGACCTGGTCGTGAGCCTGCTTCAAGACCTTGGCCAGTTCGCCCTTGGCTTGTTTCACGACTTCTCCGATCAAATGCCAATTTTGATGGTCCTTGGTCTCAGCCAGGACGACAGCCTCACACGCCACCAGTTGGGCAGCGCCCGGTTTTCCGTCGCTAAGCGCAATCTCCATCGATTTAACTAAACTCTCACCAATGGTCTTTACTACTTTTCGCCCTGGTGTCTGTTCGTTCGGATTAAGTCCAAGTCTAGTCAACACCTCTTGAACCACCTGAACATGCTTCTTTGTTTGTTCCAGGTACTCTTCCCACTCTTCCTTCAAGTCATCGTTTTGTGCGCAGCGAATAGCGGTCGTGTATACCTCTACGCCACCCAACTCAGTTTCGAGTGCCTGATACAGAAGTTCCCGCACTTGTTCGTCTTTCATAAACCCTCCTTGAAAAGATTTTCCAGCGTGCGGGATCCGTTTAGGCAATAGCTAGGCCATTGTGAATGAGGGACATAAGAGTCAATTTTTGGATTTAGGTTGCAGCGGTCCCTTCGGGAACATCATCAGGTGTTCTATTAAAATACGTGCAGCCGTATGAAACAGCCTGACAGGCGTACTAGCCGCGGACTTTGATCGGCCAGTTTATTGAACCATTTCCTGGGTCCCGGGCTTAAATTGAAAGAGTGCGACCGATACGGCCAGCTTAGTCCTGCCAACGAAGTGCATAAACACCGGAACAACGCGGCCGTTATAGGCGGAGATGCCGGTGTAATCTCCAAAGAATATGTGCGAGTTGGCCTCGAATTCAGGGAGGTCGAGCTTGTGATTGGTAAATGTTCGACCCCCATCAACACTCCGCGCCATGACCAGTTCCGTGTTTGCTCCCTTTGTGTTACGGCGATCATAAAAGACGAGGTTCAGAGAGCCGTCGATAGGGTCAATCGACATCCAGGTAAAAAATTGAGTCTTTCCATTTTTCAAAGGATCATTATTGACCCGAACGGGGGCAGTCCAACTCTCACCACCATCTTTTGATGACATTACGAAGACGTCTGGATCGCCATTCCGTGCGTCGATCCAATTTACATAAAGAGTTCCTTTGTTTGGACCGTCGCTCAGATCAACTCCGGTGACAGGCATCCCGTTGGCGCGATCGAGTCCCTCGACCGAGAAATCCCAGCCGCCAGGAAAGTCTCCAATCACTTTGTCTTTGCCGAATGTAAGACCGCCGTCGGACGATTTATCAAATACCAGACCCAGGGGTCCGGCCCAAACTACATAAACTTCGCCCTTTGGACCAACGGCCGGCACGGCTCCTTCGACGGTGTTGTCACTGTCCACACAATCTCCCCCAACGTCTGAAATCCGAATCGGCATGGAAAAGGTTCGGCCCTTATCCGTTGATCGAGAGAAGTAGATTTGAGATTTGTGCTCGGGGTTATTACTGCCATAGACATCGAACCTGGTCCACGCGATATACACGTTTCCGCTAAAGCGCGAGGCAGAAGCATTGTCGAC
>Ga0070681_10002947_pt1 | contig 15782 bp, 13 predicted proteins | sample KBSC83BmetaG_FD_65650 | JGI IMG/M metagenome (GOLD analysis project Ga0070681, IMG submission 65650) | Corn rhizosphere microbial communities from Kellogg Biological Station, Michigan, USA - KBS C8-3B metaG | ecosystem: Host-associated > Plants > Roots > Rhizosphere | place: USA: Michigan...
ATCTGCCGTTCCTCGCGCTCGGCATCATCGTTTGGCAGTTCATCCAGACCCTCATCATCGATAGCTGTCAGACCTTTCTCGGTGCGCAGGAAATCATCCTGCAATCGCCCATGCCGTTCTCCATTCATGCCTATCGTATGGTAGCGCGCAGCTTCATCGTCTTCGGGCATAATTTCGTCATCGTCCCCATCATGCTGCTCATCCTTTGGATTCCGGCGAGTTGGGGCTCGGTGCTGATCCTGCCGGCGTTCTTGCTCATCACCATCAACGGCGTGTGGCTCGGGCTTTTTTTCGGCATGGTAAGCGCGCGATTCCGCGACATTCCGCCGATTCTCGCCAATGTTGTGCAGGTCCTGTTCTTCATCACGCCGATCTTCTGGTCGCCCGAAGTCTTGGGGAAATGGGAAAAGCTCTTCGAGCTCAACCCGATCTTCGCGGCGATCGATGTCATCCGCGCGCCGCTCTTGGGGCAGGCGCCGGTCGCGACCTCCTGGCCGGTCTTGATCGCAACGACCGTCCTCGGCTCGGCCTTCGGCTTCGCCTTCTTTGCCCGGTTCCGAGCGCGCATCGCCTATTGGATTTGATCCGATGCCGTTTGTGCGCCTTCATGATGTCGCCGTCGACTTTCCGCTCTATCAGGGCGGCAGCCGCTCGCTGAAGAAGGCGATCCTCGCCTCCTCGACCAAGGGCAACCTCGCGCAGGACGCCTTCGACCGGGTGACGGTGCGGGCGCTGAGCGATCTCCATTTCAGCCTCGAGCGCGGCGACCGGGTGGCCTTGCTGGGTGCGAACGGGGCCGGCAAGACGACACTGTTGCGCGTGCTCGCCGGGATCTTCGAGCCGACTCGCGGGATCGTGCAGATCGAGGGCCATGTCTCGGCGCTCCTCAACGTCTCGGTCGGGCTCAATCCCGAGGCCACGGGGCGCGAAAACATCCTGTTGCGCGGCATGTATATGGACATGCATCCGAAGCAGATGCGGCGCCATGCCGAGGAGATCATCGAGTTTACGGAGCTCGGCGAGTATATCGACATGCCGACGCGGACCTATTCCTCGGGCATGATGGTCCGGCTCGCCTTTGCCATCTCGACCTGCGTGCCGCCCGAAATACTCCTTATGGATGAGTGGCTTTCGGCGGGCGATGCGCGCTTTCTCGCCAAGGCCAAGAAGCGCATGGCTGATTTCGTCAACCGCTCGAGCATCCTGGTGCTCGCCTCGCATTCGATGGAGTTGCTGGCGGAATGGTGCCGGACGGGGATTTTCCTCGACCAGGGCCGGGTCGCCGCGGCCGGCCCGATCGACGAGGTGATCGCGGCCTACCAGGCGAGCCTCGGGCAGGGATAGCGGTCAAGGCCCGCGGCTTGCCATTAAGGGCTGCGGCATCTAAAACGAACCATTGTGCGAGGCCTCTCGTGAGGAACGATATGGTGCCGGCGGTTTCAGAGGCTGGCGAGGCGCGCAGGCGCGGCCAAGGGCGCGTCGAGGTCGGTCTCGTCCAGATCAACAACAGCTTTTCGGGCCAGAACTACCTGCCCTATTCGGTGGCGCTGTTGGAAGGCTATGCGCGGCGCAAAGCCCCGGATCCCAGCCGCTATCGGTTTCGCCTCCCGATCTACAAGCGCATCGGCATCAATGCCGCGGTCGAGCAGCTGGTCGATTGCGACATCGTCGGCTTCAGCACCTATGTCTGGAATGGCGAGATTTCGCTCGAGATCGCGCGGCGCCTGAAGGCGCGCCGGCCGAATATCCTCATCGTCTTCGGCGGCCCGCATGTTCCCGATCAGCCGGAGGGCTTCCTGCGCGCCAATCCCTGCATCGACTTGGCCGTCCATAACGAGGGCGAGCAAGTCTTCCTGCGCCTCCTTGAAATGTATCCGGCGCGCGACTGGGCGGAGCTGCCGAGCGTCAGCTTCATCGCTCCGGACGGCAGCTTCACCCGCAAGCCCAATGGCGAGCGGTTCCGCGACCTCGACGAGGTGCCTTCGCCCTTCCTCGAGGGGGATTTCGACGCGGTAATGCGTGCCAACCCCGACGAGCATTGGATCGGTCTCTGGGAGACCAATCGCGGCTGCCCGTTCCAGTGCACCTTCTGCGATTGGGGCTCGGCCACCGCGGGCAAGGTTACGAAATTCGGCATGGAGCGCCTCCTTGCCGAGGTCGATTGGTTCTCGCGCAACAAGATCGAGTACATCTTCTGCTGCGACGCCAATTTCGGCATTCAAAAACGCGATATCGAGATCGCCCAATACGTAGCGAAAGTGAAGGCCGCCACGGGCTATCCGGTTGCGCTCTCGGTGCAGAACACCAAGAACGCGACCGAGCGCGCCTATCAGACGCAAAAAATCCTGTCCGACGCCGGTCTCAACAAGGGCGTGGCGCTGTCGATGCAGAGCGTCGACATGACGACGCTCGAGGCGATCAAGCGCGACAATATCTCGCTCGACACCTATATGGAGCTCCAGCGCCGCTTCACGCGCGACAAGGTCGAAACCTATAGCGACCTCATTCTCGCGCTGCCGGGCGAGACCTACGATTCCTTCGTCGACGGCGTACAGCTCCTGATCGAGACCGGCCAGCACAATCGCATCCAATTCAACAATCTCTCCATCCTGCCGAATGCCGAGATGGGCGATCCTGCCTATCAGAAGAAATACGGCATGGAGACGATTGAATCGAAAATCATCAACATCCATGGCGAGCGCGTGGAGCTCGAGGACGACGTTCCAGAGGTGCAGCAGCTCGTTATCGCCACTGCGGCGATGCCGCGCGAGGCTTGGCAGCGGACGCGGGCCTTCTGCTGGATCACGGCGCTCCTCCACTTCGACAAGCTCTTCCAGATTCCCCTGATCGCGGCGCACGAGCTTGCCGGCATTTCCTATCGCGAAATGCTCGAGGCGTTTCTCGATGTCGATGTTGCGCGTTACCCGCTCTTGGGCGAAATCCGGAATTTCTTCCTCGATGAAGCGCGCCGCATCCAGGAGGGCGCGCCTGAATACGTCTATTCGAAGGAGTATCTCGGCATCTATTGGCCGGCTGACGAGTACATGTTCATCAAGCTGACGGCCGAAGACAAGTTCGAGGAATTCTATCGCCAAGCCGGTCGGCTCTTGAAGAATCTTGTCGACCGGCGCGAGGGACCGGCGGTCGAAAAGGTGCTCGACGATGCGCTCAAGGTCAATCGCGCGCTGGTCAAGCAGCCCTTCGTGCATGACGATCTCGCCATCCATGCGAGCTGCGACATCGTCACTTTCTATAACGGCGTCCGCCAGGGCACCAAGGAAGAGCTGCGCATGGTGCCGACCGCGGTCGAGATCGACCGCTCGAGCCAAAGCTGGGACGATTTCCAGCTCTGGTGCCGTGAAGTGGTGTGGTGGGGCAACAAGAAGGGTGCTTACCTCTACTCGAACCGCTCGGTCGAGGCGCAGCTTGCCGGTCACTTCTAAAGTCGTCACGCGCGCCGTGGCATGAAGTATCGGCCGCTCGGCCGCACTGGCCTCACCGTCTCGGAGATCGGATTCGGCGCCTGGGGTATCGGCGGCAGGACGGCCGGCGAGACCTCCTATGGCGCGACCGACGACGCCCGCTCGCGCGCGGCGCTGGAGCGCGCCTTCGAGCTCGGCATCACGTTCTACGATACCTCAAATGTCTATGGCGACGGTCACAGCGAAGCGTTGATCGGCGAAGTTTTCGAGCATCGGCGCGAGCGCGTCGTGATCGCGACCAAGGCGGGGCTTGCCCGCTACGACTCGCCGCCCGACTTTTCGGCCCTGGCGCTGCGGCGTTCGCTCGATGAGAGCCTTACGCGCCTGCGCGCGACCTATGTCGATTTGTTTCAACTGCACAATCCGCCGGCCGATCTCTTTCGCCGCCAGCCGGAGAGCTACGCGGCTCTGCAAGAACTCGCGCGCGACGGAAAAATCCGCAGCTTTGGCGTTTCCGTGAAAGCGCCGGCTGAAGCCCTCGCGATGCTGGAGAAGCACTTCGTGCCCACGGTCCAAGTCAATCTCAATATGCTCGATATCCGCGCGCTCGATTCCGGCCTCATCGACCGTGCCGCCGGCGGCGGCATCGGCGTGATCGCGCGCACGCCGCTCTCTTTCGGCTTTCTCTCCGGCGCCGTGACGCGGAAAACGCGCTTTCCCGAGGGCGATCACCGCCGCCGCTGGCCGCGGCCGCAGATCGAACGCTGGATCGAGGGCGCGGCGGCGCTCAACGAAGCCGCGGGACAAGGCCCGGGCGAGCCGCCGAGCCAAGTCGCCCTGCGTTTCTGCCTATCCTTTCCGGGGGTTTCGACCGTAATCCCCGGCATCCTCACTCCGGGGGAGGCCGAGGAGAACGCGCGCGCCAGCGCGCTGGGCGCGCTCCCCGATGCCGCGCGCGACCGCGTCGTCGCGCTGAACCGCCGCCAAAGCTTCTTTATAGGCGGGTGAGCTTGTCGAGCAGAAAGAACGCGATCGGGGCGGCGTGACCGAGCGAGAGGAAATCCTGGCTGCGGATGGCATCGAGCGCTTCTTTCGGCGTAAGGAAGACGATCTCGCCGCCCTCGAGATCGTCGGCCTCTGGCGCGCGGACCTGCCGTGCGTCGCGCGCATGAAAATAATGGCTCGTGCTGAAGCCGTAGGTGCAGCTCGTCTCCCAGCTCGACAGAGGCGACCAGTCCGCGGCAACGGCGCCGGTTTCCTCGAGCAGTTCGCGTTGAGCAGCGGCAAGCGGCGCCTCGCCGGCATCGATGCGGCCGCCTGGAAGCGTGAGGCCGATGCGGCGCACGCCATGCCGGTATTGGCGCAGGACCATCAATCGGCCATCGCCGGTCTCGGCGATGATCGTCACGAACGCGCCCGCGCGGAGATGATGATAATCGGCGATGATGCGGCCATCGGGAAGCTCGACCTTTTCGAGCGACACTTCGATATAGGGCGGAGCCGCGTAGACGGTTCGCTGATCGAGGATACGCCAAGGTTTGATCGTCACGCCTGTCTCCACCGGTATGCGGGCTCGCGCGCTTGCGGCCTGCGTGATAATATAAGCTGCCGCGCACTTGCGGAGCGGTTTCGAGGGCAATCGACCGGATGACCCGGCGCAAAGTACTGGTCTGCGGGGCGACGGGCTTCATCGGCCGCAATCTCGTCGAGCATTTGTCCCAGCGACCCGATATCGAACTCCACGCAGTAAGGCATCGGCGTCCGGCCTTCGGCCCTGATACGATCCAGTGGCACGAGGCTGATCTGCGCCACGCCGGCGAAGTCGAGCGCCTCGTCGCCGGGATGAACGTAATCATCCAGGCGGCGGCGACCACATCGGGCGCCAAGGAGATTGTGACCAAGCCCTACATCCACACGACCGATAACGCCGTGATGAATTCGCTGCTGCTGCGGGCCGCTTACGAGGCGAAGGTCGGGCATTTCATCTTCTTCAGCTGTACGGTGATGCTTCACTCCAGCGACACGCCGCTCGACGAAGACGCTTGGGACGCCAATTTGCCGATGGAGCCGCGCTACTTCGCCAGCGGCTGGACCAAGGTCTATATCGAGAAGATGTGCGAGTTTTACGCCCGCCTTGGTGCTACGCGCCACACCGTAATCCGCCATTCGAACGTCTATGGGCCGCACGACAAGTTCGATCTCGAGAGAAGCCATGTCTTCGGGGCCACCGTCGCGAAAGTGATGACGGCGAGCGACGCGATCGAGGTTTGGGGCAGCGGCGAGGAGGCGCGGGACCTTCTTTATGTCGGCGACCTCGTCGACTTCGTCGAGCGCGCCATCGATCGGCAGCGAGAGGCTTATGCGCTCTACAACGCGGGCAGCGGCGTCGCGATTAGCGTCGGCGAATTGGTGAGGAAGATCGTCGCCGCCTCCGGCAAGCGCCTCGAAATCCGCCATGACTTGAGTAAGCCGACCATCAAAACGAGCCTGTCGCTCGATTGCCGCAAGGCAGCGCGCGAGTTGGGCTGGACGCCCCGCACCGGGCTCGATGACGGCATAGGCCTGACGCTCGATTGGTGGCGCAAGTCCGCCCGCGAGGACGGTGCGCCGTGAGACGAGGACAATTCCGCGGCCGGTCCTCCGTTGAACTTCGGGCCGCGATATGTTAGTCACCGCGCGGAATCTGGACGAATTTTCCAACGTCATCGCACCTGAGCGGTGCCCAACCGGAGCGGCATCCCCGCTCCCGGAGCGGTAGGGATGAGTTCGACACGCGAATCGCTTCCGGGACTTTACCGCAGCCTCTATCGAATCCGCCGAGTCGAAGAAAAGATCATCGAGTATTATCCGACGGACAAGATCAAGAGCCCGGTCCATCTCTCGATTGGGCAGGAATCGGTCTCGGTCGGCGTGTGCGCGGCGCTTGCACCGGACGATGTCGCGTTCGGCACCTATCGCGGCCACGCGCTCTATCTCGCCAAGGGCGGCGATCTCAAGCGCATGATCGCCGAGCTCTACGGCAAGGCCGATGGTTGCGCGCGCGGCAAGGCCGGCTCGATGCATCTGGTCGACATGGGCTCCCATATGATGGGGACCTCCGCCATCGTAGCGACCACCATTCCGCAAGCCGTGGGCTACGCCTTCGCGCTCAAGGCGCGCCGCGCCGAGGCGATCGTCGCCTGCTTCTTCGGCGAGGGCGCGATGGACGAGGGGGTGTGCTACGAAAGCTTCAACTTCGCCGCGCTGAAAAAATTGCCCATTCTCTTCGTGTGCGAGAACAATCACTATGCGATCTACTCGCATATTCGGGATCGCATGCCGCATCCTGATCCCTGCGAGCGCGCCGCGGTCTTCCGCATCCCCACCGAGCGCATCGAGCTCGGCGACACCTTGCTGATCCGCGAGGCGAGCGCGCGCGCTGTCGCCGCCATCCGCAAGGGCGAGGGCCCTCGCTTTCTCGAATGCATGACCTATCGCTGGCGCGATCACGTCGGACCCGATGAGGATCGGAAGTGGAAATACAGGCCGGATGCCGAGCTCGACGCCTGGATCCGCGCCGACGAAGTCGCTCGGATCGGCCGCATGATGGACGATCGGACGCGCGCGGAGATCGAGCGGATCGTCGACGCGGAAATCGCGGACGCCTTCGCTTTCGCGGAAGCAAGCCCGTTCCCGGGTGGAGAGGAGCTCGCCGCGCATGTCTTCCGCTCTTAAGCCGGGCCGCAGCATCACCTACGCGCAGGCGCTCTACGAGGGCGCGCGCCAGGAAATGGAACGCGATCCGAACGTGTTCGTCTTCGGCCTCGGTGTCGATGACGCGCGCGGCATGTATGGAACAACGCTCGACCTGCACAAGGTGTTCGGTCCCGACCGCAATTTCGATACGCCCTTGTGCGAGGACGCGATGACCGGCGTCGCGATCGGCGCGGCTTTAGCGGGAATGCGGCCGATCCATGTGCATCAGCGCATGGATTTTCTCCTGCTGTGCATGAATCAGCTGGTCAACATTGCCGCCAAGAGCTCCTACATGTTCGCGGGCGCGGTTTCGGTTCCGATCGTCATCCGCGCCATCATCGGGCGAAGCTGGGGGCAGGGGGCGCAGCACAGCCAGGCTTTCCACTCCTATTTCATGCATGTGCCGGGCCTCAAAGTCGTCGCGCCCGCGACGCCGCACGATGCGAAGGGCTGTCTGATCGCCGCCATCCGCGACAACAACCCCGTGATCTTCATGGAGCATCGCATGCTCTATCAGAATGCGGGCATCGTTCCCGAGGAGCCTTATGCGGTTCCGTTCGGGAATGCGCGGATCCTGACCCATGGCGATCACGTCACCATCGTCGCGGTCAGCCATATGGTGGTCGAGGCGCTGCGCGCGAAGCACTTGCTCGAAGCCGTCGGCATCGCCGCGGAAGTGATCGATCCCGTCTCGCTTGCGCCGCTCGACATGGGGACGATCGCCGCCTCGGTCGAGCGTACGGGCCGCGTGCTGATCGTCGACAACAGCTGGACGATGTGCGGCGCGAGCAGCGAGATTCTGGCGCAGCTTATGGAGTGCTTGCAAGGGAAGCGCGATTTCCGGGCGGCTCGGCTCGGTTACGCGCCGACGCCATGCCCGACGACAAAACCGCTCGAAAACCTGTTTTATCCCGACGCGACCTCGATCGCCGAAGCCGCTTACGCCCTGGTCAAGAACACGCGCGACTGGAAACCGGCCGCGCCGGAGGCCAAGGAGATCGCGGAGTTCAAGGGCCCATTCTGAACGCTTCATAGGATTGCGCCACGATGCCGACACGCGAGCAGCTTCTGCGCCAGGTCCACGACAGCGTCGCCGCCTATTGCGCCGCGGAGCATGACTACGCCTTCAAGGCCGACGCCCCGGTCGTGCGCTTGCACGAGCCAACCTTCAGCACGGAAGAGATCGTCGCGGCGCTCGATTGCATGCTGACCACCCAGGTGACCATGGGGGCGAAGGTCAAGACCTTCGAACGCCAATTCGCCGACAAATACGGCTTCGGCCACGGCACGATGGTGAATTCCGGTTCCTCGGCGAACCTTCTTGCCGTTGCCGTGATCGCCAATCCGGAGACCAAAGACGGGCTGAGGCCGGGCGATGAAGTGATCGTGCCGGCGCTCTCCTGGTCGACGACGGTGTGGCCGTTGGTGCAGTGCGGGCTTGTGCCTGTCATCGTTGACATCGACCCCGTGACGTTGAACATCGATCCGCAGCAGATCGAGCGCGCGATCGGCCCGAAAACGCGAGGGCTGATGATCGTGCCGGTCTATGGAAATCCTTGCGATATGAGCGCGATCGGCGATATTTGCCGCCGCCACGGATTGACGCTCATCGAGGATTGCTGTGAGGCCTTGGGCGCCTTTTACGACGGCAAGCCCTTGGGTAAGTTCGGCCGCGTCGGTACCTTCAGCTTCTATTTCTCGCATCATATGACGACGCTCGAAGGCGGCATTTGCGTGACCGACGATTTCGACCTCGCCGAGACCATGCGCATCCTGCGCGCGCACGGTTGGATTCGCGAGGTCGAGGACAAGGAGCGCTGGGCCAAGCGCTACCCCCAGATCCACCCGCGCTTTCTCTTCGTCAATCTCGGCTACAATCTGCGCGCAACGGAGCTCCAGGGCGCCATGGGCTCGGTTCAGCTGCCCAAGCTCGATCACTACGTAGAGCAGCGCCGCGAGAACGCGGCTTGGTTTCGGCGTACGCTGGCGCAATACGGCTCGGTGTTCGATTTTCAGGAAGAGACGCCCAAAGGACGGCATTCCTGGTTCGGCTTTCCGATCACGGTACGCGATACCGCGCCTTTCGAGGTCCGTGAGCTCATGGCGGCGCTCGATGCGGCGAAAGTCGAGACGCGGCCGATCATCTGCGGCAATATCGCGCGCCAGCCGGCGATGCAGCTTTATCCCCATCGCGTGGTCGGCGATTTGAGGCATGCGAGCGCGGTGATGGACCGCGGCTTCTCCTTCGGCATTCATCAGGCGGTTGACGACGGCGCGCGCGATTACGTCGCTGAGCAGTTCCGGGGCTTCTTGAAGACCCGCGGCGTGTTTTAGCCCGCGCGGTTTTCCGGGCGATGGCGGAAAGGGCGCTGATGGCGAAACCGAGAGCTTTGATAACCGGCATTACCGGCATGGTGGGATCCCATCTTGCCGAGTTCCTGATCGAGCACACGGATTGGGATCTCTATGGCATGTGCCGGTGGCGCAGCCCGCTCGACAATATCGAAAAGCTGGTGAGCCGGATCAACCGCGGCGACCGCTGTCACCTGCTGTATGGAGACCTGCGTGACACGCTTGCCATCCAGGACGTGATCCGGAAGGCGGAGCCCGACTACGTTTTTCATCTCGCGGCGCAGAGCTTTCCGCGTACCAGCTTCGAGGCGCCGCTCGATACTTTCGATACCAATATCCAGGGCACGGCGCGTGTGCTCGACGCGTTGCGCGTCTACAAGAAGGACGCAATCACGCATGTCTGCGCCTCGTCCGAGGTGTTCGGCCGTGTGCCGAAGGACAAGGTGCCGATCAACGAGGAATGCACCTTCCATCCGGCCTCACCCTATGCAATCTCGAAGGTCGGCACCGATCTCATCGGCCGCTATTACGCCGAGGCCTACGGGATGACGGTGATGACGACGCGCATGTTTACGCATACCGGCCCGCGTCGCGGCGATGTCTTCGCCGAATCGACCTTCGCCAAACAGATCGCGCTGATCGAAGCGGGGTTTCTGCCTCCCGTGGTGAAGGTAGGCAATCTCGACTCGCTGCGCACCGTTGCCGATGTCCGCGATGCCGTGCGTGCCTATTACATGCTCGTGACGGTAAACCCTGTTCCAGGCGCCTATTACAACATTGGCGGCACGCATACGCTGACTGTGCGCGGCATCCTGGACGCGCTGCTCGATCTCTCGCCGAAGAAGAATGCGATCCACGTCGAGAAGGATCCAGCGCGGGAGCGGCCGATCGACGCTGACCTGCAAGTGCCGGACACGACGAAATTCTTCAAACACACGGGATGGAAGCCAGAAATCCCTTTCGAGCAAACCATTCGGGATTTGCTCGAATACTGGCGCGAGCGGGTACGGCGCGAAGGCGACCGTTTCCTGCAGCGCTGACCCAAACTTATGACCCTGCAAGCGGTCATCCTCGCCGGCGGAAAGGGGACGCGGCTCGGAGCCCTGACACGCGGCCGCCCGAAGCCGCTCGTCGAAATCGGCGGCAAACCCTTCATACGCTATCAGATCGACGCCTTGCGCCGGCACGGCTTCGAGGAGATCGTTCTTCTCGTTGGTTCTTTTGCGCGCGACTACGCTGCGCTTCTAGGGGATGGCGCCTCTCTGGGGATCAAGCTCATCCTTGTGCCCGAGGATCCGCCCGCCGATACGGGTGGCGCTCTGCTCATCGCACGGCCGCATCTCGCGCCGCAATTTTTGATGCTCAACGGCGATTCATTTTTTGATTTCAACCTGCTCGATCTGGTCGCGCGGCCGGCTGAAGGACCGTGGTTGGCGCGTCTTGCCCTGCGGGAGGTCGAAGATGCGGCGCGGTATGGCGCCGTCACCTTGGAAGGCGACCGAATTCGCCATTTCGGCGAGAAATCCGTCTCCGGGCGGGGTCTCATCAATGCGGGTGTCTATTGGTTGAAGCGCGAAGCGCTCGACGGGGTTGGGCGGCCGCCGCTCTCGATGGAGCACGATCTGCTGCCGCGCTGGGTTGGCCAGCGCCTCGTCCAGGGTTGCGTCTACGGGGGGAACTTCATCGATATCGGCACGCCGGAGGATCTCACGCGCGCCGCCGAGTTGCTCCCAGACTGGGAACGCCGGCCTGCGGCCTTTCTCGATCGTGACGGCGTGCTCAATCGCGATGCGGGCTATGTCCATCGTCCCGAGGATTTCATATGGCTTGAGGGCGCGAAGGAAGCGATCAAGCGATTCAATGATCGGGGCTGGCTGGTCTTCGTCGTAACCAACCAGGCGGGCATCGCGCGTGGTTTCTATGGCGCCGGCGAGGTCGAAGCGCTGCATCGCTGGATGAATGTCGAGTTACTGGGCATGGGCGCGCACATTGACGCGTTCTACTACTGTCCGCACCATCCGACCGAAGGTCGCGAGCCCTATCGGCTGCGCTGCGACTGCCGCAAGCCGGCGCCTGGCCTGCTGCTCCAGGCCATGCGCGATTGGCCCGTCCGTCAGGAAGCAAGCGTCATGATCGGGGACAAATCGATCGACATGCAAGCCGCCGAGGCCGCCGGCATCAAAGGTATCCTCTACCAAGCGGGCAGCGTTGACGCGCTCGTGGCCAAGGCCCTCTTCGGAGCCGCATAGTAATCTGGCCCCCAACCTCGCCGCGGCTATAATGAGCCGCCAAACCGCCGAGGGGCCGGCTGGCGCCGCGCAGGTCGATGCGTTTGGGGGTAGCCGCGTGAAACACTGGAAAGGGCAGCATGTCCAAGATCGACACCGAGAAATTTCGTCTTCGCCGCTTCGTCGACCGATTGATGGAGATGGGCGAGGTCGAGGTGCACGAGGAGCCGGTGCCGCTGACCGGGCTTAGCCCGCTCATCGAGGGCACCGATAAAGCGGTGCTGTTCAAGAAGGCGGGGCCGGAGCAGCTCGAGCTGGCGGCCAAAACCGCCGGTAGCCGCCGCCGCATCGCCGCTGCCTTCGATGTTCCCGAGGACAAGCTCTACGACGAATATTTCCGCCGGCTCGCCACGCCCCAACCGACGGTCGAGCTGTCGTCCCGCGAGGCCCCGGTGCATCAGGTCGTGCTGTCCGGCGGCGATGTGGACCTCACCAAATTGCCGTTTCATCCGCAACACGCATTCGATGGCAGCTGCTATCTCAGCTCGGCGATCGATTACACCATCGATCCGGCGACCGGGCGGCGCAATGTCGGCTCCCGCCGGCTCAGCCTGCGCAACCGCCATGAAACCGGCAGCAACATCACGGCGCCCTCGGACCTGAAGCGGATCTATCAGGCCTGCGTCGCGCGCGGCGAAAAGTTGCCCGTGACGTTCACCGTCGGCGTCAATCCGCTCGATTTCTTCGCCGCCACCACGCGCCAGCCGGGCGACGAGCTGTCGCTGGTCGCGGCTTTCCGCGGCGAGCCGCTGGCGGTCGTCAAAAGCGTCACCAACGACATCATGGTGCCGGCCGACGCCGAGATGACGCTGGAGGGCTATTTCGACGAGCGCGGCTATGTCGAGCCCGAGGGGCCGTTCGGCGAATATATGGGCTATTACGGCGCCATTCACATGGATCCGGTCTTTCATTGCACGGCGATCACCATGCGAAGCGATGTCCTGCACCATACGCTGCTGCATGGCTCGGCTTTCGTGCTCGATCAGACCGACAGCGCCAATATCACCGCGATGCGCACCGAGGCCGAAGCGATGCGCATCCTCAGGGCTTCAGGACGTCAGCCGGTCGCGGCGTATCTGCGCTCGGTTTCGGGCGGCTCCAACACGCTGCGCGTCGCCATCAAGCAGCGCACCATCGGCGAGGCGCGTGGGGCGATCCTCTCGCTCTTCGGCGGCATCATGCGCTTAAAGCATATCTATGTCTTCGACGAGGACATCGATATCCGTAACGAGCGCCAAGTCGATTGGGCGATGGGCACGCGGTTCCAGGCGGATCAGGACATCGTCACCTTGCAAGGGATGGTGGGCATGACGATGGACCCCTCGCTCAACGGGCGCCGCACGGGTGCGAAAGCCGGCTTCGATTGTACCCGGCCGGTTGGGCGCGACGGCGAGATTCCGCTGACGCGCAGCGCCGCGAAGGTTTTCGCCGGCCCGGCGCGTTTCCAAACCGTCGAGCAGGCGCTGACCGCCTCGCCGATGTTCTATGCCGATATCGTCGAAGGCGTCGGCAGCGATGATGGGCGCGAAATCGCCTGCGCGCTCGACAAGCTCCGCACCGAAGGCAAGCTCGGCCGCGACCGGGACGGGCGCTACCATCTTCACGCCTCGAAGCCCGGCTCGACCGGTATCGTGGGCGCGCTCTATCACGATCCGAACGAAGGGACCTGAACCCTCGGCCGGCGCATCCTGCTTCGTGGTGGCGAGGCGATCGCCGGCGACGGGCGCTGCTAAATCCGGTCCGCGGCGTTGGCGACGAACCAGCGATAGGCGTCGGCGAGGCCGTCGCGCAGCTTGATTTTGGGCTTCCAGCCGAAGCCGCTCATCAAGCTTGTATCGAGCAGCTTGCGCGGCATGCCGTCGGGCTTGTCGGTCGCGTAGCGCAGCCGCCCTTTGAAGCCGACCACCTCGCAGACGAGCGCCGCGAGCTCGGCAATGCTCACATCCTCGCCCCAGCCGATATTGACGTGGCTCTCGTCGGAGTAGCGCTCCATCAGAAAGACCAGCGCATCGGCGAGATCGTCGACATGGAGGAATTCGCGCCGCGGCTTGCCCGTGCCCCAAATTTCAACCTCGGTCGCGCCCGTCATCTTGGCCTTATGCGCCTTGGCGATGAGCGCCGGGATGACATGGCTCGCCTGAAGATCATAGGTGTCGCCGGGCCCATAGAGGTTGGTCGGCTGCGCCGAGATGAAATCGCTGCCATATTGCCGGCGATAGGCGGCGCAAAGCTTTAGCCCGGCGATCTTGGCGATCGCATACCACTGGTTGGTCGGCTCGAGCGCCCCCGAGAGGAGATGCTCTTCCTTCATCGGCTGCGGCGCGAGCCGCGGATAGATGCAGGACGAGCCGAGGAAGAGCAGCTTCTTGACGCCCATGCGCCGCGCCGCCTCGATGAGATTCCCCTCGATCATCAGATTGTCGTAGAGGAACTCGCCGGGCCTGCTGTCGTTGGCGAGAATGCCGCCGACCGTCGCCGCGGCGACGAAGACCGTATCAGGCCGCGCCTTCTCCATCCAGGCTTCGGTCTCGCTCTGCCGGCGCAGATCGACCTCGGCATGGCTGACGGTGAGAACCTCGCATTCGGCGCGCGCGAGGCGGCGCAGCAGCGCGCTTCCCACCATGCCGCGATGGCCGGCGACGAAGACGCGCTTGCCCTTGAGCGGATAGATCGGCGCCGAGGCCATGGCGCGATTCAGCTCGCCGAGGCGGCGCCGCGCGAAGGCGGGTTGAAGCCGGCCTGCTTCAAGGTGCGCTCCTGGCGCGCGAGGTCGAGATCATGCGCGACCATCGCCTTGACCAGCTCTTTGAAGCTCATGCGCGGCTTCCAGTTGAGCCGCGTGCGCGCCTTGGTCGCATCGCCCTGGAGGAAATCCACCTCGGTCGGCCGCAGATAGCGCGGATCGAACTCGACATATTTCTTCCAGTCGAGCCCCACCTCGGCGAAAGCAAGCTCGACCATTTCGGCGACGCTATAGGCCTCGCCCGTGGCGATGACGTAATCGTCGGGCTTGTCCTGCTGCAGCATCGCCCACATCGCCTCGACATAATCGCCGGCGAAGCCCCAATCGCGCTTCGCTTCGAGATTGCCGAGGAAGAGCTTGTCCTGCAGCCCTTCCTTGATGCGGCCGACCGCGCGCGTCACCTTGCGGGTGACGAAAGTCTCGCCGCGCCGCGGGCTCTCATGGTTGAAGAGAATGCCGTTGCAGATGAAGAGGCCGTAAGCCTCGCGGTAATTGATCGCATACCAATGCGCCGCGACCTTGCTCACCGCATAGGGGCTGCGTGGATAGAAGGGCGTGGTCTCGCTCTGCGGCGGCTTGGCCGCGCCGAACATCTCCGACGAGCCCGCCTGGTAGTAGCGTACCGGCTTGCCGCCATTCGAGGCGTAGTCGCGGATCGTCTCGAGGAGGCGCAGCGTGCCGAGCGCGTCGGCGTCGGCGGTGTATTCCGGCACGTCGAAAGAGACGCGCACATGGCTTTGCGCGGCGAGGTTATAGACCTCGTCGGGCTCGACCTTCTCGATCACGCGCCGGAGCGCCGTGCCGTCCGTGAGATCGCCGTAGTGAAGGGAGAGACTCGCGCCGCCGACATGCGGGTCGTGATAGAGATGGTCGACCCGGTCGGTGTTGAAGAGGCTCGCCCGGCGCAGCATGCCGTGCACCTCATAGCCCTTGCCGAGCAGGAACTCGGTCAGATACGACCCGTCCTGGCCGGTGACGCCGGTTACCAAAGCCCGCTTGGCCATCTCGCACCTTTTTGCCGACGCCGCCCGCATCGCGGCGGCGCCGCGCCCGCTCGCCTCACTTAGCGGATATTATCGCAATCCGCCACGGGGAGGCGCGGGCGCAATTGTCCCAGTCCTTGCTAGAATGCCCGGAAACGATGAATTAACGTTGAATACCCGTCGCGCCGGACGGTGATGCCGCAGGGAGGGCCAAGGAGATGGACTGGACACCGCGCCGCGAGCGCTTTCGCGCCATGCT
>Ga0070681_10002948_pt1 | contig 15782 bp, 15 predicted proteins | sample KBSC83BmetaG_FD_65650 | JGI IMG/M metagenome (GOLD analysis project Ga0070681, IMG submission 65650) | Corn rhizosphere microbial communities from Kellogg Biological Station, Michigan, USA - KBS C8-3B metaG | ecosystem: Host-associated > Plants > Roots > Rhizosphere | place: USA: Michigan...
GAGATCCGCGCGGGCAGCCACGTCCTCACCGCCGAAGAGCCGCCACCCGAAGACCTACGCAGCGCACTCGCCGCGATCAACCAACCTGCCCCTGCGCACTAATTTGATAAGAGTCGGGTCGAGTTCATCGATACCCACGCTGACCGTCGCACGGCGGACGGGCTGCGCTTCGGAGTCGAGCCGATCTGCACCGTGCTGTCCGCGCACGGCGTGAAGATCGCTCCGAGCACCTACTACGCGGCGAAGTCTCGTCCGCCGTCTGCGCGGTCGGTGCGCGACTCCGCGGTGCTGACCGAGATCCGTCGCATCCACGCCGATCGTGAGGCCGGCCGCGGCCTCTACGGGGTCCGCAAGGTCTGGGCGGCGCTGCGCCGTGAAGCCGCCGACGGCGTGGCCTCAGTGCTCGCGTTGGGCCCGGTGCCGCGCTGTCAGGTCGAGCGACTGATGCGCGCCGACGGCCTGTCCGGTGTGAGCTGGCGGCGGGCGCCGAGGACCACCCGCCCGGACCCGCGCGCCGAGCGACCGGAGGATCTGGTCGACCGTGACTTCGGCGCCGACCGGCCGAACCAGCTCTGGCTGGTCGACTTCACCTACGTGTCGACCTGGTCGGGGATGGCGTTCACCGCGTTCGTCTCCGACGCCTACTCGCGGCGGATCGTCGGCTGGCGGACCGCCGCGCACATGCGCACCGACCTGCCGCTTGACGCCCTGGAGATGGCGTTGTGGGTTCGTGAACGCGCTGGCGAGGCGGTCGACGGGCGCCTGGACGGGCTGATCCATCACTCGGACGCCGGCAGTCAGTACACGGCGATCCGCTACCACGAGCGGCTCACCAGCGCCGGCGCGCTCGCCTCGATCGGCAGCGTCGGGGACAGCTACGACAACGCCCAGGCCGAGAGCGTCATCGGCTTCTACAAGCTCGAATGCGTCCGACACGACGGTCCGTTCCGCACCGTCGACGACCTCGAGCTCGCGACCCTGTCCTGGGTGCACTGGTTCAACCACAACCGGCTGCACGGCAGCCTCGACTACGTGCCGCCCGTCGAGTTTGAGCAGGCCTTCCACGCCCGCCATGCCGCCGCGGCGGTGACGTCGTGAACCCGTCACGTAACGATGTCGAGACGACATCAGGCTGCCCGGTCTGCAGCCGACGCTTCCACCCGGTGCGCCGGCAGCGGTACTGCTCCGCGGCCTGTCGGCAAGCCGCCTGGCGAGCCCGACACCCCACCACGGTGGAACCAGTCCTGACCACGGGGCGGCACCGCACCACCATCACCGTCTACACCTGCACCGAGTGCGAACAGCGGTACTTCGCCGAGCAGTGGTGCCACGACTGCAACCGGCCGTGCCAGCGCGTCGGCATCGGCGGCCTCTGCCCGCACTGCGATGAACCCGTCACCATCGACGACCTACTTGACCAGCACCCTTCGACCACCGTCACAATGACCACTCCAGACAACAAGATCCGGGAGAACCCAGTCTCCACCGAACCCGGGGCGACTCAGGCCGCAGCAGAACTGCTACATCGAACGGTTCAACGGCACCATGCGCAACGAGCTGCTCAACCGGGAGACCTTGCACTCCGTGCTCGAGGCCCGGGTCATGATCGAGGAGTTCCTCGAGCTCTACAACTCGCGGCGACCGCATCGCGGGCTCGGCATGAAGACACCCGCCGCCTACGGCAAGATGATGCGCAACGCGCTGGACACCGACAGCTGTGAGGGTGGCGAATGAGAGTGCCTACCACCACCGCAACTGGACCAGTCGCCAGCGCGCGAACGTCCTGCATCCGAGGCATGAAAACCAGGCCGCGCTCTCACAAGAGCTGGACCAGATGCAGGGGGCTGGTCACCGCGTATTATTCATTTACGAAATTGTGATGGAGCAGGACGCCGCTATGGGTCGGTTCGAATCACCGGTAGAATACCCATCGGACGACAAACGACCGTATGGAGTATTCACAGGTGTTCGAAAGGCCTACCTGGTCTGGGCCATCTCGACGATCGTCATCGTGATCATCGGTGTTGCTGCGGTAATTGTCGTCTACTTCCTCGGTGCGTAAGAGTCGGCAGTTTGGCTTCCAGTTTTGGGTCCGGGTGTCAAGGGGCATCCCCCTGACACCCGGACCGACGTCGTTGTGGTCCCGACGCGTCTTGTTGGCGTGTCAGCCGGCTAGCGGGCTGTCCGTCCCCTATTCTCGGTTTGTCTCTCCGTCGTCCGCGCTGCGCATCGTCTCCAACCACTCGAGCAGGGCAGCCTGATCCAGGGCAATCGGGTGATCCGTTTCTGTGGGTCGCTTGGTCAATTCTCACAGAGCCTCACGCGGTGGCTCCTCAACATCCGGGACCGACACGAACGTGATCCCACATCACGAACACGAGTAACGCCATCCCAAGGTGCCCGACCCCAGCGGAACCCCGTCCCCTCGCCTCGCGGACAAGATCATGTGGTCACGGTGTGGTCACGAGATTGCACGACCGCTGCAACAGGGCGCGCGACCTGCCGGCACAAGTAGCTGCCGATTAGGCCGTTGACCTGGGATAATGCTGATGCTTGGTATCGGGCAGCATTGGGCGACACGCGCCCGGGGCGACTTGTAATCGGCAGGTTCCCGGTTCGAGTCCGGGCGTCGGCTCGTCGGTTCTTCTGTGGCTCTACTCTCGTGTGCACGAGTGGCGCCCCCTCGCGAACGCAAGCCGCCGCCACCCCAGGACGATCCCGTCGTGGCGGCGGCTCGCCACCGACGACGACCCCGGTGATGCGGGCGACCCGGTCGGGACCGACGCGCTCGTCTACGGCTGAACGGCCAGGGCTCTCGGCGGAGTAGCTTTCCTGCGCCGCGACCGGGCTACTGCATCGCCCAGACGATCGTCACGGTGACCGCGACCTGCTGGCTGCCCGGGTTGACAGGCACGGTCGAGGCTGTGCCGCCGGACGCCATCGGCATGGCGTCGTAGGCGTAGGGCTGCGGCACCGGCAGCGGCGTCGTCTCCGACACCTTCTTGACCTCGGCGAGCCGCCGATTGCTCAGCTTCGCGTACTGCTCCGCTTTGGCCCGCGCGTCGGCGTACGCCGCATCGCGGGCCCGCTTCAGCAGGGCGGCGTTGTCCTCGAGCGTGAAGGACACGCCCTCGACCCGCGCGGCGTTGCCACCGGCGGTCACCGCCGCGTTGATCGTGTTGCCCGCGTCGGACAGGTCCCGCAGCTTCGCGGTCAGGTCCTCGCTGACCTGGTAGCCGGACACCACGCCGTGGTCGGTGTAGGTCGGGAAGATGTTGACCTGCGAGGTCTGCAGGTCGGCGTCCGTGACGTGGTGGGCCTGCAGGGCGGAGCGCAGCCTGGCCATGTCCGCGTTGGCGCGGCTGAGCGCGGTGCTCACGTCACCGGCGCGCTCCGAGACGCCGATCGCCAGACGCAGGACGTCCGGCGTGCCGGTCACCTTTCCGGTGCCGTCGACGGTCACGCTGCCGGGATCCGGCTCGGCGGCGGACACGTGCGCCGGCCGCGTCACCAGCAGGAACGACACCAGGGCGGCGAGCAGCGCGATCACGACCCCGGGGATGGCCCAGCGAACGGCTGTACGGGACATGGCGACCTCCGCGTTCGACCGACGCGGATCTGACGCCGCCGCGGGCCGCCCGGTTCCGCGGGACTTGCCCGCAGCAGCGTCGTCATTGCGGCGGTCGCGTCGCGAGCGTCACCCGGTCTGTGTGGCGGTCGAGGCGGAGTCCGTGGTGAGGTTCGGAGTCACCTGCTGCGAGGGCATCGGCCGGCGGGCGAGCAGCCCGCGTCCGAGAGGGACCAGCGCGACAGCGCACGCGACGAAGCCGACCGCGCTCACTGGGAGCACCGACCCGATGAAGCCGATGGGCAGCAGCGCCGTGAAGCCGAAGAGGATCGCCGGCACCTTGGCGAGGAGTCCCGCGCGGTAGGTCGCGACCGCCAAGGCGATGAAACCGACGATGAGTCCGAGACCGCAGATGTTCAGCGAGATGCGGGGAACCATGTTGGCCTGGTCGTACATGTACGCGCCGGCGTTCAGGTACTTCGGACCCGACAGCTGGTAGCCGGCGAACTCGATCGCCACGAAGAAGATCGGCCCGCAGAGCCCGAGCAGCGTCGCGGCGCCGCCGAACCTCGCCAACCGCGGCTGCCGCACCGCGGCCATGCCCGCCAGCCCGACGACAGCGAGCATCATCATGAAGATCCCTATTGGTACGGCGTTGAGGAAGATCTGGGTGCGGACATGGTGAGCCGCCATCGCGCTGAGGAAGTCGTGGCCGTGGAACTTGTAGATGTCCGAGCCCAGCAGGCACAGGATCGCCAGCGCGACGGGCGCGACGATCATGCACACCGCGGTGGTCGCCGGCCCGGGAAACGCCGGTACGGCGCCGTCCGGGGCCTTCCTGCCTTGCACGGGCAAGCCTGCCTGAGTCGTAGAAGTCACGTCGCTCGTCCCTCCCTGTTGTTTTCGTCTTAGTACGACATTAATCGACGAAGTTAGACTCAAGTCGTGGCGAACGCAAGGACCTATCGGTCCCGCCTCCGGGCCGAGCAGGCCGCCGAGACGCGCCAGCGCATCCTGCGGGCGGCGCGCGAGCTCTTCGCGCGCCAGGGCTACGCAGCCACGACGGTGAACGACGTCGCGGTGCTGGCAGGGGTGTCCGCCCAGACCGTCTACGCCGCCTTCACGACCAAGGCCGGCATCGCCCTGGCGCTGGTGCCCTTCACCAACGAGCAGTCCGGCGCCGACGAGCTGGGTCGCGACGTGGCAGCGGCCGTCACGCCGTACGCGCTGCTGCGCGCGTCGATCCACCTCGTGTGCGTGCTGCACGAGCGGGTCGGCGACCTCATCCGCGTGCTCGTCGAGGCCGCCAAGGTGGACGCCTCCCTCGCGCCCGTGCTCGAAGCCGGGCGGCGCAGCCACAGCGAGCCGCAGCGCATGATCGCGGAGCGCCTCGCCGCTGCCGGTGCACTGCACGACGGCCTGGCCGCGGAAGCAGCTGCCGGCCTGCTGACCGTGTCCACGTCACCCGAGGCGGTCGAGCGATACGTCACCGAACGGCACTGGTCCTACGAACGAGTCGAGGAGGAGCTCACGACGGCCATGTTGCGGGCGCTGTGCAAGCCGTCGATGGCCCGCCGCCGTTGCCTCCTGCCGCCGGTCGCGGACGCGGCGCCGTAGTCGCCGCGGCCCGTGTGCGCGAGGGGGAGCAGCGCCTACGCGTGCCAGACTCCGGCCCATGGGCTACACGTCGGTCGACTACCGCACCGAGGGGCGCATCGCCTACCTGACGCTCAACCGCCCGGAGCGCCTCAACGCGATCGACGCGCACATGCCCGGCGACATCCGCGCCGCGGTCGAGGAGGCCAACGCCGACAAGGCGGTCCACGTGATCGTCGTGCAGGGTGCGGGCCGGGCCTTCTGCGCGGGATACGACCTCAAGGACTACGCCGAGGGCGGCGAGGGCGTCCAGGCGCACGGCCCGTGGGATCCCATGGCCGACTACCGGATGATGCGCGGCTGGACCGACGACTTCTTTACGCTCTTCCGCTCCTACAAGCCGACGATCGCGAAGGTGCATGGCTACGCGATCGCGGGCGGGAGCGACATCGCCCTGTGCGCCGACCTCGTCGTGATGGCCGAGGACGCGCGCATCGGCTACCCGCCGGCGCGGGTCTGGGGCTGCCCGACGACCGCGATGTGGGTCTACCGGATCGGCGCCGAGCGGGCGAAGCGGATGCTGCTGACCGGTGACACGATCGACGGCCGCACCGCGGCCGAGTGGGGGCTCGTGCACAGCGCCGTACCCGCCGACGGGCTCGACGCCGAGGTGGCCGCGCTCGCCGAGCGGATCGCGGCGGTGCCGCGCAACCAGCTGATGATGCAGAAGCTGATGATCAACCAGGCGCTGGAGAACATGGGCCTGTCGTCGACCCAGATGGTGGCGACGTTGTTCGACGGCATCGCCCGGCACACGCCAGAGGGGGTGTGGTTCCAGGGCTACGCGGCGCAGCACGGTTTCCACGACGCGGTCGAGTGGCGCGACTCCGGCCGCCCGATCCCCGACGGTGCCGAGGCGCACCAGGCGATCGCCGAGCTGCGCGCCGAGCGGCAGAAGAACGGCTAGAGAGGCGGCCGCTCGGTCGGTGTCGCGCCGGCGAGCTCGTCGGGGGAGGTGATCCCGTGGTCGACGAGCAACCGCTCGAGGGCCAGCGCCCAGCTCTCGTAGTAGGGCCGCTCCGGCGCTTCGGCGATGGCCGCGATCAGCCGGGACCGGAACTCGTCCCACGGCAGCCCCAGCCGCTCGACCGTGGTGACGGCGATCGCGAGCGCCCGCCCCTCCCACGGGGCGGCGAAGACCAGCTCGCCGTTGTCACGTGGCAGCGCCTCCGGCCCGGCCATGAGCCCGACGTCGTCACGCAGTGTCACGGCCGCGCCACCCCGATCATCGCGTCGCGGTCGACCAGGGCGGCCAGCTGCTCCTCGTCGAGACCGTCGGTGCCGGCAGGTCGCTCGGGCAGCACGAGGTAGCGCGCCTCGGCGCTGGAGTCCCAAACCCGGATCTCGACGTCGTCCGGTATCTCCGTGCCCATCTCGGCGAGCAAAGCGCGCGGCTCGCGGACGGCGCGAGAACGGTAGGGCGCGCTCTTGTACCAGGTCGGCGGCAGTCCGAGCAGCGGCCACGGGTAGCAGGAGCACAGCGTGCAGACGACAAGGTTGTGCACGGTCGGCGTGTTCTCGACCACGACGACGTGGTGGCCCTCCGGGCCGCCGTAGCCGAGCTCGCCGATCGCGGCGGTGCCGTCGGCGAGCAGCCGTCGCTTGTACGCCGGATCGAGCCAGGCCCGCGCCACCACCCGGGCGCCGTTCATCGGCCCGAGGTTGTGCTCGTACTGCTCGATCATCGCGTCGACGAGCGACCGGTCGAGCAGGCCGCGGCGTTCGAGCACGGTCTCGATCGCGGCGACGCGGGCCTCGACCGGCGCGAGCGGCTCGGGCGCGTGGTGGTCGCTCATGGTGCTGCCTCCAGGTAGCGCTGCCACAGGTCGACGTGCACCGGGTCGCCGTCGCGCCCCCACAGCTCGCGCGCCTCGAACCGGACGCCGTAGGTCGCCTCCGAGGCCGGCTCGGCGACGTGCGCCTCCTCGTCGGGCACGACGTATGCCGGGTCGACGCGCACCACGCGGCCGCGCCGCCCGCGCACGTAGCCAGGGAGGCGGGTGTGGCCCGAGGGGTGCACGTCGCGGACGCGCACCTCGTCCCCCACGGCGTAGGGCGCCTCGGCGGCCGGACCGACCTGACCGTCGGTGACCGCGGGACGGGACAGCGGCACCTCGCCGCCGGCGAGGTCGGCCAGCTCCTGTGCCGAGGCGACACCGGCTTCGGCGACCAGGGTGGCGATGGCCGTCGTCCAGTGCTCGTAGTAGGACGACGTCAGGTAATGACCGGGGTCCATGCGCTCTATCGCGTGGCGGAAGCTGCTCATCGTCGCCAGGCCGTGGAGCAGCAGCACGCCGGACAGCGCGAACGCGTGGCGCTCCCAGTCGGCGGCGAACACCGGCTCATCCGTCCGCGCGCCGACCGGACCGAACCCCTGGCGCCCGCCCATGTCGTGGATGCCGTCCATGCCGCGCAGAATCCCACAGCGCGCCGGGGAGGGGCAGTGACATCGATTCGGACTAATGCCAACATTTCGCTGTCACACCCGATCCAACCTGTCTAGTCACAGGCTGTGACCCGGGTCACTATGAATCAACTACCGACATCGCTAGGCGAGGGATCCACGAGCGTCATGCGCAGCGACGGCACGTCATCGGGACGCGAGCACGCCCCGGGAGAACATCCCGGGCGTGGGCGCAGCACGCGGCTGCGGCGTGTCCGCTACGTCCTGCTGGCCGCGTCGGCCACGCTGATCTCCACCGGTGGCCTCGCGGCGGTCGGGGTGGGCCCTGCCGCCGCCGACGTTGCTCCCGGGCAGGGCAGCTCCTACGCGCAGGCCCTGCAAGTGACGCCGCACGAGGGTTCTCTCGCCGTCGGCGTCGTCCTCGGCGAGGCGCTGGCCGGCCACACCAACACCTACGCGCGGGCGCAGTCCCTCGGCCTCGACCTCGGCGCCGTGGGCACGTCGATGAAGGGCTACAGCTGCGGCCAGCCGCCCAACGCGACGGTCGCCGGGGCGGTGCCCTCACCCCTCATCGTCGAGGCCGGGCAGCCGGGCGCCTCGCAGGGCGAGACCGAGAGCGACCCCACGAAGACCTACGGCTCTACCGAGCACGGCATGGCCAATGCCACCCCGTACGCCGAGGCCGACACGACCTTCCAGCCGGTCGACGCGGCGATCTTCCAGGTGGCGGGCACCGCGACGAAGGCTTGGTCCGGCATCGTCGACGGCCAGCGCGAGGCCGGCGCGACCAGCGACGTCGCCTCCCTCAGCCTCGGCGCGGGCGCCGTCGTGCTGCAGGGCCTGCACTGGTCGTCGGTCTATCCCTCCAGCGGCACTGGCAAGCCGACCGGTTCCTTCAGCATCGGGCGGGCCGTCATCGCCGGCCAGTCGGTGCCGACGTCGAACATCGACCAGGTGCAGACCGCGGTCAACCAGGTCCTCACCAACCTCGGCATGGAGCTCCAACTCCCGCAGGTCACCAACTCGGGGGGCATCGAGGCCGTCACCCCGCTCGAGCTGCGGGTCGTGCCGAACAAGAACCGCGACACGATCATCGACTCGATCCTCAACGGCGTCGCGCCGGTGACCAACCCGGTGAAGACGGGACTCGAGAGCGGCTTCGGCCCGCCCGAGCCCGACCAGCTGCAGCAGGCGTTGTGCAAATCGGAGACGCCGATCACCGTCGCCGACGTCGCGCTCGCGTCGATCAGCGGCGCCGGCTACTTCAACGCGGCTTTCGGGGGCGTCAACTCCAGCAGCTCCGAGCTCAAGGCCAACCCCTTCAACCTCGGCCTGGGCGGCTTCGGTTCGCTGCCCGGCATCTCGCAGTTCGTCCCCGGCACGCCCGGCACCCCGGGCAGCTTCGGGACGGGCGCAGACCTGGGCAGTGCGCCGCAGGTCAGCCTGCCGTCGGCTTCGTCCTCCGCAGGCAACGGTGACTCGGGAGGGGCACCGACCGTGGCCCAGCCGACCGCCGCGACTGGTTTCGCCGACGGCGGACCGCTGCTCGAGCTCGGGCTCGCGGGACTCGCCGCGGTGCTGCTGCTAGCCGAGGCGGACCGCCGCATGATCCGCCGTACCCGCGTGCGGGCGGCGTTCGAGGACTAGGTGAGCATGGCTTCCTCCGCAGGCAACGGCAGCAGCAACGGCGACGGAGTGGGTGTCGCGCATCGGTTGCTCCGCGGCTACGGCCCCGTCGCGATCTTCGCCGTCATCATGGCGCTCATCGCCTGGCAGGTGCCGAGCCGCGTGCCGAAGACGACCGCGGCGAGCGGCAACACCAGCGTCAGCACGTCGTCCGGCACCGGCAACACCGGCACCGGCACGGGCACCGGCGCCACGAGCGGCGGTTCGTCGACGAAGCTGCCGGGCACGCCGGGCTCCACCTCGGGGACGAAAGGCACGAGCGGGCACACGGTCACCGGTGGCGCGAAGGTCGGCGGCTGCACCGGCCGCACCGACCAGGTCCCTGGTGACCCCTACTCACCGCCGTGCCGCACTTTCTCCGGCGACAACGGTGGCGCGACCTCCATGGGCGTCACCAAAGACACCATCAACATCTCGTTCCGTCTCACCAACGACCAGAGCTTCCAGAACACGCTGGCGCAGCTGGCCGGTGCGCAACTGCAGGACACCAACGCCGACAACGAGCGCACGATCGAGGCGCTGGCGAAGTACTTCAACTCGCACTTCCAGTTCTACGGTCGCAAGATCGCGGTGCACTTCTACACCGGCAAGGGATCGCTCACCAACGAGCTGCTAGGGCAGGGCCAGGCCCAGGCCGAGGCCGACTCGTTGACCGCGAAGTCGATGCACGTGTTCGGCGACCTGTCGGCCGAGTCCGAGCCCTACGCCGACGACCTGGCCAAGCAGGGAATCATGGCGTTCGGCGACCCGTACCTGTCGCGGCAGTGGCACCAGCAGCACGCGCCCTACGCCTGGTCCGTCTCGACCGACGGCACCGACGTCGCGCAGATCGCGGCCGACTACGCCGTGCAGAAGCTCTGCCCGGACGGCAGCCCGGCGAAGTACGCCGGCGGCGCCGTGCAGAACAAGCCGCGCAAGTTCGCGCTGCTGGCGCCGGAGAACTCCTGGTACCAGGTCTCCGTCGACGTGGCGAAGCAGTACATGGCTGCGCACGGCTGCCAGGGCACGAAGTACACCTACACGCTCGACCTCGGCACGATGTCGCAGCAGGCGGCCAACCTGATCTCCAAGCTCAAGGCCGACGGCGTCACGACGATCCTCTGCGGCTGCGACCCGATCTTCCCGGTCTACCTGTCCGGTCAGGGCTCGCAGCAGGGCTACTTCCCGGAGTTCGTCATCACGGGCACCGCGCTCACCGATCAGGACTACGTCGGGCAGCTCTACAACCAGGCATTCCAGTCGCACGCCTTCGGCGTCAGTCCCAACGCGCCGACGGTGCCCTACACGCAGACGATCGGTTATGCGGCGTACAAGAGCGTCGAACCGAACAGCGAACCGGCCTACTTCGTCAACCTCATCTACCTGCAGATGGACATGCTCGCCATCGGCATCCAGATGGCCGGGCCCGATCTCACGCCGCAGACCTTCCAGCAGGGAATGTTCCAGTTCCCGCCCAAGGAAGGCCCAGCGGGACTGTGGGGCTGGGGGCCGAGCCAGTACACCGTGCCCAATGACGTGCGCGAGATCTGTTGGAGCCCCAACGGCGTCTCCCCCTACAACAACAAGGCCGGGGAGTACGTCGGCACGTCCAATACCCGCTGGACGTTCGGCAACATCCCCAAGGGGCCGCCCGGCTGCGGTTCGGGCTTCCCGGCCAAGACGTCGTGAGGATCGCCGCCCCCCGGTGGCGCTGGGAGGACCTGCCCGACTGGGCCCGTAGGCCGGCGCGCCTCGCGATCGCCGTCGTCGTCGTCGCCTACTTCCTGGCCTGGGCGGCCACCGGCTCGCACGGCTACGTCCACGACAAGGCGCCGATCGGCATCATCCTGCTGGGCATCGTCTACGGGTCCGTGACGGCGCTCGGAGCCTTCGGGCTGATCCTCGTCTACCGCGCCAACCGGTTCATCAACTTCTCTCAGGGCGCGATGGGCAGCGTGGTCGGCGTCCTCGCCATCGGCATGGTCAAGGTCCACGGGCTCAACTACTGGATCGCACTGCCGGCGGCGGTGATCGTCGGCGGGCTGGTCGGCGGGTGGACGGAGTTCTCGACGATCCGGCGCTTCAAGAACTCGCCGCGGATGCTCGTGACCGTCGCCAGCATCGCCCTGGCACAGCTGTTCGGCGGCATCGAGCTGCTCGGCAGCAAGGCCGAGCACTTCGTGTCGCTGACCGGGTCGTTCTCCCCGCCGTTCAGCATCTCGTGGACGATCGACGTCTACACGTTCCACAGCTCGGCGATCCTCATCGTCGCGGTCGTGCCGCTCGTCATCGCATTCCTGGGCTGGTTCCTGCTCCGCACCGATGCCGGCATCGCGGTGCGCGCCGCCGCCGAGAACGAAGACCGGGCGTTGACGCTAGGCATCCCGGTGCGTCGCCTGTCGACGATCGTCTGGGTCATCGCCGGCGCGCTGGCGGCGCTGGCCTACATGCTGCAGGCGCCGTTCGAGGGTGTGAAGCCGGGCATCGCGTCCAACGGGCCGACCGTGCTCCTGCCGCTCCTGGCGGCGGCGGTCATCGCGCGCATGGAGTCGTTGCCGGTCGCGTTCGTGTCGTCGCTAGGCCTCGGCGTGATGTACCAGCTCGTGCTCTGGAACGACCGCAGCACGCCGTCGATCGCGTGGGTGTTCTACCTCGCCATCATCATCGTCGCGCTGCTGGTGCAGAGCGGCCGGCTGTCACGCGCGGAGGAGTCCGGGGCCTCGTCGTGGTCGGCCATCTCGGTGGTCAAACCGATCCCGCGCGAGCTGCGCCGGATACCCGAGATCCTGTGGACGCGCCGGGCCCTGATCCTCGGCGTGGCCGTTGCGTTCGCATTGGTGCCCCGCGGGTGGTCGGAGAGCAGCCAGCTGCTCGCGGCGTTCGCCCTCTGCTGGGCCATGGTCGGCGTCTCGCTCGTCGTGCTCAGCGGCTGGGGCGGCCACATCAGCCTGGGCCAGTTCGGCATCGCCGGCGTCGCCGCGATGATCGCGGGCAACATGTTCGCGCACTGGAACGCCGACTTCTTCCTGGTCATGTTCGTGTCCGGGGTGGTCGGCGGGGTGGTCGCGCTGCTGGTCGGCCTGCCGGCACTGCGCATCAAGGGTCAGTTCCTGGCCGTGACCACGCTGGCGATGGCGGTCGCGCTGGACCAGTACTTCCTCAACACCGACACGTTCCCCCAGTTCATCCCGTCCAACGGCGTGCCGCGACCGCTGCTGCTGCAGCGCTTCGATCTCGGCAACTACTACAACCTCTACCTCGTCTGCCTTGCCTTCTTGGCGCTCTCGATCCTCGCGACCTACGGGGTGCGCCGGGCCCGCTCCGGCCGCGTGCTGATCGGCACCGCGGCCAACGAACGGGCAGCGGCGTCGGCAGGCGTCCCGACCACGCGGGTCAAGCTGTCCGGCTTCGTGCTGGCCGGCATCATCGCCGGCGTCGCCGGCGCCCTCGACGTACTCCTCCTCGGCGCGCTGAACCCCGGCGCGTTCCCGGGGATCGACAGCATCACCGTGTTCGTCTACGCCGTGATCGGCGGGCTCGGCTCGGTGCCGGGCGTGCTCAGCGGCGTGCTGGTGTTCAAGTGGTTGGAGACGCAGAGCTGGCTCGGGCAGTTCGAGCAGGCGGTCTCGGGCATCGTTGCGCTCTACGTGCTGATCGCCTTCCCCGGCGGCATCGGGCAGTTCTTCTACGGCCTGCGCGACCGGGTGCTGCGGCTCGTCGCCAGCCGCCGCGACATCCTGGTGCCGAGCCTGGTCGCGGACCGGGCCGCCGGCATGGTGCCCGAGCAGGGCGAGTCCGACGACCTGCTCACCCAGATGGCGACGGGCGCCGTGTCGACACCGACCCACGAGCGCGTGGAGGTGGACCGGTGACCGTGCCTGCAGAACCGCTGCTGCGCTGCACCGGCATCGACATGGCCTACGGCTCGGTGCAGATCCTCTTCGACGTCGACTTCGAGGTCATGCCCGGCGAGGTCGTCGCGCTGCTCGGCACCAACGGCGCCGGCAAGTCGACGTTGCTCAAGGGCATCTGCGGCCTGGTGCGGCCCAAGCGCGGCACGGTGGAGTTCAAGGGCGAGAACATCACCAAGCTGGCGGCCGACGTCACCGCGCGTCGCGGCATCGGCATGATGCCCGGCGGCAAGGCGATCTTCCCGACGTTGAGCGTCGCCGAGAACCTACGGATGGCAGCGTGGCTCGTACGGGAGAACGCCGCCTACGTCGAGGAAGCCCGCGAGGAGGTGCTCTCGCTCTTCCCGGTGCTCGGCCACCGGCGCGACCAGATGGCCGGCAACCTGTCCGGGGGCGAGCAGCAGATGCTCGCACTGGGCTCGGCGCTGATGACCCGGCCCGAGCTGCTGATGATCGACGAGCTCTCGCTCGGCCTCGCGCCGACCGTCGTCGCCGAGCTGCTCGAGGTCGTCGAGGAGGTGCACCGGCGCGGTACGACGATCGTCATCGTCGAGCAGTCGGTCAACGTCGCCCTCAACCTGGCCGAGCGGGCGGTCTTCATGGAGAAGGGCCAGGTGCGCTTCGAGGGTCCGGCGGCGGAGCTGCTCGAGCGCCCCGACATCCTGCGCTCGGTGTTCATCGCCGGCGCGGCCGTAGGCACCGGTGAGGCGCCGGCGCCCGCGCAGCGCAACCTTCGCGCCGTGGTCTCCGAGCCCGGGTCGGAGCTGGTCGAGCCACCCGTCTCCGACAAGGTCGTGCTCGCCTGCCAGTCGGTCGTCAAGCGCTTCGGCGGCATCGTCGCCGTCGACGGCGCCGACTTCGACCTGCACCAGGGTGAGATCGTCGGGCTGATCGGTCACAACGGCGCCGGCAAGACGACGTTGATGGACTGCATCTCGGGCTTCCTGCGCGTCGATGGCGGGCGCATCATTCTGCGCGGCGTCGACGTCACCGACTGGCCGCCGCACCTGCGTGCGACCGGCGCGATGGGGCGGTCGTTCCAGGACGCCATGCTGTTCCCGACGCTGACCGTGGAGGAGACGATCGCGGTCGCTCGCGAGCAGCACGTCGCCTCCCGCGACATGTTCGCCGCGGCGCTTCAGCTGCCGGCCTCTTTCGAGTCGGAGCTGCAGGTGATGGCCGACGTCGAGGAGCTCGTCGAGCTCATGCACCTCGAGGCCTACCGGCAGAAGCTGACCGGCGAGCTGTCGACCGGCACCCGGCGCATCGTCGACCTCGCCTGCATCCTGGCCCAAGACCCGAAGGTGCTGCTGCTCGACGAACCGTCGGGCGGTGTCGCGCAGAAGGAGACCGAGGCGCTCGGCCCGCTGCTGCGCGAGATCGCCGCGCGCACCGGCTGCTCGATCGTCATCATCGAGCACGACATGCCGCTGGTCAGCGGGCTGTGCGACCGGCTCGTCGCGCTCGAGCTCGGCAGCGTCATCGCCGAGGGCCCGCCGGACGAGGTGCTCAGCCACCCGGCGGTCATCGCGTCCTACCTCGGCACCGACGAGAAGGCGATTGCCCGTTCCGGCGCGCTGGGCGCGGTCAACGCCCCGCCGGCCGGCTGACCGCGCCGCACTCGTAGGTCTGCGCATTCGGCGTACGCCGCCGCCGTTGCGACGGCACAATCCCGAGGGAATGCACGCGTCTTCGGGAGGGGAACCGTGTCGGACACCACTGCCACTCAGCTCACCGACACCTCGGACATGATCAACCTGCACCGGGTGTTCCGCGACGGTCTGGCCGCTGCGCCGCGTTACGTGGGGTCGGTCCAGCCGGGCGACACGCAGCGCGCGGCGCTCGTCGCCGACTACTACGCCAACGTGCTGCGGCTGCTGCACTCGCACCACAACGGCGAGGACGAGCTGGTCACCCCGAAGCTGGTCGAGCGCGCCGGGGCCGACGCCGCCGCCGTCAGCCGCATCGCGGCCCAGCACCAGCCGGTCGTCGGGCTGCTCGACGACGCCGAGTCGAAGATCGCGACCTGGCGGGTCGACCCGACGCAGGCCTCGTCCGCGCAGCTGATCATGTCGTTGGCCGCGCTCGACGCGGGGCTGACCCCGCACCTCGACGAGGAGGAGCGCGTCGTGCTCCCGATCGCCGCCCGGCACATGACGCCGGAGGAGTGGGGTGAGCTGCCGGGTCACGGTCTCGCGCACTTCGACGGCGACAAGATCTGGCTCGTCCTCGGGCTCATCCGTGAAGGCATGACGCCGGAGCGGCTCGCCGAGATGGACGCGCACATGCCGCCGCCCGTGTCGGAGATGTGGGCCTCCGTCGGTCGCCCGGCGTTCGAGGAGTTCGTCGGCACGCTCCGCGGCTGACGCTGCGGGCGTTCCGTCGCCGTTGCCGACCGACGCGGCCCGCGAGGTTGGCCCGATCGCGCCGGCGACCGCGGCAGAAGCGCGCAACCGCTGAGACGTGCCGCGTCTCAGCAGGTGAGCGGCTCGTCGCAGCCGAGATAGCTCGCGAGGATCGACGCCTGCTCGGCGAGGTCGTCGGCCGGGCCGTCCGGTCCGAGTCGCCGTAGCGTGTC
>Ga0070681_10002949_pt1 | contig 15777 bp, 24 predicted proteins | sample KBSC83BmetaG_FD_65650 | JGI IMG/M metagenome (GOLD analysis project Ga0070681, IMG submission 65650) | Corn rhizosphere microbial communities from Kellogg Biological Station, Michigan, USA - KBS C8-3B metaG | ecosystem: Host-associated > Plants > Roots > Rhizosphere | place: USA: Michigan...
GCAGCTTGAATGACTACTATCTCACCTGCCGTGTTGCTACCCGTATTTGCGGTTATCGTTGTCGAGGTCGTATTCGACATCAACTCGTCTCTAACAAACACTGACATAATAGAAGACGATGACGTATCCCAAAGTGCCGTAGTAATTAGCGAATAGGTCCCCAGTCCATCTGGATTGTTATCCGTCATGGTTGGCGAAGCATTTGTATTTGCAGACACGTTCACAAACACAATCACCAGATCACCCGAAGCTGGAGTGAAGGCTACGGTACGATTACTTGTACCAGTAGTTCCTCCACCCGCTACGCTCGTTCTGTAGGTGACCGCCATTTTTTATCCTATCGCGATACGAAACTGATTCTGAATCGTAATAATGTCATCACCCGCAGCTCCAGCCTCAAATGCTGCAATGTACGCAGCAGAATCTCTGGTCGTAGTCCAAGTCATCGTAGTGGTAATTCCAGTCTGAATACTGGAAACTATCAAATACTGAATACCCGCTGAAACCGTGCTGCCATTGGTTGGAATTGCCCAACCATTAGCAACGTCGGCCGTCAATCCACTGATCGAGGAATTGAATCCTATACCGTAGACCAAAAGATCATTAGCGTTGGCTGTAGTGATAGCCGCACTGGTCGCGGAAGTGGTTGCCGAAGTGCCGTTATCCTGGGACGTATCCAGTACTCCGGTGGTAGCCATCCCGGAAAATTCCAAGACAAACACTGAGGACGACACTGGAACTGGACTGAAATTGGCGGTTACCGTAGTCACCCCCGCCACAGTCGGGGAATAGTGCATGATAGCGCTAGGGGCAGTCCCTCCTGGGCCTGTGGCCATTCCTCCCGGCATTGCTGTCCAGGTGTTAGAGCCTGTGTTGTCCGTAATCGTCCAATTCGCTCCCGTACCACTGGCTCGAGTAAAGACAACCAAAAAATTCCCTGCCGAAGTCGATATAGATACCGGATTAGTGGTTTCACTACTACTAGTAGTTCCTTGCTGACACTGTACAAAGCTGATCGCTGCCTTTGGAAATATACTACGATGCGGTAATCGTCGAACTGGAAGCATTCTACGAACAGGGACTATCTCCCTATTCGGAACCCACAAAGATCCGTCTCTTTTATAAGCTAAGCTCATTAGTGAACCTCTAACGTAACACCTGTGGGTGCAGCTGGTACAGATGGTGTGATTCCATTTCCACTTACGTTCACCGTGATTGGACTCCCCGTGCCGGTAAAGGTGAATACGACTGTTCCATTGAATGTCGTAACACTGTCAGGCGAAAACGTTACTTGAGCCGTACACTGATTGCCTGCTGGTATTGAACCGCCTAGAGGACAATTTGTGGTTCTAGCAAAATGTGTACTAGCCACAATCGAAGTCATCGGTACCGCGGATGCTGTCTGATTGCTGAACGTCAACGTTAACGCGGCACTGGTAGTGCCGGTGAATGTATCCGGAAATGTCAACGACGTTGGAGCTACACTTACCACCGACGATGCACCCGAAGTAAACGCACCCACTGGTAGCGGTGAACTCATCGGATTTCCATCCGCGTCATTGGTTGGAACACACGGAGTCAAACCACCAGATACGCAATCTGCGTTTGAGCCTCCACCGTGAATACCAATACTGGAAGATCCTAAATGGTAGTTGCCCGTCCCGTTCGAAACGTACGAAACAAAGAATGACGTAGGAGATTGTGTCTGCACCGCAGGGACGATCGTATCACAACCAATTCTCGCTGGTTTGAATGTGGTTCCGAACCCATCCGTCATAATATGTACAAACTTTGTTGGACGTCCAGTTGTGCAATCATCTCCAGAAGCTTGAAAATAATGGTTCGTAACATTCGCGGAATAGTTGTTGATGAATGTATTGAATCCCAGTCCTCCCGGACATTCTATGCTGCCACGATTGCTACCGGGGACAAATGCGTTGGCTGTAGTCATCACCACGTTGTTTGCCCACACTTCGTAACAAGCACCATGCGTTCCCACACCACCAGTGGACACCTGAGCGATTACATTGTCCATGAGTATAGCTGAACCTGCCAGATCAATCCCCCAAGCACAATTGCCGCCTGTCGGCGATGGATACTTCCCGATACGTACAATTAAGTTTCTCAGAATCTGAGTATCGTCCGGCCCACCATTTCCGCCACCGTTGATTGCCCCACCATCCAGACAACCCTGAAACCCGTTGGCTGTGTACGTCTGACCCATATCATGAATGTAGTTGCCAATCACGTGAATGTGATGACCACCACTGGTCAGTCCCGTGCCAGGAAAGTCTACTGCCACGTTCATCCCACCATTGCCTCCAATGTCAAACCCGATAACATCAATCCAGTTAGCACTACCCTCAAAAAGGAATACGTAACCACCACCCGTTAACATACACTTGCCCTGTGCCTGTGTATATGAAGCCATCCCATTGTCGCACTGCACTGTCACTCTCTGACCCGAAGCTCCACCACGCGTGATATCGTAATTCGTTCCATACGTACCATTCGCCACGTGTATAATTACGCCACCCGATCCCAGTACAAATGAACTGAAAGCATGTGGAATAGTTTTCCAAGGATGAGCTTGGGAGCCATCGTTCGAGTCTGAACCAGTCGTAGCCACGTAGTACTCGTTTGCACTTTGCGTCACAGCTTGCTTAGGCCGAATAGCCAAATACATAAACAAAACAAGCAAACATACAAACCAAATGAATACAAATGATTTGCTATTCTTCATCATGGAGTTGTTCCTTGTACTTCCACTGAGTCTGGACTGGTGCCTATCGAATTTACAGCCTCTACTACATAGTAGTACGAAGTTTGTGGTGCTACCTGATTGTCTACGCAACCAGGTTGCGTTAACCCCGAACCTAACGTAGTATAAGGACCTCCCGGAACTGTGCTTCGTTTCACTGTCCATGAATCCGCACTGGAGTCTGCGTTCCAGTATATCAACAACGAAGAACCTAAACTAATAGGTGTACTGACTTGTGCTACATTGATTAGCTTCGGTTCTCCTCTGCGTCTTAGATAACCCTGTGACAGTGGAGTTCCTCTACAAGTAATCGTGATGCCATGCAACTTTGTCGGAGGAGCTGGAGACCCATTACTGTTCCATGAAAAATTTGCCTCATCAATATAGAACTTAACCGGATTGCCTCCCGAACCACCCGATGGAACGTTACTCTGAAATTGTAAACCCACACCATTCGTCCAACTTCCGGGTAGTGGCCCTGCCGGATAAACTAATGGAGCCGCGAATTTCTCTACCCCGTCTATGATCAGCGAGTCAAAGTACATGCAGGGTACCGTACCTCCCCCACAGCTATTCGTGTCTGTCGGAATCATATGATCCGCGATCGTAATCGTATGCCATGTACCCAACGATAAGTTACACGGAACTGTAGTTCCCACCCATGACGTAGTCAGTTGGTTCCATACATCCCAGAAACCACTAGCGAAGTTACATTGGTGGCCAAACATATACTCAATGCCGGTCAAAGGATGATAGCTAAATTCGTCAACTTCAAACTGACTCGCTACACTAAAACTGGCGTCCAGATATACCTTGAAAGTTGAAGTGACACTAGACGCTGTATCACTTCTTCCCGCTATAAACACCCACAGAATGTTTGTTCCTCCCGCATGGGCAGGAGCTGTTTGAGAGAACAACATGCTAGCACCATCTGTTGATGGACTAGCTATTCCCGATGTTCTGGCGCTTGCGGTAGGTGTCCCTCCACCACCAGGATTACAGTCGGGCAGAACACATGGTACCTTCCAACCAGTTTGGGGCCAGTTCGTGTTGTTGTCGTCTACATTATTTACCGTTCCCGAGGCCTGAGCATTCGCCATTACACTCAGGCCCAGAAAACACAACAATATCAATAGCCGTTTCATTACTGCACCGTTCCCGTAAGCCCACTAGGTGGAAGCGGAGGCTGCACGCAAACTCCGTTGATGATCGTTCCCGGTGGAGCACAGTCTACCGGAACTATGGCCTTGAACTCTGCCGACATTGCCGATTCATGGGTGGTTCCGCCACAACTGCTTCCATACGCTGATATCGTATAGTAGTAAACTCCACCTCCTACTACTGTCACGTCTGTGAACGTACTAGGCACCCCATGACCGGGGTCCGGTACTACCGCGAAATTAGTTCCGATCACCTGGCCACCACTCGTCAGTGACCGATGAACGTTCGTGTTCACCACACACCCTGACGTGGAAGTAGTCCAACCCAACTTCACGCTATGCGCAGTCTGAGCTGCGCTGATTCCAACGTACAGCCCGAGTAACATCAGCAACACAAAAATCTTTTTCATTTCTCTTCCCCCTTTATATAGTAGTCACGCACCATGGCGTCGTTGCTTGACTTTCCAAACCATTGAAAGCCGTCACTTCGTAACAGTAGGTTTTCTTCCGCTGAATTGTGTTGTCTGAATAACTGGTTGTCGCTAAAAGACTCGCCAACAGAGTGAACGTTCCTCCATTCGTGTTCCTGTACATCCGATAGGTTACACCCTCCGTTGGACTTGGATTCCACTTAAGATTGACTACACGATAGGGCCGCGCCATCGGCACGGGCGCCGGTACTGAAGAGGCATTGCAACTGAACATCATCGTAGCTAATAAATACTGTGCCACCAGAAATAGTTTCATTCTGTCCTCCCATGCAACCCTTCAAGTACCAATCTCTCTATGATGCCATTGAAAAAATGGAGCGATGACACCTTCACGCGCCACCGCTCCACCTGCGCTTTATCCGCTCCTTTCCCTCCGGAATTAGGCGTTAGCCGCCGGAGTATTTGCTGTGATGGCCGCGGCCAGGCTGTCTGCCGAAGTCTTCAGCTGCGAAGACAAAGCCGATACCTGCGCTGCGGTCGGTGCCGCTGCCAACTGCGCAGCGATTCCCTGAATCAACGCGACGGCCGAAGCCTCCACGTCAGTATTTGCTGTTACCTGTGCTACCAACGCATCAAATTCTGCACTCATTTGTTGCTCCTTTTTCCTTGTAGGAAAGTCTATGTTACGGTTGCGGTTGATTCTGAGCGACGACTCCACTCAAAGCATCATTGGCCTTCTTTAGCTGCGCTGTTAAGGCAGCTAACTTCTTCGGATCATCTTGACTCGCTACAATCAATTGCTGGATTGTGTCCAGCTTGTTTATAATTGTACGATACTGATCCTGGTCAAGCCGGATGTTAATATCGAAGCCGGCAATCTGACCTCGATCACGATCACGTCCGTCTGCCATTTTTACCTCCTTCCGCCAAAACCCCCATCGCAAACTCATACACTAAACCTGTGGCGTTTGCGGGTACGCTGACTTTAGTGCCGCTGCCAAACTCTTCAGTTGTTCCACGGCAGGAGCTACTACTGAATCTGGCGTCTGGTTATTAACCGCAGCCACCGCCTGATTCACTGCCCCCGTTAACTCGTTCATTGCGTCCGCTAATTGCTGCCCCTGCATAAGTAACGCTCCTATCCCGTCCGATCTCGACCGGTTGATTTTAATTTCAAATTCTCTGAACCACTTCGGCCAATCAAACTTTTGCATAGCTAGTCTTTCTTAAGCTCTCCCACTTTACGATCTGGAGACAGCTCGTTCGTTTTCACTACTGCCTTATCGTAACTTGGAACTTCACCCTTGATGAGCTCCGGCAGCCAAGGGTACTTCTTCGCCAACCGAAACTGTATCTGGTCCAACCCCACGTCTCCACCATATCCAAAAACTGGAGCCGATAGTGGCGTAGGCGGAAACACAAACCAGTTGCCGATATCTGCGGGCACGTGCACCCAGTTTACCAAGAACCGAGCCCACGCATGGGGATCCGACAACCACCACGCAAATAACAACGTTGTGATAAACGTTCTAGCCAGGAAAATATCCCAATTCTTTTTCACCCAAGCTCGTCGATCGGAGTATGTATTCACATCACTTCTCCATGCCGCCCCAGCTCGAGCCGCCATCCTGACCAGAATCCCAACGTAAAATACAACCACCAACAATACAGTCGGATTGATCTGCAAGCCCCAAGCGCTAATTGACATCTCACCTCCCACTAAACTCCAACGTTCTCAGGTTCGGACTTTGCTTCCACTACAGCTTCATCCATAGAAATCAAGCTATCCGCTGGACTTGTTTTCAAATCCGGCACTTGCACCTGATCCACTCCCAAGGCTTGCGACACACCCGGATTCGCCAGATCGTAAGCGTAGGGTGCTGGCTGTCCGATCTTCGGTAACCCTTCCGGCAGTTCCGCTGCTTTACTGATATCGATGGACTGCAACGGAATCTCCCCCGTCCCTGACCAGTTCAGCTGAGGATGACTCGCTGGAACGTTAGCGATAGTTTCCACATGCGACCCGTCCTCGATACTTCTGAAGATAGTAACTTCTTCCGGCTCGATCTTCCAAGCTCGGCACATCATGTGGTAGCCATTGAAATCCCACAGGAATCTTGTGAACCCTCTTTGCTTCAGTGCACCTTCCACCATGTCCGGAGTGAACCCGCACTTGTGATAGTTCTCGACGTAGTTCTGTTCTCCATACAGAACGTTTAGTACATCCTTGTCAATCTCCCTGTTCATGATGTGCTGAGCCGCCCATGCCAGATTCGGCAGCACCAGTCTCATTTCACCTTCCGGCTTCATGATTCTGATCCACTCATCCAACAGTGGCCCGATCTCTGCCTTACTAAAATGCTCCAACACATGGCAAGAGTAAACCAGATCGTAATCCCCCGTCTTGAAGGGAAGCGATCTGAGATCACTTCTGAAGTCCGGCTTTACATCATCCCGGATATCCACTCTCACCACGTACCCTTCATCCGTCTTGTAACTGTTGGGCTCTGGACCGCACCCAAGATCCACGATCTTCTTCTTACCAACTGTTTTCTTCTGTAAAGCTTTCAGGCTGGTGAAAGGCTTGGCGTTCTTGTCCATCGTGTAGCTGGTAGCCGTCATGTTATCCCAATGATCACACAACAGACCACCATCGGCCAGAATCTTGAAGCCTGCTTCCGTCAGCTTATTGCAGAACCAGAGATCTTCTGTCCATGATTCATAAGAGTGAATGCCATCCTTGGCTTTCTCGATATTGTCGATGGTCATAAACCAAGGCCGAGGCAGGTCTTGCAGCATCTCGAGATTGATGATCGTCCAGTCCATCCCAATCCCAGTCACTTCAAACACTTCTCCCACCTTCCAGTCCATGTAAGGACCCTTCCCGTTACCGCGGAAGACCATGGGCATACACGGCGGAGACTTGTGACAGTAGATGCCACCCGCCACTGCGAACTTCTTCTCCTGAAAGTTTTCCAGGTGGAAGATCAACTGCCGCATTCCATGTGCTGGACCGGATGTGTCTGTTCCGAGAAACATCACGTACTTCACACCCTTCTTGTAACCGTAGTCAATAATTTCGTTCCTCGCCTCATGCACTGGCTTCCCCGGAATGATCTGCCACTGCACTTCGTAATTCATGGGAGGCGAGATACTCTGCTTGGCGAAGCTCCACGGCAAACAAACTGGCTTCATGTCCCAAGGTACACCGACGAGAATTCCTTTCATATTGCAGAAGCTAGGCACTGGCTTTTTCCTCCTCATCCTTTTTGAACTCGTAGATCTTTGGTTCTGGCATGAACGGCTGTTTCCTGAACCATTTACCCCGCATGGCCCACCTTCTTCGGCGACTTCAGCCTGGGATGGAGATTGTCCGCCATGCGTTCCAAATCCCCACGAAGGTTACACGCCTGTGTCAGAATGTCATGTAGTAAAACTCCAATGGTATCCGGTTGCGGACCTTCCTGCCCTTCTATACCTGACTCGGCCTCTCCAAAAAGAATGTAACGACTGTGGGAGCTATAGGCCAACGCCTCATTGAGCTCACCTTTTATCTGCCGGACTTTATCCAGCATGCTGATGCCTTTTATCTCCGACTCAACCACTGCCAGCGACTTTGCTTTTTGCATATGTTTCCTCCGCATTCAGAATTGATATTGCTTGTCGAACCGACTCATCTTCTCTGTCTCCAACTTCTTCTCCAGAATCTTCGTACCTTCGCTCTTCATCAACTGTTTGTACAACGCAACGTACTTTGTCGCACACTGGCTCCACGACATGTCTTTCAACAATTCCGATGGTTTCCGTTCGCACCCATTTCTAACGTCCCGCAAAACTAGTCGTGTGGCTTCTTCCAACTTACTGCTGTGAGTTACGTACACTTCATCTGGGTACTTCTTCAGATCCTTGAACTGCTGAGCATGTTCGGAAACGATAATGGGTCTACCCGCCGCCATCCCCATTCTCACTCCCGCACTTACTCCGTAGATTTCCGCTTTCTCGTTGTAGGGAAAAACTGTAGCCACGCACTCACTCAACCTTCTGACCATGTAATCATAAGGCTGCCAGCCCGTGACTATTTCCGCCTCTGGATGGATTCCGAGAATCTCATGTGTAATCGAATCCATATCCATCCTGTCTGACTTCGGCTTTCCCATCAGAAACATGAAACCCAAACCCAAATCCCTTGCCACCTTTGCTGTCAGTTGATAGTTCTTCCACCAGAATGGAAACCCGAGAGTTCCCAACTTCGGTTGATAGTTTACCTTGCAACGTTGAATAAACTCCACCATTCTCACGCCTTGTGGAATGTAGTAGAAGCCCTCTGGCCACGCGATCCCATCCGAAGGTTCCTCATGTACTACGATCGCATCCGCAGCGGGCCCTAAGCCTCCCAAACTGCGAATTTCGGGTTCATAGGACTCGTGTAAAGTGATAAGAACGCGCTTCCCACGTTTCCTGAATGTTCTCCACTCGTTTCCCTTCAGTCCATCGAACAACCACCATGCTACGTTGAAGTGAAGCACATCCACATTTCTACTCTCCTGCATGATGTGCTCGAAGGTTAATGGTCTGGAAATGATCTTGAACTCTATCTCAGGATCATTCACATGGGTAACCAAGCTGTTGGCGTACTCAGCTACCGCACACGCTTCCTGCCAGTTCGTGACTAAGCCAACCCTAATCATCGTACAGACCTTTTGAACGGCTCAGGCATAAAGTACACACTCGACGTAACTATCGCCGACTGGTACATGCTTGTGTCTACGCCCATTACTCCCTGCCTCACCATAGGCAGCTCTTCCTTGGGAGCAACCTTTACTTCCGGTTTCTCTTCCGCGGGCAGTAGCTTTGTTCCAACCACTACTGCCGGAAGAGCCATCAATGCTTTCAACCAACCTCTACGTGTCTTATCCATTTCGTCCTCCCTTTCCGTTGATGTATTGAGCGAAGGCTGATCTAGTCCTGATCTGTTCAAACCAGTACTTCGCGTAATGGCCGATCGTAATCTTACTTAACTTAAGTTCCACCTTGGCTGTTACAGGGTCAGACGTGGGCTCGAGTGCCATCTTTCTGACACCCGCCTCCCACGTCTGTTCTCCTGTCCAGTGCCTCAGAGGAAACTCCGTATGTTCCCTTCGTTCTTCGCCATCCACTTATCAAGTCCACCAAATGGAACTGCCAATGACAAAGGCCACCATGTCTCACCTGTCCAGAACCACTGCTTGACCAAAGGAAACTTCTCTCTGGCCGCAGTCAACATGGCTTCCTTGTCATTGGCTTCCATCTAGTTGCTGATCGTGTAGCTGATGGCCAACGTGTTGCTGGTGGTCTTGCTGATGGTTGCAAACGTCACGTGACTGAGCATCGTCTGGACGTTGTAACCAGAAGCGTTGAAGATTCCGCACTCACCAATCGTGGTATTGCCCTGATTGGTTGCGTACGTTACCTGCGCTTGCCACGATGGCGGAGAAGCTGAAGTCAGACCGGCAGTCGCGAACGAAGCCGCTGCCAACCTTCCCGTTCCTCCCACTGAAGTCGTGTACGTACCATTCAGCGTTGTGTCCGTGGTCGCCGGAGCTGTGGTTGATGTTCCGATTTCAATCCACCCGAAACCTTGCGTGGACTGATTGCTCGTTCCCGCGATTAAGGCAAGAACGAAAGACCTGCCGGCCGAGACCACCACGTTGTCGATGTGTTTCTTCTCGAGAACGTTGCCTTCCAGATCCATCAGCGCTATGTCAAAACAACCACGCAACCTGATGCAATCCTCAGCGACTGGCGCCCGTCCGTCTTGGTAGAGATTATCCAGCATCTGATCCATTTGTGCTCTCCTCTGAGCTAGTCTGGACCAACTCTCCTCCGCGTTCCGGCACCACCCATTGATTGCAATCTGGACACAAGATCCTGACTGCTTGCTGAACTACAAAATCTTTTCCTATCCTCTTCACGTTAGGATGAGCACAACTCAATTTCACTTCCGCCCCATCCCCAAACTTTAGTTGATCACCGAACACTGCCCCTCCCTCTGCTCTGCCTCTTCCCGGTTAAACTGGTTATAAATTAGAACTGCCAACTTCACTCGCTTAATTCCTCCAACTAATCCCGCACGCCTAAACATCCGGTTGAAATGTGCTTTCACTGTTCTCTTCGCCATTCCCAAAGTCTTTGCTATATCCTCATTACTCATACTTTGCATGAGACACAAACAAATTCTACGCTCCTTAGGTGTCAGTTCTAACGTCTTCGGTTTTTCTTGGCTGCCCGGAATCTCCCCACCACTTCGTCTGGCAATATGAGCATCTCTCTCGTAAGTATGCCCCGCGGGTCCGAAAAGAGTGACTGACTTAAGGCCCATTGTTTTCTGTCCTCCTGTTCCGCCCACCTTACCGTGAGCTCAGGATGTTTTTGCTGCATGAGTACCAGTTCTTCATCTGACAATAAAACCAGTTGTTGCAATACTTCGTTACTAAACACCGCCGGAGTTTCTATCACTGCCAACTGTCTAACCATTTCGTCCTCGTTTACGCCGACCCTTTTGGATTCCTACTCGGTTTCCTGTCGGCGACTTAACTACACTTGCTGTGGTGGAACGTATGGATTGGGCTCGTCCTCCGGATACCGCCAGTAAAAGCCGTGGACTTTATTCTGATCCTTGTATCCACAACTGGTTCTCCGTTCTGTTTGCCGTCCATACTGATCCGTCTTGCTATCATCCGCGGAAACGATCACTACGTTGATGCAGGTCTGACTCCACACCGCTGTAACGATCGCATTCAATGGCGTTCCATTCGACTCATGCCAAACTACCACATCTCCGACTTTGACTTCTTTCTTTTCATCCACGTTCTACCGCTTTCTCTCCACCGCTGGTTGCGGCGAAGGCCTTTAAACCTTGGGTACGATCCAGAACTCTTTCCATTCCGGACCGCACCCATTCCCTCAACTCGAGTACCAAAGCCTGGGTTTCTACATCCGTTGCCCGCTGGATGGAAAATACATGCTTACCTTCACTGTTGAATAGCGCTATGGCTAGAGTATTGTTCTCCACCACCTCTGCCGGCTGCACCATTTCCGCTACTACTTCATCCACGATTTTTGACTCGAACTCAATCATTGTTTCTCACTGTCTGTATGACTCGTACTACTCGTTCGGCTCTCACAGTCCTTCCTAATCTCGTACTGCGCGATTTTTTTCTAACCAGACGCTTGTCTCGTACTCAGTCTACAGTTCTCTAACACTTTCCCTGACTCCTAACCCTCACTAACGTTTCCAACTCGTGATTCGACTCATACTGTATCATTGTTTCTAACAATTCAAATAACTCGCACCGGCCGTTAGTTTCTAAACATTCTTATTGGGCTTTCTGTTTTGCCTTACCATTTGCTTTCTGTTCCTCTGGTAAGGGCAGGTTGTACCTCTGCGAACTGTCTTTCAGATGCTGAGCGAACAGAAGAGAATCATACGTGATACCTTCCGGCAGCGGCATGTCCACACCATCCTGTGTGAGCATTGGACGACCGTTACTGGCGACTGCTGCACCGGTTAAAGCCGCAGCTGCACCAATCTGTCCAGCTAAAGCCGCTGACGTAACCCACTGCTGACCCACTTCGTGAGGATCTACACCGTGAGCTTTCATCCACTGATCCTCTAACCGTAAAATCATCTTCTCTACTCGCTCCTGCCACATCATGAACTTTTCTACTCTGTACTCTCGTGTCTCTACCACTACTTCTTTGGGCTTCTTACTGCCTTTGACGTGGACCAGTTTGACTGTATCCTCATCCATCAGCTTGCCAACCAGGCCTTCCGTGATCATGTCCTTGATGCGATACCAGTACGCCAACCTTCTTGCGATGTGAGGAGCCAATGCTCTGGTTGCACTGATCAGCTCATGCTTCTGTCTCAGCGCTATCTCCACCGCCTGCGCTTTAACGGGATCGTCGAAAACGTAGAAACCATTCCTTCTGATTCTATGCCAGTCCCCCAACCACGGAACCCTTCTATTCAGTTTGTTTCTTGGTTCCGGCCCGATGGCATCCCTCAGAAGTTCCTGTTGCCAGTGCTGCTTCGTCTTGCTCTGGATAAAGTCCGAGATCTTGTCGTATAACCGCTTCCCGTTCTTTTGCCTTCCACCGTTGAACTCATCCCACCACTCGGCCCAGTTGATGCTTTTGAAGTATTCTCTTTCTCTCTTCCTCGTAAAAACAAACTTCACCTTTTCCTTGGGCTCTATGGGTTCTATCTCAGCCATCCCATAGTCCTTCATGTCTTGCAGAACCTGATCCACTGCTTCTGTCAGTTCCGGCTCGTCCGTAGTTTTTCCATTCGTTGCCATCTTCACGCACCCTTTTGTCTGTACTCTGCCAACTTGAGAATACGCTCAAACGTAAAATCCTTATTGTCTTTCAGGTAATCTGGATTGTGCTTGATGTCGTACTCTGCGTAGGCTGCTTCTTTTTCCAGATAACACTTCTGACAGAACCTCTGATACGCGGGAACCGCTTCGTAGCACTTATAGCCGTCGCAGGTTTTTTCTATTCTGACGTACTCAGCCTTTCGGAATGGCTGTATCAGATACTCACTGATTCCATGCTTTGTGTTCCGCGTAACTACCTGACCGTTGACTCGGATATTTTCCAACCAAGCCCACGTCATCCCGATATTACCGAAATTGATGTGACCTTCCAGAACTGTATTACCGGTTTTCTTCGAGACTATCTTCCATTGAGTCTCTATAATGTCACCCCGCTGAATAACTCTCACCGCATCCCGGTAACCCGACCTTATCTCTGTCGTGGTCAAGCCTGCGTCGTCTTTACCCGTTCTGATGTACGTCAACTCGGGAATGAGATCCCTTACGAAGTCTTCTGCTTCCTCCACTGTATTGAATTCCCATCTGGTGACGTAACCAGTCTTAGGATTGTGCTCCAGTGTCTCAACCTTCGCTTTCTTCCGCGGCACCAACACAGTTCCGAGTAAAGGAACTGCTGCCAGCATTCCAAACATGTCTCTCCGGGTCTTCATGCCGTCACCTGTACTTGATTGGATTTTTCCAACGGGAAGGGCACACGCTTGGGGCGTGGCTTTGACTTGGGTGTAATCTTTGCTCTCTGCGCTAAAAACTGGAAGTAGTCCCGACCGTACCGTGCTAGTGTAGAAACCCCACCTTTCGCGCCTCTGGTTTTCGCGAAGTCAGGATCCGGAGCACAGTGTCGCAGTGCCGTCGTCAGTCCACCTTTTTGTCCAGCCTTGCTTCTAACTGCACTTAGGTGTCTCTTCCACGACGGACTGTTCCTCTTAGCTTTTTCCTGCACCTGAAACCGGATAGGGATGATTGGTAGATTTTTGGGCCAGAGCTTGTTTGGGATTTTCCGTACCCTGCTGTTTACCCCAACTGTTGTCCACGTTCGTTTGAACTGCTTTGGAAGGTGACTTCGCTTTGAGACCTGCGGCCGGAGTTTTTACTGGTGACATGTTCTTTTCTCCCTAAAAGATTTACATGCTCATCGTCCACCCCAACTTTCTTTCTGCCCCAACTAAAATACGGTACCAGTAACCTTCTACCGGTACCGCTCCTTGGTGTCCCAACCTATTGCCGATCATTATACTGGGCTTCGGCCGACTTGGCAAGAAATAAGATCCTGCTGAGTAACCGACTTAGCAAAATTCTCATTCTTTCCCTGCAACCACAGCTTTTGCCTTAGCTACTGACTTATCGTAAGCTTCTCTGATCGCCCTTTGTAGGATTTCCGTGTCCATAAGATCGTACATCACATCCATTACTTTCTTGTCCGAAAAACTTTGCATTCTCATGTCAACGTTACTCACTACCTCAACCGTGATCCTGATCATACTTCCCTCCCTTCCGGTTCTCTCTTCCGCTCCATCGCCATCCTGATAGCCCGCACCTTGACTTCCTTGGGAAGTTGAACCCACATCAACTGGAGTATCGTTATTCTTTCCTCCTGCGGCACCAGCGACCATACTCCGTTGATAAACTTCTCGTCCATGGTCAACTGTTCTGTATCCCCGATATTCACATGCCGGACTGCACCATGCAAGTTTCCATCAAACCTGGTTTTCTTTTGTGACCTCTTTGCCGCCAATCCTCTTTCTATCTTACAATCACGACAGTAACCACTGGTGTCAAGATGGGATCTGTGTCTATTACAGTTGGGAGTGAGGCACCGCCCCTTCTCTACTTTGCCGTACTTACATACTTCCAACAATGGACTTTCAACTGTTGTATCCACTGGTACCATAATTTCGTTTCCGCTCACTGTCCGCCTCCCCAGAATATCCTTTAGCGCGTTTCTTGTTCTATTCTTCCTCGCCTTGCACGCCGGCAAAGTGCATCTCAGCTTCTTAGCTATCTCCCTATCGTCGTAACCATCAACGTAAGCCCATAGGAATATATTTCTGAACCCCTTGGGTAGCTTACTCAACGCTTCTGTCAAAGCTAATCTGTTGGGAGTTTCATCCTGATAACCGTCCCTCACTCCCAACTCAGCCTTCAGCTTCTTTACTCCATCATCAAATTCGTCGTCCAGAGAAACTACTGAATGTTTCTTCAACCTCCACTGCATTCTAGAATCGTTGACTGCGATGCTCCCCAACCATGAACTAAAAGAAGCCTCACCTCTGAAATTCTCGAGCGACTTAAAAGCCTTTACAAAGACTTCCTGTACTTTATCGTCTAGATCACTTTCACTCTTGGTCAACTTCCATATCAGGTTTCTTACCTTCAACTTGTTTTTATCGTATAGCTCACTATAAGCAGATTGGTCCCCAGCCAACGCTCTATACACAATCTCCATTTCGTCGGCCATATTCCCCAACCTCGCTTACGCCAATATAATACACTCACTCTTTTTCTCCTAACTTTACTTTCCGTTCGTGATCCTTTGCTAGAGTAAAAAGCAACGTGGTATTTCTCCGGCTCTGGTACGCTGCCTACAGGCCCGGTCAATCTTGGCTGTCAAGGAATCGTGTGCAACCGTCTTGTGTATTCCCGGTTTTGTACGATCCACTTGGGCATTCCCAATAACCGTCATCGCCATCACGACGACCAACAGGAATCCATCTAGCCTTATATGCTTTGTCAATTGGCACCTCCCCTTCTCGCCCTACCTCTTGGCGTGATCCTTGGCTGCCTGTAAGCAGTCGTGAAAGACTTCGATTTCGTTCTTCTCCTCTAAATATCGCCAGATCAACGCTGACCCGCATCCGTGGCATCGCACGGTTAGGTCTGTGTAGGTTTGGGACAAATGCGGAGCGATTGCCCTCTCCCCACTCTGGGAGGGCTCGGCCTGCAATTCAGTCAGAAATATTCCGCATATTTTGCAGTTGCAAACAGTTATTTTGCCCGTTCCGCTTGACAGAGATTGCGTGTGATTAGCTCGAACGGTTTGCATCGCTAAC
>Ga0070681_10002951_pt1 | contig 15776 bp, 11 predicted proteins | sample KBSC83BmetaG_FD_65650 | JGI IMG/M metagenome (GOLD analysis project Ga0070681, IMG submission 65650) | Corn rhizosphere microbial communities from Kellogg Biological Station, Michigan, USA - KBS C8-3B metaG | ecosystem: Host-associated > Plants > Roots > Rhizosphere | place: USA: Michigan...
CCGGCGACGACGGCAGCGAGGAGATCTCGCCCCGACACACCTTCCGCCTGAGCAGCCGCAAGCGCGGCAGGGAACACCACAGCAGCCGGATGAAACACCGATCCGTTGTGCACATCGTCCTGCTCCGCGACATGCGACGATGCGCCGTTGATCACGGCCGCGAACCACGCGCTGGTCGACGCGCCGGAATGAACGATCTCGCTCGCACCGTTCGCCGGCCCCATTTGCGCGGCGAACCTCTCGAGCGCGCACACCGGCCGCGCGCCCTTGCCTGCGAGCGCTGACCCGAGCCAGTCGATGAAGAGATTCTTCGTTCCTTCCACGACGTCCGTCGGCAAATCCTCGAACCGAAGGCGCGCAACGAACTCGGCGAGCACACGTGTGGGCGATGAATCGGTCATGAGCATACCCTCAAATGGCGCCAGTCGACCGCAACAGGTCGATGCTTGCATGGTCGTGGCCGAGCTCCGCGAGAACAGCCGCGGTGTGTTGTCCTACATCTGGAACAGGGCCCATCACGGCGTCGACGCCGTCGATGTTGGCCGGCGGAAGCAGCGCATCGACTGAGCCGCCCCCGGCCTCAACGCGATGCCATCGGTGGCGCGCAGCCAACTGCTCATGCTTGGCGGCCGCATGAACGTCGTTCACGCGGCCGTTGGCGATGCCGGCGCGATCGAGGCTCTCGACGACCTCCTGTGCCGACATCCGTGCAAACGACGACTCGATGATATGTGTCAGCGCGCCACGGTTCGCCACGCGCTGCGAGTTGCCGGCGAAACGTTCGTCCGTCGCGAGCGACGGCTGGTTCAACACTTCGACGCAAAACCGCATCCACTCGCGTTCATTCTGAATGCCGAACAGCACGTCGCGACCGTCGCCGGCGCGGTGCGGTCCATACGGTGCGATCGTCGGATGCGATGCGCCGCTCCGCGGCGGCGCTTGTCCGCCGTACTGTCCGAAGTACAGCGGCTGGCTCATCCACTCCGCGAGCGCCTCGAGCATGGTCACGTCGACGCGCGTGCCACGTCCGGTCTGATCTCGGTGACGGAGTGCGAGCAGAGTTCCGGAAAACGCATACATGCCAGCGGCGATATCGGCGATCGAGACGCCGCAGCGCGACAGCGCGCCGCCCGATCCCGTGACCGAAACAAGACCACTCTCCGCCTGAACCAGGAGATCGTACGCCTTTTTTTCCGCGAAGGGTCCGTCCTGGCCGTAGCCGGATACATCGACCACGATGAGTCGCGGATGCTTCGCCGAGAGTCTCGGAAAATCGAGTCCGAGCCGCGTCGCCGCGCCTGGCCCGAGATTCTGCACGAGGACATCCGCGCGCGAGACGAGGGCATTGAGGATCTCGCGCGCCGCCGGCTGCTTGAGATCCAGGGCCACGCTTTCCTTCGAGCGATTGAGCCACACGAAGTACGATGACAGTCCGTTCACCGTGCTGTCGTATGCGCGAGCAAAGTCGCCGGTACCGGGGCGTTCGATCTTGATCACGCGCGCGCCGTAGTCGGCGAGCTGTCGCGTGCAGAACGGCGCCGCGACGGCCTGCTCGAGCGACACGACTGTGATTCCGTCGAGCGGGCGCATCTCAGAACGACCGCGGCAGTCCGAGCACGTGCTCGGCCACATACGAGAGAATCAGATTCGTCGAGATCGGCGCGACCTGGTACAAGCGCGTCTCACGGAACTTGCGCTCGACGTCGAACTCCGCGGCGAAGCCGAAGCCGCCGTGCGTCTGGAGGCAGACGTTCGCCGCCTCCCAGGATGCTTTCGCCGCGAGATACTTCGCCATGTTGGCCTCCGCGCCGCACGGCTGCTTGGCGTCGAACAGCTCGCACGCTTTCCAGCGCATGAGGTTTGCCGCCTCGATCTCGATGTGTGCTTCGGCAATCGGAAACTGCACGCCCTGATTCTGTCCGATCGGCCGGTCGAACACGATGCGCTCTTTGGCGTAGGCCGTCGCGCGATCGATGAACCAATAGCCATCGCCGATGCACTCGGCGGCGATGAGCGTTCGCTCGGCGTTGAGCCCGTCGAGGATGTAACGAAAGCCCTTTCCTTCTTCGCCGATGAGACACGACGCGGGCACCTCGAGATCCGCGAAGAATGCTTCGCTCGTCTCGTGGTTCACCATGTTGCGGATCGGTCTCAGCGTGAGCCCGTGTCCGAGCGCCGCTTCGATGTCGACGAGAAACAGCGACATGCCCTCGGTCTTCCGCTGCACCTCGGCGAGCGGCGTCGTGCGCGCGAGGAGGATCATGAGATCCGAATGCATCGCGCGCGACATCCAGACCTTCTGTCCGTTGATCAGGTAGTGATCGCCGCGACGGACCGCGACAGTTTTCGTCTTCGTTGTGTCCGTACCGGTGGTCGGCTCGGTGACGCCCATCGACTGCAGTCGCAGCTCGCCACTCGCGATGCGCGGCAGATACTCGCGCTTCTGCGCCTCGGATCCGTGGCGCAGCAGCGTGCCCATGTTGTAGAGCTGTCCGTGGCACGCCCCCGAGTTCGCGCCGCTGCGATTGATCTCCTCCATGATCACCGACGCTTCGGCGAGGCCGAGTCCCGCGCCGCCGTATTCGGTGGGAATCAGTGCGGCCATCCAACCCGCTCTGGTCAGCGCATCGACGAAGGCATCCGGATAGCCGCGCTCATGGTCGAGCGCGCGCCAGTACGGGTCCGGGAACTCGGCGCAGAGCGCGCGGACGCCTTCTCGAATCTCGTCGAATGCCTGGTGCGCCACGCCGACCCCTTGTGCGGAGGAACTTGTCCGTACAACATGACATCCGGTCAAGGCACTGTCAAAGACGGAGGCGCGCGTGGCGGGCATCGACTGGACGCCCTGGCTGGGGAAGGCGCGGGAAGAAGTCGACTGGGTGACGCCGACGCACGTCGCTGCCTGGAACGCGACGCTGGATCGGGACGTGCCATTTCCGCTCGACGGAGAGGCCGCGCCGCTCGGCTTTCATTGGGCGTTGTTTCCGCCGCTGGCCCGCGGCTCCGAGCTCGGCGACGACGGGCACGCGCGCACCGGAAACTTTCTTCCGCCGGTACCCTTGCCGCGCCGCATGTGGGCTGGCAGCCGGCTGCGCTTCCATCGGCCGCTCAAAGTCGGCGCGCGCGTAGACCGGCGGTCAGTCGTTTCGCTGATCGTGGAGAAGGGCAGCCGCAGCGGGCCGCTCATCTTCGTCACGGTTCACCATTCGCTCACCTGCAACGGCGAGCTGGCCATCGAGGAAGATCAGGATCTCGTGTATCGCGAAATGTCGAGTCCGGCGGTTGATCGGCCACGCGATCCGTTGCCCACGGCCGCTTGGCGACGCACCATCGAGCCGCACGAGACACTCCTGTTTCGCTTCTCGGCGCTCACTTTCAATGGCCATCGCATTCACTACGATCGCCGCTATGCGGAGGAGGTCGAAGGCTACGCCGGTCTCGTCGTGCACGGGCCGCTGATTGCGACGCTGTTACTGCAACTGCTCGCTGAACGCAAACCGGATCAAACCGTGACACGATTCGAGTTCAAGGCGATTCGACCGACACTCGACATCGCGGCATTCGACATTCACGGCGCCCCGACAGAGGATCCGAACGTGGTCCGACTGTGGTCCACGAACGCGCGCGCCGAAAAAGCCGTCGAGGCCGAAGCATGGATCCGTTGACGCTACCGGCGCGCTCCTGGCTGTTCGTCCCCGCCACGCGCCCCGACCGATTCGCGAAAGCCGCTGCGAGTGGAGCAGATCGAATCATCATCGATCTCGAGGATGCGGTCGGGATCGAGACGAAGGACACCGCTCGCGATTCATTGCCGCAAACGACGTTACCCGACTCAGTCCCGGTCTACGTCCGGATCAACGCGGCCACGACGCCGTGGTTCGAACGCGATCTCGCTGTCGCGGCCACGCTGCCGATCACCGGCATTCTGCTACCCAAGGCGGATTCGCCGAATGACGTCGCGCGCGCAGTGCGACGCCTTCCGGATTCGTTTCTGGTTGTGCCGATCATCGAAACTGCGGCAGGGGCGTGGAATGTTCTCACCGTGGCACAGTCGCCGAACGTCGAGCGACTCGTCTTCGGCGCGCTCGATTTTCAGCTCGACACGGGGATGTACGACGAAGGCGGCACGTTCGACTTCATTCGATCGCGCGTGGCGGTCGCGTCGAGAGTCGCCAAGATCGCAGCACCCGTCGATTCCGTGTGTCTATCGATCAATGACGAATCGCAGATCGCGGCCGACGCCGCCCGAGGCCGACGCTTCGGCTGCTGCGGCAAACTCTGCATTCACCCGAACCAAGTGCGCGTCGCGAATGCGACGTTTCGCCCGACTGACGACGAGATCGAATGGGCCAAGGCGGTGCTCGCGGAGCGTGCCTCCCGCCCCACGGATGCTGTGTTCTCGCATCGTGGCGCGCTCGTCGACCGGCCTGTGATCGAACGCGCCAATCAGATCGTGACGCTCGCCTCGGCGATCAATCGACCTTGATGCCGACGATCTCCGGATCGCCCGGCGGGTAGCGCAGCTTCAGGCCTTCGAGTGTATCGGCGATCGTTCGCGCGATCAGCCAGTTGCGAACGTGCTTGTTGTCGGCTGGCACGATGTACCACGGCGCCCACTTGGTGCTCGTGTTCGCAACAATGCCGTGATACGCCTTCGTGAACTCGGGCCATTTCCGCCGATCGTCCAGGTCGCCGACGCGGAACTTCCAGTTCTTCGATGGATCCGCCAGCCGCTCCTCGAGTCGCCGCTTCTGCTCGGCGCGTGAGATGTGAAGCATGAACTTCAAAATCACGACGCCATTCGCCGCCAGCATCTGCTCGAAGTCGTTGATCTGGTCGTACCGGGCGGCCCATTCCTTTTTCTTCAGCAGCTTGTGGACGCGCGGAACGAGAATGTCTTCGTATTGCGATCGGTTGAAAATGCCGATTATGCCGCGCGGTGGAATCTGCGCGTGAATCCGCCAGAGAAAGTCGTGGCGCGCTTCGATCTCCGTCGGCGCCTTGAAGCTTGCGACCACGCATCCCTGAGGGTTCACGGCTGTGAACACCTTCCGGATCGTGCCATCCTTGCCGGCAGCATCGCGCCCCTGCAGCACGATCAGCAGCGCGTGCCGGCTATCGGCATAGAATACCCGCTGAAGCTCCGAGATGCGGCTGACTTCCTTTTCAGTCGCGTCGTTGATCTCGTCGTCCGATTTCTTCAGTCCGTGGACGTGCGCGTCCGAGTCACCCAGCCGAATGTCCTTCTTGGATCTGACCGGCGTGAGTCTCATGATCAGGGGACCTGTGGCCAGATCGTCACGTCAGCGAGAAGCGTCCGAGTGAACTTGCCGCGCATGGATCGCACAGCCGAATCGAGCTGAAACAACTGCGCCGTCGTGAGATCGAGCTGGTGCTCGTCGGGCTGGTCAACCGTGCCGACGGGGTAATCGCGGAACGCCGTTCGCTGCTGCTCGATGTGCGTGCCGAGAATGTGCGTGATCGGGTGCAGCCGCGCGAAGTCGGCAAGCCGCGCGACGCTCCGCGCATATGCCGCGGTGTCTCGCACGTAGAGCCGTCCAGGATAGAACGTGTCGCCCGTCAGCAGAATGCCGGTGCGACGATCGTAGACCGCGATGCTCGCCGGCTGGTGTCCGGGAATCGGAAGAATATCGAGGACGCGCCCGCCGAGGTCGAAAGTGGTCGAGTCGGTCGGCCAGTGCGCGATCGAGAAAAACGCGCGAACGGCCGACGAATCACGCCCGACCACCGTCGTGTTCGCGCGTTTGGCAAACAGCGTATCGCCGGCGACGTGATCGCCATGACCGTGGCTGTGCGCGACGACGAGCGGCATGGTCGTCTTGCCGTGTCGCCGAGCCCATGCGCGGACCAACGTGTCCACAGGCGTGACCGGATCCACATTTCCGGCTCCGGTGTCGAGCAACAGCGCGCGGTCGTTGCCGAACACGAGATACAAAAACGGCTTCTCGTAGTTCGTGCATCCCGCTTGTCGAAGAATGAAGAAATCGCCGTTGTACGCGCGAACCCGGAATGGCAGGACACCATTGCAATTGCGTCCGCCGGCGTACCAGGTCGTACCAACATTGCCCTGTTCAATCGCCGGCGCGCTGTGGCCGTGCGCAACGCAGCTGCTCGCGACGATCGAGGCCGCACATGCTCCCGCGAAGAACCAACGTCTCACGGTGTCCGCATCCCATTGCTAGGGTGAAGCCGCCAAGTTAGCTCGGAGCGGAAGGTCCAGCGAGCGGCCGTGGCGCGGCCGCGAGCAGGCACCTAAGTTCACGCCGCCGAACGGTTGGAGCTCTCCGTGCATCGCCGCTGCGCCATTCTTTTCGCTTTCTTCTTCTTTGCTCCGTTGCGTTCCGCAGCGGCGCAGGAACCGCAGCTGCCCTATCGCGACGCTCGGCTCTCCGTCGATGCGCGCGTGCGCGATCTCGTCGGCCGAATGACGCTGGACGAAAAGTTCTGGCAGCTGTTCATGATTCCCGGGGACCTCGACGATCCGGCGTTCGACTACTCGAACGGTATCTTCGGCTTGCAGATCTCCGCCAAGCCGACGACGGGCGACGCAGCCCGTGCGCATGCCGAGCGAATCAACGCGATTCAGAAGTATTTCGTCGAACGCACGCGACTCGGGATTCCGATCATCCCGTTCGACGAAGCTGTGCACGGCCTGATGCGCGAAGGCGCCACGGTGTTTCCCCAGGCGATCGGCCTTGCCGCGACGTGGGATACGACGCTTGTCGGCCAGGTCTCACGTGCAATCGCCCGTGAAACGAGAAGCCGTGGCATTCGCCAAGTGCTGTCGCCCGTGATCAACATCGCCACGGACGTGCGATGGGGCCGAGTGGAGGAGACGTACGGCGAAGATCCGTTTCTCACGTCGATGATGGGAACCACTTTCGTCAGCGCGTTCGAGTCGGCGGGCATTGTCGCTACGCCCAAGCACTTCATCGCAAACGTCGGCGAAGGCGGGCGCGACAGCTATCCGATCGACATCAGTCGGCGCGCACTGGAAGAAATTCACTTTCCGCCATTCAAGGCAACGATCGAACGCGGTCACGCCCGTTCGGTGATGAGCGCCTACAATTCCGTCGACGGCTCGCCGGCGACGCAGAGCAAGCTTCTCCTCGGCGACATTCTCAAGCGCGAGTGGAACTTCTCGGGATTCGTGATTTCGGACGCCGCGGCGACAGGCGGAGCGACGGTGCTGCATCATACGGAAGCGAGCACTGCGACCGCGACGAAGGATGCGTTCGAGGCCGGACTCGATGTCGTGTTTCAATCGTCATGGCCGCAGCACCGGCCGTATCTCGACGCGTTCAAGCGCGGACTGGTCGCCGAGTCCATCATCAACGCGTCAGTCTCGCGAGTTCTGAAGGCCAAGTTCGAGCTCGGCCTATTCGAGCATCCATTCGTTGATCCCGACAGCGCGGCGCGCTGGAACAATTCGCCCGAACATCGCGCCATCGCGCGCACGGCAGCGCGCGAGTCGATCGTGTTGCTCAAGAACGAGCACAACGCTTTGCCGCTTTCGCGCGGCGTACGATCGATCGCGGTCATCGGAACGGATGCGAGCGAAGCGCGGCTCGGCGGCTACAGCGGACCGGGCGTGCAACCGGTCTCGATCCTGTCGGGTATTCGCGACGCGGTCGGTCGAACGTCGAGTGTTCGATTCGCCGCCGGCCCCGGACGTGTGTCGCGTGAGTACACGATCGTCGATGCCGAGCAGCTTTCGAGCGTGGACAGCGGGCGCACGGTCCACGGTCTGCGCGGCGAATACTTCGACAACAATCGCCTGACCGGGGCGCCGCGGTTCGCGCGCACTGACCCGCAGATCAACTTCGGCTGGACGCTCAACTCGCCGGGTCGCGGAATTCCGTTCGACTGGTATTCCGTTCGTTGGACCGGCAAGATCACGGTTCCCAAGGGCGGCGTGAAACGCATCGGTGTCGAGGGGAACGACGGCTATCGCCTCTACATCGACAACAAGCTCGTCGTCGACGATTGGATCAAGCGCTCGTACGGATCGACGCTGGCCAATGTGAATTTCCAGCCCGGCAGCACCCACGACGTTCGCCTCGAGTACTTCGAGAGCACGGGCAACGCACGAGTGAAGCTTGTCTGGGACGCCGGGGTCACGAACGACTGGACCGCCAAGATCCGCGCTGCAGTCGACACAGCGAGAAAAAGCGATGTCGCCATTGTCGTCGCTGGCCTCGAGGAAGGCGAGTTTCGCGATCGCGCCCTGCTATCACTTCCCGGCCATCAGGAGGAGCTGATCGAACGCGTTGCCGCAGTCGGCAAACCGACGATCGTCGTTCTCGCTGGCGGAAGCGCGATCACCATGTCGCGATGGATCGACAAGGTTGCCGGCGTCGTGGACGTGTGGTATCCCGGCGTCGAGGGCGGACACGCCGTGGCCGACGTTCTGTTCGGCGACTACAACCCTGCCGGTCGCCTGCCGATCACCTTCGCGATGTCCGAAGGGCAGCTTCCACTCGTCTACAATCACAAGCCAACAGGCAGAGGCGACGACTATCTCGACCTCACTGGCCAGCCGCTGTTTCCGTTCGGATTCGGCCTGAGCTACACGACGTTCGAATACTCGAATCTATCGATCACGCCGAGCGAGGTACACATGCCGGCAAGCGTAACGATTCGATGCACGGTGACGAACACGGGCAAGCGAGCTGGCGACGAGGTCGCGCAACTCTATCTGCACGACGTGCTCGCGTCCGTCGCACGGCCGGTGATGCAGCTTGCGGGCTTTCAGCGAATTCACCTCGAGCCAGGCGAGTCACGATCGATCCAATTCACCGTCGCGGAGGATCAGCTGAGAATGCTCGACCGCGATATGCATTGGGTCGTCGAGCCGGGAGCATTCCGGGTGATGATCGGTGGCTCGTCGAGAGATATTCGCCTTCGCGACGAGTTTGTGATCAGGTAAGCCTGTTCTATCACGGACTGGTACGGTCAAAGATGAACTTTACCGATCGTTTCCGCTGAACAAATACACTCTGATAGCCAGCGGCGCCTCCACCGCGTCGTCGATCGTGAATCGAACGCGCGTCACGTCGGTAGACGCAAACCGGTCGATCTTGGCATGCCCGATTGTTGTCCCGTGTACGAGCTCACGCCATCCCGATCCGGAATCGCCGTACAACGTGTAGCGGGCCACTCGCTGCCCCTCGGCGATTTGCTCTTCGAGTCGCGCGATGCTGATCTGCGCGGGACGTTTGAAATGCACCACGTACTCCATGCTCCGCGCGCCCGTCAGCTGGCGAGTGAACTCGGCGTCGCGCGCAACACCGGCGAATGTCGAATCGAGCCGGCGTCTGAACTCCGCGAGCCTCGCGACGTCCACTTCGTGAAGCCGCCCATCATGCGTCGGCGGAACATTGAGCAATAACTTGGCATTTCGCCCGACCGACGTCTCGTACAACGTCACGAGATCCTCTACGGACCGAACGCGCACATCCTCCGCAGCGTGATGGAACCAGCCTGGGCGAATCGACACGTCGACTTCGGCCGGCCGCCACACTGTGCCCGCGGGATCGCCGTGTTGCAGCGACGCGACGATTCCGGGTCCGTCAGCGCCCGGATATGTCGCGACACTCGGATCGACCGTTGACCAATTCGGATCGCCGGCGGTGCCGCGCTCGTTTCCGCACCAACGCACGTCGGGACCAGCGTCCGAGAACATCACAGCGTCAGGTTGCAGACGTCGGACGAGTCCCCAAACGCGCGGCCAATCATAGATCTGCTTCTTTCCGTTCGGTCCTTCGCCGTTCGCACCGTCGAACCAGACCTCGGCGATCGGCCCGTACCGCGTCAACAGCTCGGTGAGCTGCTCGCAATACAGATCGTTGTACCGCTGCGAATCGCCGTACGCGGGATTGTTTCGATCCCACGGTGAGAGATAGATGCCAGCCCTGAGACCCTCGGAGCGACACGCGTCGACGAACTCGCGAACGACATCGCCGTGTCCACTACGAAACGGGCTAGAGGCGACGGAGTGCGACGTCGTCTTGGTTGGCCAGAGGCAAAAGCCGTCATGATGTTTCGCGGTCAGAATCATCGCGCGCGCACCCGCCGCGCGGGCCGCGCGGGCCCACTGCCGCGCATCGAGATTGGTGGGCGCGAAGATCGCCGGATCTTCGCGTCCGTCGCCCCATTCTCGGTCGGTGAAGGTGTTCACGCCAAAGTGAAGAAACAACGCGAGCTCGTCGCGCTGCCATGCGAGCTGCGATGGCGTTGGCCGAGGGCGCGGCGAAACGTCCGCAGTCGTTCGCGCCCCGCGCGGGAGCGCGCACGCGGCAAGTGATGCCGCACCGAGTTGGAGAAACGAGCGCCGCTGCATGACGAACAATATCTTACACGCAAATCGCGGCTTTCGAGAGACACGGGCCTGAACCGGAGCGCGCCATGATCGATCGACGAACCTTTCTGCACACGCTCGGGACCTCGCTGGCCGGCGCGTCGATTGCCCGCCGTGTCTCGCTGCGATCCACTCGTCTCGATCGCGTGGGACTCGAGCTCTACTCCGTCCGCGATGCCATGAAGAAGGACCCTGAGCGGACGCTCGCCGCCGTTCGCGCGATGGGCTACGCCGACGTCGAGCTGTTGTGGTCGTTCGACAATTTTGGTCGCACGCCAAAGCAAGTTCGCGACTCTCTCGACCATGAGGGACTCGAGGCACCGTCGGCGCACATCGCGCCGGAAATCCTCGTCACTTCATGGGCCAAGAGCCTGGACGACGCGAAGCTACTCGGCCACCAATATCTGATCGTTCCAAGCCTGCCCGAGGAGACGAATCACTCGCTCGACAAATGGCGGGAGTGGGCGGACCGATTCAATACGGCCGGTGCGGCAGCGCGACGCGCCGGCATCTGGCTCGCCTTCCACAACGAGCCTGATCACACGAAGCCGATCGACGGAACGGTGCCGTACGATGTGTTCATCCAGCGCACCGATCCCGCCGCCGTGCGGCTGCAGCTCGACATTGGCAACATGATCATGGGCGGTGGCGATCCAATGCGCTACCTCGCGGATCATCGGGACCGGTATTGGAGCTTTCACATCAAAGACATCGTCGCCGACCGTACGCACGACGTCGAGTTGGGGCAGGGGGACGTCAAGCTCGGCGCATTCCTTGCGGCCATCCCTGAGCTTCGGCAAAAACCAGTGTACGTCGAGCAGGAGGGGTCCGCCGACTCCCTCGCGAGCGCCGCGAGAAACTTTAAGTATCTCTCATCCCTCGAGTTTTGATCCTTCTCTTGTCGCGCCGGGCCGTTTATCACGGAAAGGCACGGACGCAGACGGATCGGAACGGATCGAGACGGCTCTCGTGAGGATGTCCGCTCTGGACGCCACGACCACAGCATTTGCCGTGTCGATCAGTCTGTGACCGTGTCCGTCCGTGATTCACCCGTGGTGTCCATCAACCGGTGGACATAATGCGAGCGACGAGCGGAATCGGAATCGAGCCGAAGCCCAACAATTCGTCGTGAAAGGCCTTGAGCGAAAAGCTCCGGCCGCGCCTCGTGCGAAGGATCTCACGTAGATCGAGGATTCCCTGCAAGCCGAGCCAGTACATGATCGCCGTGCACGGGAACATCGAGTTTTTCACCGTCTCGGCGCGCGCCGCCGGTTCGCTCAAACCGACCGCCTCGCGATAAAAGGTCGCCGCATCATTAAACGACATCGTTCCCTGATGGAGCTCGATGTCAACGATCGCGCGCGCGAGGAACCGAAGCCGCGAGTGCTGCTCCGCCAGCTGCTCGAGTGGACTGAGCAGCCCTAACTCACTCGCGAGGCACGTCGAGTAGCATGCCCACCCCTCGGCCATGCTGCCGCCGAAAAACATGCCGATGCGATTCGCGCAGTCGACAGCGGCGATCTTGCCCGTCCGCAAGCGCGCCCGGTGATAGGCGTGCCAGTTTTGCACGTGATGTCCGAGGCCGCCGTGATGCACGACGTGATTCAACCGAATGACACTGCTGTTCCACGTGCGCAGAAACTCTCGCGCGTTCTCCTCGGGCACGTTTGGGACGACGTAGTCGTAGCACGAATACGGATCCAGCGGCGCCGGCGAGCGATAGAACAAGTAGTAGAGATAGGGCGCGGCGCCCGCTGTCCACTTCGGGATCGGCACGTACTGAATCGGCCAGTCGGGCCACGTCACTGCGTCGCGCGATGTGACGAGCGAATGGCACTCATCCCAGACTCGACCAAAGGCGCTCAAAAACTCGTCGGGGCTCGGCGAGTTGATAGCGAGCGACTCCTGTGCAGCGTCCCACGAACCCGCGATCGATTTCGCCGCCGTATCGAGTTGCGCGCGTTCGTCGTTGAAACGGGCTCGCGCCTCCGCCAAAAGATCGGCGCGAGTTCGCAAGCAGTGATGGCCCCGCGCGAGCAACACGTCGAACATCGCCGGGCCGCACGCGAGTGCGGCATCTGGCGCGGCGCGACACGACCCGAGCCATTCCGCGAACATCCTGAATGCCTCGCGCGCTCGCTGCGCGCCGATTCTGAGGCGCGCCGCCACACCGATCGAATGAACGTCGGACGCGAGCCACGCCTCAATGCCCGTCGTGAGCAGAACCTCCGCTCCGGTGATGTCACGCAGCGCGCGCTCGATCCACGGCCGCGGCACTTCGACGCCGCCGATCACGACGCCGGCGTTGCGCAAGAACTCCGGAATCGCCTGCAGTCTTGCCGCCGCATTCTCGACGCGCTCGTCGAGCGGAGCGAAGTTCCGGATCATCAGACTGATGACCGAGAAGATCGCCTCGCCGGTCCATAGTGAAGGATTGTGCCGAACGCCGTGAGTGCTCGCGTTCTCGGTCAGTTGCGTTTGGAGGAATGATCGCGCGAGCTCCGCGTCCAGCGCGGGCACATCGTCGCGAAATGTCTCCGCCGCGGATGGCGTAGGGTGCGCCGCCGAGAGGTCGCGTGCCAGTGAATGCATCTCATCGTCGAACGCTTCGAGGCCTGCCGGCGACCAATCCGGCAGCGCATCGTCGTACATGTGCACGCCGGTGAACGTGGCGTTGACCGGACGCCGGCGATGGTAGTGGCTGAAAAAACTGTCGAGCGCGCCGCTCACCGAGGCAATGGAATGGACACCCAGCGTCGCTCGCGGAACGACAACTCCACACCATTGATCAGCTCCTGCACATGCGCGCCATCTTCGAAGTTCCCCTCGTTTCTGTCGCCGTTCTCGATCTCGTTGATGAACGAGCGAATGAGGTTGGCATAGAACAGTGAGCGCCACGACTCATGCTTCGTTCCGCCCGGTGGATAGAAGCGCTCCGGCACGTCGATCTCGCGGAACTCGACGGCATCTGCGGTCGCGACTTTCACCGATTCAGCGACGCCGTGCTCCTCGACCAGGCGACAGATGATCGCGCCCTGGCTTCCGTAGACGCGTGCCTCGATGCCAGGGTAATTGCCGACGGTCACGAAGCTGGTCTGAATAGAGCCGAGCGCTCCGCTCGCGAACTCGCCGATGAAGATGTCGCCATCATCGATGTTCATCCGCATCATCTTGCCCGTCGCGCGAACGACGCGCTCGGGAATGAAGTTCTTCATCGTGCCGACGACCTGCGCGAACCGGCTGCCCATCATGAGATGGGCGAGATCCATGATCGGCGCGCCGTAGCCCTCGAGCGAGGATACCTGAATCACCGACTGATCCGCGGTGTGATCGACCTGTCTGAGCGGCGTCTGTGGACGCAGCCACTGCGAGTTCTGCTCGAAGCCGTTGAAGATGAACGGCGTGCCGACGAAGCCGTCGTCGATGAGCGCCTTCATATACTGCATCGCCGGGCTGTAGCGAAACGTGAACCCGAGCTTCGTCTTGAGCTTCTTTTGTCTCGCCAGCTCCGCGGCGCGCAGCGTGTCGCGGAAGTCGTATGCGACAGGTTTCTCGCAGAGCACATGCTTGCCGGCCTGCAGCGCGGCCCACGCAAGCTCGAAGTGCGTCGAGCTGGGCGTGCAGACGTCGATGACGTCGACGTCGCCATTGGCGAGCAATTCTTCGTGCGAGGAATAGACGTTGGGAATTCCAAACTGCCGAGCGCAGGCCCGTGCACGCTCGATTGCCGGATCGGCGATCGCGACGAGCTCACAGCGGTCGTCGCGTTTGTACCCAGGCAGATGCGCGAACTCCGCCCAGGCACCAGCACCGAGCACTCCGACACGCACGGTCATTGAACGATCTCTCCGTGATCGCCGGGGAGCAGCAGCTGTCGATGCGCCCAAATGGGCGCAATGCCATTCGTCATGAATCGTTCGTGAAAGTCGCGGAGCGTGAACCGAGCGCCAAGCTTCGTGGCGTAATCGGCCCGCAGCTTGAGAATGGCCATTTTCCCAATGAAGTAGCCGCCGTACGTGGGATCGTAGGTGCCGCGTTCGGCTTCGCGACGTGCGGCAGGCGCCGCGACGTACGCGTCGCGCTCGAAGCAACGCTGCGCGTCGTCGAGCGTCCACTGATGCGTATGGAGCTTGATGCCGGCGAGGAGACGGCACACTCGTGTGAGCGCGTCACTCAGTTGCGCGAGTCGTTGACGCGGATTTGCTCCACCGAAGCCTTCGTCGAGCACCATCTGCTCGGCGTAGTGCGCCCACCCGTCCTGACCAGATGACGGTTGGGGAAATGGGTTCAGGCCAATCCAGATGCGACGCACTTTGCCGGGTGTTCGACGCATGTAGGTGGAGTGTAGCCAGTGACCAGGAATCGCCTCGTGTGCCGCGGTGTTCGCGAGGGATGCGTAGTTGAAACGCTCGAGCCACGCTTCTTGTTCGCTCGGCGCGACGTCGGGTCGTGTGTCCGAGATATAAAAGACGCTCTTGACCGGATGCGCTTCGAGCGGCGGCGATGCGTGCATCGATGCAAAACCAAGATCGAACGGTGGCGCATGCGCAACGAGAACTCGCTCGTTTTCCGGCAACGCCGCGATGCCATGGGTCGAAACGAAAGCCGCCAACGAATCGACGATGTGCTGCGTTGCGGCGACCACGCCATCCGTTCGCGGGTGAGCACGCCGAACAGCGCGCCACGTCTCCTGCGGATCACGTCCCGGCGCGACAGCATTCGCTGTTGTACGAAACTCGGTCTGCAGGCGAGCGAGCTCGCGTTCGCCGATCGTGACCAAGTGCGGCAGCGGCGTGTCGACCAGTTCCTCGGCGCGGTACCGTCGTGCGACGTTGTCGCCTCCGATCGCGAAGTCGCCGTTCGCTTTGGGAATGACGTCGCGCTCGAGGTACGCGACGTACGCTCTGATCGGTACGAGCGCGGCATTCGCGGCGCGGCGCACGGAGTCGCGAAGTGCCGCATTCGGTTCCGCTGCAAAGGCGGCGTCGAGATCCTTGCCGAGCATGTCCGCCGCACCTCGCATCATCGACGCTCCGCGTTCGGCGAACAGGCGCGGCGGGTTGACGATGTTTACACGCGCGTCGGCGAGTAGCGCCGGCACATGATTCAGCTTCGCGATGACGCGCCGCATGCGAACGGGCGCGGGATCGCTTTCCATCGTCATCAGGTTGTGCACGCCGTCGGTGAGCGCGGCGGCGTAGATCATCGGATTGCGTCGCCAGTTCTCGAGCGTTCGCTGCTCGAGGAGCCATCCGTCGATGATCCCCTCGAGGATTCTGCGGTCGACGCGTTCATCGGCCGTGAGCGTTCCGGGTGCAAAGCCTCGGAGCGTCAGACGGTCGTGTTCGAGCGCGGCGATCTCGGCGTGAATGCCGGCGGCAGAAAAGTCGTCGAG
>Ga0070681_10002952_pt1 | contig 15774 bp, 13 predicted proteins | sample KBSC83BmetaG_FD_65650 | JGI IMG/M metagenome (GOLD analysis project Ga0070681, IMG submission 65650) | Corn rhizosphere microbial communities from Kellogg Biological Station, Michigan, USA - KBS C8-3B metaG | ecosystem: Host-associated > Plants > Roots > Rhizosphere | place: USA: Michigan...
AATTGCTCGCCGACGTAATTGACGACCGCATTGAGGCGCGTGCGCGGCATGAACTCCCATGATGCGCCGAGATTCGCAGCGTGACGCGGTACCAGCGGCACATCCTTGTCCACGAGACTGACGCCGCCAAATGCGCCAGCGCGGAACTTGGCGACGGCGTGCGTGTAATTGGCAAACACGCTCAAGCCTGCGGTCAGTTCCCACTTAGCTTCGAGCTCGAAGCCGTAACGCCGCATCGGCGGCAGATTGATGTTGTTGAACGCGATCGGATCAAGGTGAATTTCGTTGTTCACGTCCATCTGATAAAGGGCGAGGCGGTAACTACTGCGGCCGAGCTTAAGTTCGCTGCCGACTTCGCGGTCGTGCGAAGTTTGCGGTTCCAGCAAAGTTATCGCGCCCGTAAAAAGATTGAAGTTGTCGTTGACGTTGGGCACGCGAAAACTGTTGCCGAACTTGCCATAAACCGACAATGCGTCCATGAATTTGTGACGCACGGCAATTTCGAACGCATGCAGGTCGCGATCACGCGCCGCCGCAGCGCCGCCGATCAATTCGTTGACGCTATAGGTGACGTGTTGAACGCGCCCCCCCACCGATAATACCGTTGCTGCGCCGAGGGCCATGGTGTTCTGCAAATACCACGCCGCGTTGCGTTGCACGGCGAGCGGGTGACTGACCGGACTGCTCGCTGTAGAGTCGAAGTCCCAGTTATCCCAATCTACGCCTGTGACTAACGTGTGATTGATACCGCCGAGCATGAATGGAAGTTTTGCGCGCGGTGTCAGGCTCATCACATTCACTTGAGTACTGATGTTATTGCGAAATGGCGTCGCGACAAAAAAGCTCGAGTTCGCTTGCTTGCCGCGGTAGCCGGCGTTCAGCGCAAACTCGGCGCCGCCGAACTTGAACTCTCCGCCAAGATTGGCATACCCGCCGGAGATATGGCTGAAATCGCCCGGTGTCGCGGCCTGGCGGCGGTTCGCCGCGATCTGTGTTTCGCTCAGCGCTCCGGGCAACTGCAGCTGTTGATCGTCGGCACCAAATTTTGCATACAGCGTGCCGCTCTCACCCCGCCAGCGCAGGTCCGCTTGCGCATTCTGCTGGCGCAGGCGATTGTTGTCGCGATAGTTGTCAGTTTCGAGATGGCTCCCATTCACGATCATGCCGAGATTGCTGCCGGCCAGGTTGAAGCCGGCGCGATAATCGCTGGTCGCATAGCTGCCGTAGCCGCCGCTGAGGAAAGCGCTCTTGGTGCTGGATTGCGGCGCTTTGGTGATGATGTTGATGGTCCCTCCGGTTGCGCCTGCGCCATACAACACCGCGCCGCTGCCGCGCATGATCTCGATGCGCTCGATCGCCGAGAGCGGAATCGCGGCCCAGTTGACGCTGGTCTGCTCGTTCTCGCTGATGCGCTGGCCGTCAAGCAAAACCAGCGTGTTCTGATCGCCGAAGATGCCGAAGCCGCGCATATCGACCTGCTGGTTGGGTGAACCGGAGTTGTCACGGATATGGATGCCCGGGAATTGCCTGAGCACCTCGGGGACCGTCGCTGCCGTGCTGCTTCTGATCTGCTCTTCAGTAATGATCGTGACACCGACCGGGAAATCCTGCGCCGGCTCCCAGAAGCGGGTCGCGGTAACGACGACCTCGGGTGCGACCTGGGGCGCTTCTTCGGCGTAACACAGATGCACGAGCAATAGGCCCGCCAGGCTCGCTGGAAAACGAACGTTCACCCATATCTCCTTGCGCATGCCCGCCGCACGCGAGAAAAGTTGAAAACAAGGAAATCTGCGAAAGAAGATCCGACGAGGGCGAAACAAGCCCACGACCGAATACCGCCTCCCGCGGAATTCCTGCCATGTAAAACAAAGGGCTTAAAGGCCGGTATCCGGGCTTGTGAGATGAAGCGTATCGCCTTCCCATGGATGATCCACAGTGGCTTTAGTGATACGCCCGCGCTCACCTACCGTTGCGGGGGGCAGCACAGGAATTGCGTCCAAAGGATGCGCACCTGTTTCCCGTTCAACCTAACCGAGGGAATCGGCTCAGGCACCTGCAAGCCTGCTTCGATTGAACTAAGCGAACTGCGTCTTAGTTTTCAATCGAGGATCCATTCATACTACAGACTAAGACTTGAATGATCAATTCACTTCCGCAATCCGGATTGGGACTTTCGCTTTCGGACGATGTATCTTCAGGTAGTTCTTCAATTTCCCTTTCGCGACCGCAGCCTCATTCCGGCTTGCGAACTTGAATGAGTTGCCGGCCAGCTCTGGATAGACGTCCTCGACTGGCCGCCAGATTGTGGCGCCAGTCTTTGCCTCCAGCCGAAATCCCAATGGGTGTGGTTTCAATCTGTGCGGTTTCCTACGCGTCGTTGATATCGATCTAAAAGTTGAATTGCGACGCTCGATTTACCCTGGAGGGAGCGACGCAAGTATAGCGGTATTGATCTGCATTCGACTAATAGCGTGTTGGCAGTGATCGACGAAGTGGACCGGGTGTTGTATTGCAAGCGCCACAGCATATAATTCACCAATCCCATGACAAAGACCCTGGGTGTTCAGCAAGGAGCTGCCATACCACGCCTACCGTTTGACGACAAAACCAGCGGCGCTGAAATCAAGGCATTGACAGACCGGATCTGCGCCGAGCCGGTTCGTCACACGTGCAAATTTCGCCACTCAGATCGCGGAGTTTAGTTTGGGCAAATTAATCCTACTCGTTCTGATTTTCGCGCTCGCCTGGTGGTTGCTGAAAAAATATAGCGGCTCGATAACCCGCAAGCAGCCGCCGCAAACGCGGGTGACCGAGGACATGGTGCGCTGCGAACATTGCGGCGTACACCTGCCGCGCAGCGAAAGCCATGCCAGCGGTGGCAAGATCTTCTGCAGCGAAGACCATCTGAATCAGCACCGCTGAACGCCAATCGGACCTCCTGTCTTGGCCATGGGTTTTATTCAATCGCCACTGCAATTTGCGCCAAGCCTGTCGGCGCTGCCTCACGAGCCGTCGGATTCGTACTGGCGCTCACTTTTTTTCTTCAATGGCTACCGCCTCATCGTCGCGTTGCTGATGGTGGGCACCACCGCCGTGTTCGGCAATTCGCTCGCGTTCGGATCGATGAATTTCGAGCTCTTCGTTTATGTAAGCGCCGGCTATGTGACGTTCAGCGTGTTTTGTTTTCTGCTGATCGCAGCGCGTCGTTATTTTCACCTGCAGCTGGGTCTGCAGGTCGGCGCCGATATTCTGTTCATCGTAGTGTTGATGTTCGCGAGCGACGGCATCTCGAGCGGCCTCGGCTTGCTGTTGCTGTCGGGACTTGCTGCGGCGGGACTCATTACCCGCGGGCGGCTTACGCTGTTCTACGCCGCGCTTGCGAGTATCGCGGTATTGCTCGAGCACACCGTGCAAGTGCTGTTTTATTCGGGACAGACGACGCAATATGTGCAGGCCGGCCTGCTCAGCATCGGCTATTTCACCACGGCGTGGGTCGCTCATACGCTCGCGAAATACCTGGTCGCAACCGAGCAGCTTGCGGCCCAGCGCGAAATCGATCTTGCGAGCATGGCTGAAGTGAGCCAGCTGGTAATCCAGGATATGCACGACGGCGTGCTGGTGGTCGACGAGCACGGCGTAATCCGGCAATACAACACCCGCGCCGAAAAGATGCTCGGACCATTGCGCCAACGATTGAGTCTGAAACAATACTCGCCCTTGCTGGAGCGGCGGCTCGAAGAGTGGCGCGGGAATCCGATCGCCGGCTTCGACCCGATGATTACGGTTTTGCTGAACAATAAGGTGAGCGCGCGTTTCGTTCCGGTGGGCCACAGCCGCAATGTCGGCGCAGTGGTTTTTCTCGAGGACCTGACGCGGGTGCAGTCGCAGGCGCGGCAGATGAAACTCGCGGCGCTCGGCCGGCTCACGGCCAACATCGCGCATGAGATCCGCAATCCGTTGTCGGCGATCAGCCACGCCACCGAATTATTGCAGGAAGAGCCGGCGCTCAATGAAACCGTATCACGGCTGCTCGCCATCATTCACGACAACAGCAGGCGCCTGGACCGCATGGTGAACGACGTGCTGAAGTTGAACCGCGGCGACCGCGCGCACCGCGAAGTGTTCAAGGTCGGCGCTTATCTCAAGACGTTCGTCGAACAGTTCTGCCAGATCGAGAAGATGCCCCAGTCGTGGATTGCGGTCGAACTTGCGTCCGACCCTAAAGTCCTGTTCGATCGCAGCCACCTGAATCAGGTGATGTGGAACCTGTGCCGCAACGCGTTACGCCATTGTCGCCGCATGGATGCGAGCATTCGCATCGCGGTTGACGTGATAGGCCGTGCGGGAAATATCGTAAAATTGGACGTGGTAGACGATGGCTCTGGGGTGCCGCCCGCGGTGCGCAATCAGTTATTCGAGCCTTTCTTTACCACCGTGAGCAGCGGCACCGGTCTCGGCTTATATATTGCGCGCGAAGCGTGTGAAACCAATGGCGCGACGCTCGATTACATCGAAACACCGGCGGGCGCACAGTTCACCATCCTATGCCAGGGGGCGTGATGCAGAAAAGCAGAATTCTGATTGTCGATGACGAAGCCGATATTCGCGAGCTGTTGAGCCTCACGCTGCAGCGCATGGGGCTCGACACCGACTGTGCCGGCAACGAGTTCGAGGCCACGCAATACATGCAAAAGCACAGCTACGATCTGTGCTTGACCGACATGCGGCTTCCCGACGGCGACGGATTAAGGCTGCTCGAGCATGTGAGCAAGCATTACGCCACCACCCCGGTCGCGGTCATTACCGCGCACGGCAGCGCGGAAAATGCTGTGGCGGCGCTGAAGGCGGGCGCATTCGACTATCTCGCCAAGCCGGTATCGCTCAATCAGTTGCGCGCGCTGGTGCGCTCGGCATTGAAGCTGCCGCGCCCCAATCAGCTAAGGAAGGGCGGCGACAAGGATGCTGACGCCGGCGATATCCCGGTTCTGCTCGGCGATTCAGCTTTGATGCAGCAGACGCGGCAAATGATCGACAAACTGGCGCGCAGTCAGGCGCCGATTCACATTAGCGGTGAATCCGGCTGCGGCAAGGAGCTTGCAGCGCGACTCATGCATCTCAAGGGCCCACGCAATGAAGCGCCGTTTGTTCCGGTAAACTGCGGCGCCATTCCGGAAAACCTGATGGAAAGCGAGTTCTTCGGCTACAAGAAAGGCGCGTTTACCGGCGCCGAGCAGGATAAAGAAGGTTTTTTTCAGGCGGCAAACAGTGGCACGCTGTTTCTCGATGAAGTCGCTGACCTGCCGATCCAGATGCAAGTCAAGCTTCTGCGCGCGATCCAGGAAAAAAAGGTGCGCAAAGTCGGTTCGACCGGCGAAGAAAACGTCGATGTGCGTATCATCAGCGCTACGCATCATCATCTCGCCGATGCAGTCAAGGATGGCAAATTCCGCCAGGACTTGTACTACCGCCTCAATGTGATCGAGCTCAGAATGCCCGCGCTGCGCGAAATGCGTGAAGACATACCGGCACTGGCGTGCGAAATTCTGCGCAAAAGCGCCGCCGGTGATAGCGCAGGCGCTTTGCCCGCGCTATCGCCGGCGGCGCTCGCGGCGCTGCAGGAATATCAGTTTCCAGGCAATGTACGCGAGCTCGAGAATATTCTCGAGCGCGCTGTCGCGCTGTGCGCCGACGCCCAGATCCAAAAAGACGACCTGCAATTAACGCCGCCGGCGGCAACTGACGCCGAAATCGCGGCAGGCGATCTGTCCGGGCTGCCATTGCAGGAGCATCTTGACCGCGTCGAAAAGGAGGCTATCCTGCGCGCGCTCGAAAAAACACGCTACAACCGCACTGCGGCTGCCAAGCTGCTCGGCATCACATTTCGCGCGCTGCGTTATCGCATGGAGCGTCTGGGTATCAATTAGCCGGCGTGAGGGATGCCGATACTGTGCGCGAAGTTTTTCATGTTCATGACGCTTCGCCGGAGCGGTGACGTAAATGCAGATTGGCTCTGACGGGATGCTGCCAGGCGCGCGCTACATTGCCTCCCCCAATTGCGACCGGCGTCCGGAAGACATGTCGGTCGAGTTGCTGGTGATACACAATATCAGCCTGCCGCCCGGCGAATTCGGCGGTCCGGGCATTATCGATCTCTTCACCAATAACCTCGCTCCCGCACGGCATCCGTATTATCGAGTGATTGCCGATCTCAGAGTCTCGTCACATTTTCTGATCCGGCGTGATGGAGAGATTATCCAGTTCGTTTCGTGCGCGCTGCGTGCGTGGCACGCCGGCGAATCGAGCTGGCGCGGACGCAGCCGCTGCAATGACTTCTCGCTGGGTGTCGAGCTCGAAGGCAGCGACGACATACCGTTCGAGGACGCGCAATATGATCGGCTCGCCGAGATCACGCGCGCGTTGCAATCCAGGTATCCCATCGCAGGCATCGTTGGCCACGCCGACATCGCACCCGGGCGCAAGACCGATCCGGGGCCGTGTTTCGACTGGGCGCGTTATTTCGCGCTGATTAATCCGCCTGCTGCATCGCAGTAGTTGCGCCGCGAACCGAGATTCCACGCCATTTCCGGGCGTTTTGCTGCGTATTTTTTGAGCAGATTTTCCCTGTTGCAACAAGCAAATCCGCGCTATTTTGCAAGTAATTCCGAGGCAGTAAAAAAAGTTTCAAAAACTATTGCACTCTCCAAAACTAGACACTAGAATTAGTTCGAACTCCAACTTCCAACACAACATATAGTGGTTTTGGAGTTACCGCCTGGCAGAAAGCCTCGCCGGGTAAAAAACATAATGAAATGAATGGTTAAGGAGAGCCACCATGCAGCCAACCCCCCATATTCCTGTGTCTGCGCCTGGCGTGAATTTCATCCCTCAAGACACGCCCGAATTTGCGCCATCCCGCTATGGCGATTACAAGATCATTCGCCGTAATGGCGCGGTAGTCGGCTTCGAGCCGTCGAAGATTTCGGTCGCAATGACCAAGGCTTTCATTGCCGTTAACGGCGGCCAGGGAGCGGCGTCTGCGCGCGTGCGCGAGCTCGTCGTCAAGCTGACCGAGGCCGTGGTGAGCGCACTGATGCGGCGTCAGCCCAACAGCGGCACGTTCCATATCGAGGACATTCAGGATCAGGTCGAGCTCGCGCTGATGCGCTCCGGCGAGCACGAAGCGGCACGCGCGTACGTGCTGTATCGCGAACAGCGCGCGCGCGAACGCGCCAAACTGCGCGAAGCGCAGGCACAACCCATGGCGCAGCCGCTGATCAATGTCACCGAAAAAGGCAAATCACGCCCGCTCGACATGGAAAGGCTCACCGTGCTGGTGCAGGAATCGTGCGAGGGTCTGGGCCGGGCCGTCGACCCCCGAGTGATACTGCAGGCCACGCTTAAGGATCTGTACGAAGGCGTCCCGATCGAAGAAGTGCGCAAGTCCCTGATCCTGTCGGCGCGCGCGCTGATCGAGAAAGATCCCGCGTACAGCTATGTCACCGCGCGCCTGCTGCTGAATACGCTGCGGCTCGAGACGATCGGCGAGGAGCTCACGCAGGCTGAAATGAAGACGCGCTACGCGGAGGTATTTCCGCAGCTGATCAAGAAAGGCGTTGCCGCCGAATTGCTCGACGAGCGCATCGCCAACTACGACCTGGCAAGCTTGGGCGCCGCACTCGACGCCAAACGCGACTTCAAGTTCGGTTATCTCGGACTGCAGATTCTCTACGATCGCTATTTTCTGCATGTAAGCGGCCAGCGCATCGAGCTGCCGCAGACGTTCTTTATGCGCGTAGCGATGGGACTGGCGCTGAACGAACCCGAAGCCCAGCGCGAAGCGCGCGCGATCGAATTCTACAATGTGCTGTCATCGTTCGACTTCATGAGCTCGACGCCGACCTTGTTTAATTCGGCGACGCGCCGCTCGCAGCTTGCCAGTTGCTACCTGACTACGGTGGCGGACGACCTTGACGGCATTTACGAGGCGATCAAGGAAAATGCGATGCTGCAGAAGTATGCAGGAGGAATCGGCAATGACTGGACGCCGGTGCGCGCGTTGGGCGCCCATATCAAGGGCACCAACGGCAAATCGCAGGGCGTGGTGCCGTTTCTGAAAGTCGTCAATGACACGGCGGTGGCCGTTAATCAAGGCGGCAAACGCAAGGGCGCGGTGTGCTCGTACCTTGAAACCTGGCACCTCGACATCGAGGAATTCCTCGAACTGCGGAAAAACACCGGCGACGACCGCCGCCGCACGCACGATATGAACACGGCGAACTGGATCCCCGATCTTTTCATGAAGCGCGTGATGGAAAACGGCGATTGGACGCTCTTTTCACCCTCCGATGTGGTCGACCTGCACGACAAATTCGGCAAGGCGTTCGAGACCGCTTATCTCGCCTATGAAGAGAAGGCCGTGAAGGGCGAGTTGAAACTATTCAAGAAAATCCCGGCGGCACAGCTGTGGCGCAAGATGCTGACCATGCTGTTCGAGACCGGCCACCCGTGGATTACGTTCAAAGATCCCTGCAACATCCGCTCACCGCAGAGCCACGTGGGTGTCGTGCACAGCTCCAACTTGTGCACCGAGATTACGTTGAACACCAACGAGGACGAGATCGCGGTATGCAATCTCGGATCGGTCAACATGCCGGCGCACCTCGATGTGGCGAGCGGAAAACTTGATCTTGAGAAGCTGAAGCGCACCGTCGGCACCGCGATGCGCATGCTCGACAATGTCATCGACCTCAACTACTACTCGGTCAACAAGGCGCGTAACTCCAATTTCAAGCACCGCCCGGTCGGCATCGGCATTATGGGTTTCCAGGACTGCCTGCATATGCTGCGCATTCCTTACGGCTCGCAGGCGGCGGTCGAATTTTCCGACCGCTCGATGGAAGCGATCGCCTACACCACGTACTCGGCATCGGCGGACCTCGCCGAAGACCGCGGGCCGTATTCGACATTCAAAGGCTCGCTTTGGGACAAAGGCATTTTCCCTCATGAGTCGTTGAAGCTGCTGGCCGAGGAACGCGGCGGCTACGTTGAAGCCGATTTGTCGACGACGCTCGACTGGGAAGCGCTGCGCGCGCGCATCAAGCAGGTAGGCATGCGCAACTCCAATTGCATTGCGATCGCGCCGACCGCGACCATTGCCAACATCACCGGGCTGTCACAGTGCATCGAGCCGACGTATCAGAACCTCTACGTGAAGTCGAACCTGTCGGGCGAATTCACCGTGACCAACGAGTATCTGGTCGAGGATCTGAAGCGGCTCAACCTGTGGGACGAGGTGATGATTGCCGATCTCAAGTATTTCGACGGCACGCTCGCCAAGATCGACCGCATCCCGGCCGAGGTCCGCAATCTGTACGCGACCGCGTTTGAAGTCGATGCAATATGGCTCGTCGAATGCGCGGCGCGGCGCCAGAAGTGGATCGACCAGTCGCAGTCGCTCAACATCTACATGGCGGGCGCCTCAGGCAAGAAGCTCGACGAGACTTACAAGCTCGCATGGCTGCGCGGACTGAAAACCACGTACTACCTGCGCACGCTCGGTGCGACGCATGCCGAGAAATCGACCGTCAAAGCCGGCGCCTTGAATGCAGTGCCCAGCGATGGCGGCATGTCCGCGGCAGGCGAGGGCGAGGCGGCGAAGGCGTGTTCAATCCTCGACCCCGACTGCGAAGCATGTCAGTAGCAAAACGAAAACCAGCGGATTCCCACCTACAACACTTATCAGGGGACTGCCGGCGGTTGAGCGTTGTCCACCCACAATATCAATAAAGGAGATTTAGATGCTGCAAATTGAAGAAAGCGTGAAACACGGCGCCGCTTTTGCCGCGGCGGGTCTGCAGGCCGATGCCGGCACGGCGCCGCAGGCGAGCGCATTGCCGCGTGACACCGCGGCCGCGCTAGCGGCGCTCGCACCCAAGTCAGCACTGGTACAACCCGCCGAATTGCGCCGTGTCAACGTCGCCGACAAGCGGATTATCAACGGCCAGACCGACGTCAACCAGCTGGTGCCGTTCAAATACAAGTGGGCATGGGAGAAATATCTTTCAGCATGCGCGAATCACTGGATGCCCCAGGAAATCCAGATGAGTCGTGACATCGCGTTATGGAAGGATCCGAACGGGCTGTCCGAAGATGAGCGACGTCTCGTCAAGCGCAATCTCGGATTTTTCGTGACCGCCGATTCACTCGCCGCGAACAATATCGTGCTCGGCACCTACCGCCATATCACAGCGCCGGAGTGCCGCCAGTACCTGCTGCGCCAGGCGTTCGAAGAGGCGATCCACACCCATGCCTACCAGTATATCGTCGAAAGTCTGGGCCTCGACGAGGGCGAAGTATTCAATGCCTATCACGAAGTTGCTTCGATCCGGGAGAAGGATGAGTTTCTCATTCCGTTCATCGATACGCTGACCAATCCGCATTTCAAGACCGGCACTCCGCAGAGCGATCAGGATCTCTTGAAAAGTCTGATCGTGTTCGCGTGCATCATGGAAGGGCTGTTCTTCTATGTCGGTTTCGTGCAGATCCTCGCGCTCGGACGCCAGAACAAGATGACCGGCGCGGCCGAGCAGTACCAGTACATCCTGCGCGACGAATCGATGCACTGCAATTTCGGCATCGATCTCATCAACCAGATCAAGATGGAAAATCCGCACCTGTGGACGCCGGAGTTCCGCGCGGAGATCCGCGAGCTGATGCTCAAAGGCGTCGACCTTGAATATCGCTACGCTGAGGACACCATGCCGCGCGGCGTGCTCGGTCTGAACGCGCCGATGTTCAAGGAGTACCTGCGCTATATCGCCAACCGCCGCTGCCAGCAGATCGGCCTCGATCTGCCGTACGAGGGCGCGACCAATCCGTTTCCGTGGATGTCGGAGATGATCGATCTCAAGAAAGAACGAAATTTCTTCGAAACACGCGTAATTGAATATCAAACGGGAGGTGCGCTCACTTGGGATTAAGCTTACTCGCGAAGAGGTACCCGAGGAATCGACGACGCATGCATACCATCACCGAATGTCGCGCTGAAGACAACTACACATTGTGGTTGCGGTTTAACGACGGGCTGGAAGGCCACGTCTACCTCGGCGATCTCGTGCACACCAAGTATTTTCGGATGCTCGGGGACATCGAAACGTTCAACCGCGTAGAAGTGGACCCGGTTGAAAACACGGTGACCTGGGAAGGCGGCATCAAGCTCGATCCGGAAGTGCTCTATCGTGATCTTGCGAGCAAGGCGCAGTCGGCTTTGCACTAGCGGGTGCGGCGTGCGCCGCGTTTCGCGCGGCGGCATCAGAGACAGCCGGATTTGCGCCGGCTGCCGTTGCTGGGTTCACCGCGTTTTGGCGCGGTGCCTTTTTAATATTCGAAAGGAGGCAGTCCATGGCTAAGAAAAGAAAATCCGCAGGCAAGGCGAAGCGGGGCAAATCGCAATCGGCGCGAAAATCCAGGCCTGCGAAGAAATCAGCGGCGAGGAAGAAAGCAGTCGTGAGAAAGGTCAAGAAAGCAGCCGGGAAAAAATTGGTCGCGAAGAAAAAACTCGCCGCAAAGAGAAAAACCGTTGCGCGCAAAAAGCCTGCCGTGATAAAAAAGGCTGCACCCGGAAAAAACATGCCGCAGCCCGCGTCTGCGCCGGTAGCGCCGACTCCTGTCTCGATACCCGGAGCATGGCCTTTCCCGATGGGCAGCAGTTAGCAATCAGCGCATGCGTGCGGACGCTCGCATGCAAAAATTCCACCGTGCAGGGTTTGCCGCGGCCGCTGCCATAACGCGCGATGGGAGCATGCGATGAAAATTCACTATTGGAAACTAATTCTGCTGTGGATGGCGAGCCACGCGTGCGTTGCCGCTGGTGCCGATTTTGGAGGCGTGACGACGCATGTCGTGAAAGGCGGTTTCGACGATATCAGGGATCGCGTCGTAATGGCGATCGAAAACCGCGGTCTGGTGCTGAATTACACCGCGCATGTCGGTACTATGCTCGAGCGCACCGGCAAAGATATCGGACGCGAGCGTCAAATTTATACCCACGCCGACGTGCTCGAATTTTGCAGCGCGGGCATATCGCGCGCAACGATGGAGGCGGATCCGCGCAACATTGCATTCTGTCCGTACGCGATCGCGGTCTACGCGCTGCCCGCGGACCCGGGCCGGGTTCACGTCTCGTATCGTAAGCCCGTAGCCCAGGGATCGGCGTCGTCGATCAAAGCGTTGCGCGAAGTAGGGACGTTGCTCGACGGCATTGCGCGCGAGGCGCTCAAATGACTGGCGGCGGCAAGCTTGCGCGATGCTGCGAGCGAGCGACGATATCGCTCGCTTTGCGGGTAGCGGTGGTCGTCGGCACTCTGCTTAATTTGATCAACCATTATGATGTGCTGTTTGGCGCGCCGCTGACGCGCGCGGCAGTCATCCAGATTGCACTTACTTATCTCGTTCCATATTTTGTTTCGACCCACGGCCAGGTCTGGAGCAAGATCTGATCGGCTCCTGCTGATCTTCCTATTACGCGCGTGCGGCCGACGTTTTGATGACGCGTGCAACTCATATTACCATGTGCCCTGTGGCGCGACGGATGGCAATCCGCGCGCTGGCGCTTGACACGGAGGACACATGGACCGCAAAAAAGTCAATTCGAGCAGCATCCGTTCGGTCGGCTACGACGCGCGCAATCGCGTGCTCGAGATCGAGTTCAGCAATGGCGGGATTTCACAGTATTCCGGCGTTGCGGAAGAAGTGTACCGGCGCCTCATGAATTCGCCGTCACCGGGCAGCTACTTCCATGACAATATCGAGGAAAGCTTTACTCCGAAGCGAGTGCGTTGATTTGCACTTACGACGCTCGGTAACGGCTTGACCCTCAGCAGGCGCCTCAGTAGAGTATCCTTACAAGTTGATAACGTGCGCCGGGTTGGTGATGCGCCGCAGTGTTTTTTCGGAGGAGACAATGAAAATAACTACCATTTGGGTTCGGCTTGTACTGACTGCAATTTTTGTGCTGCTCGCAGGCTCGGCTTTCGCGCAAAGCGATGCCTGTAAGAACCGCGGCGACCTCGATATTCAGTATTGCGACGAAAACAAGGATCTCGTCGCAGATGCACCGAAGGACCCGAAGAAATTCAAGATTCCGGGCACGCTGGTGTTCACTTACACGCCGGTCGAGGATCCGGCCGTGTACGAGCAGGCGTTTCGTCCGTTTACCGATCATCTCGCCAAATGCACGGGGAAAAAAGTCCTATTTTTCCAGGTGCAGTCGAATGCGGCTGAAATCGAAGCGATGCGCTCAGGCCGGCTGCACGTCGGCGGTTTCTCGACCGGTCCGACCGCGTTCGCCGTCAATATCGCCGGCGCGGTGCCGTTCGCGGTGAAAGGCAACGAGAAGGAATTTCAGGGCTACAACCTGATCGTGATCGTCAAGAAAGACAGCCCGTACCAGAAACTTGCCGACCTCAAGGGCAAGAAATTCGCGCACACCTCGCCGTCGTCGAACTCGGGACACATGGCGCCGCTCGCGCTTTTTCCCCCGCAAGGGCTGACTCCCGACAAGGATTACAAGATACTGTTTTCGGGCAAGCACGACTCTTCGGTGATGGGCGTCAACTCGGGAGACTACGACGCGGCGGCTGTCGCCTCTGACGTGTTCCACCGCATGGGTACGCGCGGGCAGATCAAAGAAGAGGACTTCCGCGTAATCTATCGCAGCCAGAAATTTCCGACTTCGTCGTTTTCCTATGCGCACGACCTCGAGCCGGCGTTCCGCGACAAGATGTTGAAATGCTTCTACGACTACCGATTTACACCCGAGATGCAGAAGACCTTCGACGGCGCTGACCGCTTCGTTCCCGTGACCTATCTCAAGGAATGGGAAGTGGTGCGCAAAGTGGCCGAAGGCTCGGGCGAAGCGTTCAACCGTGCGGCCTACGAGAAGGAATCGGCGCGCGAGGAAGCCGCGCGCAAAAAAGCTGCCGAGGAGAAAGCGGCGAAGAAGTAATCCCGGATGGAAAACGGCGCCGCGCTGAGTATTCAGGGGCTCAGCAAGGAATACACTCGCGGCAGACCGGTGCTGCACAATATCAGTCTTGAATTTGCGGGTCGCGGCTTCACTGCCATCATCGGACCGTCGGGCACCGGCAAAAGCACGTTGATACGCTGCATCAATCGCCTGGTCGAGCCGACGGCCGGCGCCATCGTGTTTCAGGGCCGGGACCTGGTCACACTCTCGGGGCGCGCGCTGCGTGAAGTGCGGCGCCAGATCGGCATGGTGTTCCAGGAATACAATCTGGTCGAGCGCCTGACGGTGATGGAAAATCTGCTCACCGGCCGTCTCGGTTACGTCGCGCCGCTCAAAGCGTGGCTGCGCAAGTTTCCGCAAAGCGATATCGACGAGGCGTTCGACCTGCTCGAAGTCGTTGGACTGTCCAATTTCGCCAACCAGCGCGCCGACAACCTGTCGGGCGGTCAGCGCCAGCGCGTCGGCATCGCGCGCGCGGTGATGCAGCATCCGAAGCTGCTGCTTGCCGATGAGCCGACTTCGTCGCTCGATCCCAAAACTTCGGTCGAGATCATGACGTTGATACGCGAGCTCGGCACCGCGAAAAACATTCCGATCATTGTCAATATGCACGACGTCGAGCTCGCGAAGCGGTTTGCCGACCGCATCGTCGGCATGTCGGGCGGAGCAGTCGTGTATGACGGCGCGCCGGCGGGTCTCACCGACGGCCATCTCAAGTCCATTTATGGTGGCGAGGATTGGTTACGATAGCTTCGGCGGATCGCATCGCATTCAAGCCCAACTGGTGGGCGCGCGCCGGCTGGATCGCGCTCGCCGTTTACATTGTTTACGCGTGTTCGCTGCTCGACTTCACGTGGACGCGCTTCATGGTGGGGCTCGACAACGGCGCGCGCTTCATCGGGCGCATGTTTCCACCGAACTTCTCGCGCTGGGAAATACTGACTAAAGGTCTGGCGGAAAGCCTTGAAATCGCGGTTCTCGCCTCGGCGCTCGGTATTCTGGTGTCATTGCCGATCGGGCTCCTGGCTTCGCGCAACCTGATGCCGGCGTGGGTAACCTGGCCGGCACGGATGTTCATCGCCCTGTGCCGCTCGTTTCACCCAGTCATCGTCGCTATTGTGTTCGTAAAGGCGATCGGATTCGGCGCGCTGTCGGGCATCGCCGCGCTGACGGTGGCGTCCATTGGCTTCATCGGCAAGCTCTTCGCCGAGGCGATCGAGGAAATTTCCCTAAAGCAGGTCGAGGCGGTGCGCGCGACCGGCGCGTCGTTCATGAACGTGATTACCTACGGGGTCCTGCCCCAGGTATTCGGCCGTTTCATCGGCTTTGGCACCTACCAGCTCGATTCCAATCTGCGCAACTCGACCATGGTCGGAATTGTCGGCGCCGGCGGAATCGGCGGCGCGCTGTTCGCGGCATTCCAGCGCTTCGACTACGATTTCGTATGCGCGATGCTGCTCGCGATCATCTTTCTGATCTTTGTCGGTGAGGTGATCGCGACGCGCGTGCGCGCGATTTTCCTCGAGCGCGGCAAGGTGGATGAAGAATGAGGCGTGAGGCGTGAGCACCGCGACGCTCGAGGCCAGAACCTGGCGCCGCTTTACGCCGGCGCAGCGGCTCGCGCGCTTTGCGGTGTATCTGGCGATGGTGACCGCGATCGTGGTTTCGATCCAGAACATCGAGGTGATACCCGAATTCCTGCTCGATGCGCCTGAGCAGATGGCCGACTTGTTCAAGCGCATGTGGCC
>Ga0070681_10002954_pt1 | contig 15771 bp, 9 predicted proteins | sample KBSC83BmetaG_FD_65650 | JGI IMG/M metagenome (GOLD analysis project Ga0070681, IMG submission 65650) | Corn rhizosphere microbial communities from Kellogg Biological Station, Michigan, USA - KBS C8-3B metaG | ecosystem: Host-associated > Plants > Roots > Rhizosphere | place: USA: Michigan...
GCGACGTCCCGCAGGATGGCCGGCGTGTCGTTGTCGCCCGACTGGCCTAACAAGTAGACGACCGTCCTACGCAGCGGAGCCGAGCAGGCATCTTTCTTGGCCAACACGCGCTTGGCGATCGGCGCGAGCGACGACGGGTCGGTATTCGCCAGCGACTTGATCGCTTCGGCGCGTACCGCCTGGTCCTCCCGGTCGCACTGCACCGGCTGATCGTTCATCGTCTTCTTCAGATCCAGCTCGGCCTTCCGGTCGCCGCGGGCTGCGAGCGCCCCCTGAATCCGCGCCGCGAGCGCCGCGGCGTCGGACTGAGACTTTGCCTGAGGGTACTTTGTCCGCATCGTTTGCAGCGACTTGAGCGCGATCTGGAGGTCGTCGGTGTTCCCGATGCGGTAGAGCGAGAACGCCTGCCAATACATCGCGTCGGCCGCGTAGCCCGAGTTCGGATACTTTTGCGGGATGCTCGCGAATGCCGTCGCGGAGCGACGCCATTCACCACGATTGAGGAGCTCGTACGCGTTCTTGTAGACGGAATCGGCGACATCGCCCTGCAGCCACGGCGCACGCGGGCGAGTCATGAACGACTCTCGCCCGTCCGGCCAGCCCGACTTGTACTCGAACTTCGTGTCCCACTTATCGAGTCTGTCGAGCTTATCGAGTCTGTCGAGCTTATCGAGTCTGTCGAGCTTATCGAGTCTGTCGAGCTTATCCAGCTTGTCGAGCTTCTCGAACCTCTGGAACCCGTCGAGCTTCATGTCGATGTCAGGCATCCAGAGGTCCATCTTCGGCACGTCGACGTGCACGTCAGGCATCTCGAAATGCCCGAGGGGCATGTCGTAGTGAAAGTCCGGCATCTCGTAGTGGAAATCGGGCATCTCGAACTTCCAGTCCGGGATCTCGAAATGTCGGTCCTCGTACAGGAAATCCCGCTTCGAGAAGTCGAAATCGCGCGACTTGTCGAAGTCGCGCCAGCCATCCGGGCGAGGCGGCTTCTCGCCACGGGGCGCCTCGGCGCGGGGCTGCGGGGCACGCTTCGGCGGTACCGGGGGCGCCACCTGCAGGGCGAACGCGCCAGCCGCCGGTATAGCCATCAACAGCGTCGTTAGGCGAAGGGCGGAGGTCATCGATCCAGGTCCTGTCGTCTGGTGAGTCGTTCTCAGTCATCGCTCGAGATGCTCGCCGCCGCCGCACGCACCCGCGGCACGACGTCGCGCTGCTCGAGCGCTTGCGTAATGAGGTTCAGTTCCGGTCCGCCGTGCTCCGACGGCAGCCGGGAGAGCTGCGCGAGCACGAGCTCCAAATCCTCCAGCAGGCTCTTGAGGCGTGGATCCGATTCCGCCGCCGGAGAGTCGAGCAGGAGACGCGTGGTGGTGAGGAGATCGCTTGCCTGCGTGACGAAACGCGCATCGGGTTGCCCATCGCGAGTAGCCGCCGGAAGCGCCGTCAGCAGCGCGACCGTCTGTCCGAGGTACTCCGTCGTCGCCTCACGATACGGTGCCGCGTTCGCCGTCCAGTAGTCGTACTGGCCCTCACGACCGTTGTCGGCGATCACCGGCGCGATGCCATGCGACATTCGACCGACCGCGATACCAAGGATCAACGCCGCTGCGATGCCGGCAACCAACACGCTCCACGATGGCGAGCCGAAGGCCCAGCGCCGCTGCGGGCGAGAACGCCCGTGATCCGCGAGTGCCACGACCGGTGCACCGAAGTGTCGCTCCTCGATCCGCTCCCACATTGCATCCAGCGGAGGTGCAGGCGGCACGCGGTAGCCACGCAGCGCCTCACGCGTCCGCTCGTTCAGCTCGTCTTCCTTCATAGCTCTCACTCCTTCACGAAGGCTGCGAGCGCCTGGCGTAGCCTGCCACGCGCCTCGAACAACCGCGACTTGCTCGTCCCTTCCGCGACCCCGAGCGCCTCGGCGATCTCGGCGTGGGTATAGCCTTCGATGTCGTGCATGATCAGCGTCATTCGCGAACCTTCGGGTAGTGCGTCGATCGCCGCGGTGATCCGGCTTCTCAGATCGGGATCCGCCCGCGGCGACACCGCGCCGAAGCCCGGGCCATCATCGAGCGTGGTTTCGCGTTCGCGGATCCGTTTGACCTTTCGCATCCCGTTCAGGGTGACCGTGACCGCGATGCGGTGAATCCAGGTGCCGAAGGCCGCCTCGCCACGGAACCGGCTCAGCTGGTCGAACGCACGTACGAACGTGTCCTGCGTGAAGTCCTGCGCGAGCTCCGCGTCTCCACAGAGTCGGTAGACGAGCCGATGCACCCGGGCCGCGTGCGCTTCGTACAGCTGGCGCCCGGCGACCCGGTCCCCGTCGAGGATACGAGCGATCAGCGCTCGTTCGTCCAGCGGCACCGACTCTTCCCGAAGAATCGCGACTCTCGGCATTTGCTTCGGAGGGATAGACACGCGACGCCCGGAAACCGTTCGACAAAATTTGGGAAGGGCGAGCCGGGGAGTCGCTCATCTTGCAACTCCATTGTTCGGGCTGCATAGTCCCTCCACCACTTCCCTCCTACCGCGCCGATGACGGCGGCCCAGCCACCGCGCAAGGATTCCATCGTCACACCCGCCGAAAGTGCCAGCGCGCTCCGCGCGCTTCTCGAACAGCACGCGCTCGGCAATCTGACCCAGCTGTTCGTCGACAACGGCCTGAGGGTCGAAGACCTGAAGGATCTCACTGAGGCTGACCTCCGTGAGCTTGGCTTGTCCATGGGGGACCGCAAACGCGTCCTCCGCCTTCAGGCAGCTCTTCGCGGCGGCGCCAGCGCGCGTCCGGCGGTCGCGGAGGATGTCGCGGAGCGCCGGCAGATCACCGTCGTGTTTGCCGACATGGTGGGCTCGACGGCGCTTTCGGCCCGGCTCGACCCGGAAGACCTTCGCGAGGTGGTGCGTTCTTATCAGCAGGCCGTCGCCGCAGCGGTCGACGCGTATGGCGGCTACGTCGCCCAGCACCTCGGCGACGGTGCGGTCGCGTATTTCGGTTGGCCCGAGGCGCGCGAGAATGACGCTGAGCGTGCGGTGCGCGCGGCGATCGCGATCGTGGCTGGGGTAAAGGCGCTCAGCCCGTCGCTCCCCGAGCCGATTGCGACGCGAATCGGCGTGGCGACCGGACGGGTCGTCGTCGGCGACGTGCTGTACAATCAGGACTCGGTGGAGCGACCGGTGATCGGCGAGACCCCCAACCTCGCGGCGCGGTTGCAGGGCGTTGCCGACGTCAACTCGATCGTCATCTCGGCCGCAACGCGACGCATGATCGGCGGATTGTTCGAGGTCGCTGATCTCGGCGAGATGGATCTCAAGGGGTTCAGCCGGCCGGTGCGCGCGTACCGCGTCGATCGCGAAAGTTCGGACGTCGAGCGATTTCGTGCGCTGCGTGGTAGCCGGCTTTCACCATTCGTTGGACGCGAGCGGGAACGCGAGACCTTGACCAACGCATGGCACGAGGCCACGCACGGCAGCGCGCGCGTCGTGCATCTCGTCTCCGAAGCCGGCATGGGCAAGTCGCGGCTCGCGCATTGGCTTCGCGATTACGCACGCGACGACGGTGCTTCGGAGCTCCGCTTCGACTGTTCGGCGTATCACGGGGCGAGCGCGTTTTACCCGATCATCCGCCATCTCGAGTCGAGCGCGGGCATCCTGCGTGACGACGATGCGGCTGCCCGCTGGGCGAAGCTCGCGTCGCTCTGTGCGACCAGCGGTCTCTCATCGGATGTAGCGCTGCCCGTACTTGCAAAGCTGCTACAGGTCCCGATTCCTGACGGCGTGCCCGTTCCGCGACTCGAGCCGATCCAGGAGAAGGAGATCGTCATCAACTCGTTGATTGGGCGGATCAAACATCAGGCGCGACTCGGTCCGACGTTGCTGACGGTCGAAGACCTGCATTGGATCGACCCCAGCTCGACGGAGCTGTTCACGCGACTGCTCTCGGAGATCGCCTCGCTCCCGCTCATGGTGCTGCTCTGCTACCGGCCGGAGACGACGCCCACCTGGGCGCTCGGAGAGAGCTCGCCGGTCATCGAATTGAGTCGCCTCGAGCCGGAGAGCTGCCGCGAGCTCGTTCAGTCCCTTGCCGAGGCGGGCGCGGTGTCGAAGGACATGGTCGAGCAGATCGTTGCTCGAACCGACGGCGTGCCGCTGTTCGTTGAAGAGCTCACGTCGACCGTGGTGGAGTCAGGGCTCGGCAACGCCACGCGAGATGACGGCAGCGTCGACGCAGCGATCCCGGCAACGCTCCACGATTCACTTCTCGCGCGACTCGACCGCCTGGGCGATATAAAGCGTATCGCGCAGGTCGCCGCATGCATCGGCCGAGAGTTTCGCCGCGAGCTGCTCCAGCAGGTTTCCGGTCTCTCGCATCCGTCACTCGACGAGGCACTCGAGCGCCTCGTTGCGTCCACTCTCGTGCAGGCGGATGTCGAGAGCGATTCCAATCGATTCGTCTTCAAGCACGCGCTCGTGCAGCACACAGCCTACGAGTCGCTGCTTCGTTCGCGTCGCGTGGTCTACCACCGTGCAATCGCCGGCGTGCTCGAGGGAGAAGTGGCCGAGACCGAGCCTGAGATCATCGCGCAGCACTACTCCCGCGCCGGGGTGGTCGACAAGGAGATCGACTGGTGGCTTCGTTCCGGACAACGGGCGTTGCGCACGTCGGCCTATCTGGAAGCGCTACAGCATCTCACCAACGGGATGAAGGCGATCGAGCGCCTTCCGAAAAAGGATCCGGTTCGCGAGCTCCAGATGGTCGCGCACCTCGCGGTGCCCATGGTGCTCACGCGCGGGTGGGCGAACGAAGACGTCGGCGCCGCATACCGGCGCGCATACGACCTCGCCAAGTCACTCGGTCAGCCACCCGAGCTGTTCCCGACGCTCAGCGGGATCTTGTCGTATTACCTCGTGCGTGGCGAGTTCGCACATGCCTATACGCTCGCGCACGAGAACTACGGCATCGCCGAACGCTCGGGTGATCCGGAGCTCATTCTGGAGGCTGCGCACGATCGCGGCACATGCTCGCTCTACATGGGCAAGTTCGATGAGGCGTCGCGATTCCTCGGCCAGGCGGCTGAGATATTCGATCCCGCTCGGCATGCGCACCACGCGTTCCTGTATAGCAAGCTCGCTGGCCCATCGGCGATGGCCCATCAGCTTCTCATTCACGCGGTCCGCGGCGATCGCGAAGGCGCGAAGGCAGTTGCCGAGCGATCGCTGGCCGATGCGGAAGCCGGGAATCACGCGTTCTCTCGCTTGTGGGTGCTCACCGGGCTCTGTGTGGCGCACATCATCTTCGGCGATTACGAAGCTCTCGCACAGGTGAGCGCGCGTCAGATCGCCGAGTCCCAGGAGCTCGGGTTCCCGAACTGGTTGGCGCAGGGCTTCGTCTGGTCCGGGTGCGCGCAGGCCGCGTTAGGTGACGTGGAGCCGGGGATCGCGCTGATCCGCCAGGGACTCGGTATCTGGCACATGACGGGCGCCGAGCTCATGAAGCCGTTCATGTTGACGCGCCTCGCCGAAGCGCTCCTCATCGCGGGAAGGCTCGACGAGGCAGAGGAGACGTACTGGCAAGTCGTGTCGACGATGGACGCGACAGGTGAGATCTGGGCTGCGCCCGACTCACATCGCCTCGGCGCCGAGATTGCGCGCCGCCGGCTCGGAAAGAATCACGCATCGGTAGGGTCGCGTGTTCAGCTCGCGCGTGAGATGGCGAAACGCACCGGCGCGACGCTGTACGAGGCGGCCATCGATCGGGACGAGGCGCGCGCGCTCGCGACATGACTGATTCAGTATCGGTCGTCCGCCCGGCGGATGTCGCCAAGCGAAAGCGTCTCGCCCTGCTGCTGGCCCAGGCGGCGGAGTTGGAGCACGCGGCGATGTGTATGTACCTGTTCGCGTCATCGACGATGAAGTCGACTGTCGCGGAGGGCGGCGTGACGCTCATGCAGCTCGAGACGATGCGGCAGTGGCGCGCGCACATGATGGTCGTGGCGCGAGAAGAGATGGAGCACCTCGGAATCGTGCTCAACCTCTTGAGCGCTATCGGCGAAGCTCCGGTGCTGCGGCGTCGCAATTTTCCCTTCACGGTTGAATACGAGGGCGACACGCTCGACCTGTCGCTCGAGCCGTTTTCGGTTCGAGCAATTCGGTCCTTCGCCTTGCTCGAGATGCCGCAGGGATTACCGAGGAATTCGGAGGGCTGGCGTGTTCTCGGTGGGAACGACCCACATTTCTCACCGAAACAGTTCGACCTCATCGCGAAGCTGTACGACGAGATCGAGGATCTCGTCTCGACCATCCCGGAGGCTCATCTCTTCATCGGGCCACACGACGCGCAGTTCGTGAACGACTCGTTGATGCCGCTCACCATCCGTGGTATCTCGATCGCCGGCGCGCCGCTGTACAACGTGAACCTCACCGCCATCACGAACCGCGAGACCGCCGTCGCGGCGATCAAACAATTGAAGGAAGAGGGTGAGGGGTCACGGCTCGAGGGGGGCAAGGAGAGCCACTTCGGGATCTTTCTCGATATCCTCGTAGCGCTCACCACGCACGGCGATCCTGCGTTCCAGCCCGCGCGGCCAGTGCTGTCCAATCCGACGGCCGCTGGCACCGGACCGAACCGGGTGACACACCCGGTGACCGCCCGCGCCATGGCGCTGTTCGACATGTGCTACGAGACGCTCACGGTCATGCTGTCGCGCTACTTCGCGGCGACCGACGAGACGCCTGACGATATCTACGCACTCGAGCGCGCGGCGTTCTTTCCGATGATGACGACGGTGATTCGACCGTTGGCGGAATGTCTGACGTACATGCCGGCGTTCGAGAACGGCGACCCGTCCATGCTCGCGGGACCGAGCTTCGTTCTTCCCTCGAACATTGATTTTCTTCCGCACCATCGCGCGGCGTTCGAGCTGATCACGCAGGATTACTCGCAAGCGATCGAGCAGGCTCACGCGCTGTCACAGCTCGCCGCCAAACGGGACGCGCCAGCCTGGCTCGCCGCGCAGGCGGACCGCATCACGCAGGTCTACCAGATTCTCTGGCGTTCTCGGATGAACCTCGCAGTCAACCGCAAGACGGGGAAACCGGCACCATGACGCCGCCGCCCAATCTCATACTGGAGTTTTCCGGATGGTGCATGATCCGGCAGCCGACGGATCCGGATCCGTACGACGAGCGGCGCGGCGTCAGCGGCTACACCTTCGCGTTCGGTGACGAGCCGGATCTCAACCGCGTGATCTACTTTCACGAATCACCCGCCTCGCCGCCGCGCTCACACGGCCCGCCGATCGGTGTGTGGGTAACGTCCGCAACGAAGACAACGCCTAACGGCCCGCAGGTGATCGAGTCGTTGGTGAACGCGAAGTTCGACCTCCTGAGCGACCCGATGCTCGAGAATCGCAACTGGACGTTGACGCTCCCGGGCTACGAGCCGATCGTCCCGTTCGACGTGGCCATAACGAGCCGATCCCGCGGAAGCGACGACACGCCTCTCGTCAGCATTCGCCGCGCGATCCCTCTCGACCCGAAGCATCCCAAGCTCGACGCCTGGCAAGTGAGCGAAGACGTGCTCACCACGAAAGGCGCCACCGGAATGGCGTTCGAGCCGCAAACCGTGGGCACCGCCACAGGGATCTGGGACTTCTTTCAAGCCGCCGTCGATCGGCGCGCGGCGTTGCGCACCGATCTCGAAGCGCTCGAGCGGAGCAACCCACATTCTCCCATGGTCGCGCAGCTCAAGGGACGGATCGTCCAACTCGATTTCGCGATCGCGAATCCGAACGACCGCCGCATCGGCATCCGACAGATCATCGAGCGCTTCGGGTTCGACATGCTGGGTGGTAACGCGACCATTCACGATCCCACCAACGCCCTCGACGGCTCTCTGCAAGCAACGCCCGAAGCCGATTGGCGCGTGGACTTCTGGATGGGCGGCTGGGACTGCGACGCGCTCGCGTGCTATGTGCAGGGCGCGCTACAGATTCCCTATTCGCCAGCCGCCTAACGCGGAACGTCAGCCCGGCGTGCCAGCCGGCACGGAATGCGACGCGGGGTGCTGGTCGGCTAGCGCGGCGTCGGCGACGCGCGGCTGAATGCTCTGCGCATAGACGAAGAAATTGTCGGGGTCGTACCGCCGCTTGATCGTGAGCAGGCGCTCGAACGTCGCGTTGCCCCAGTACGCCATGCGATAATCCGAGAGCGACGCATCAGGATAGTTCTGATAGACCGCGCCGGTGACCATGGGGGCGAGCACGCGTTTGAAGCCGCGAAGCCACTCGACGGCCGCAACGTGATCAGGTTCCTCGATCCACACCGTGTCGATCACGAGGTTGAGATCGACGTTGCGATGCACGAAGGCGGACGCGCCCACCGGATAGCGATTGATCGCGCCACCGTACGGCTCCGTGTACACCATCGTCCAGTGATTCTTCGCCGTGTTGAAGTAGTCGACAATCGATTGCCACTCTGCCCGTGACAGCTGCCGGCCAATGTAATAGCTGGCCTTCGTTTCGGACGGAGGCGAGTCAGGCATGTCGTAGGGCAGCGGGTACGGCTCGTTCTCCAGATAGTTGTTCATCTGGGGATACGTGCCTGTCTTGTCGACGAGCAGCTTGGCGCTCGGAATGTCCAACAGTGGTCGCAGCGCTGCGTGACCCGCGTCCCTCGGCCCGCAGTACATGCCCTGGACCATGTACACCGGGCGATCCTTGTAGAACCCCAGGTTCATCATGTACCCGAGGGCGTCGTGGGGACACGTGCTCGTGTATCCGCTCTGGAGCAGCGCGAGCGCTTCGGCCGCGTGCTCCGCGTCCCACGAGATGGCCCACGCCCACACCGACGCGAGGCGCACCGCGCGATACGTCACCTGCGTGACGACGCCAAAGTTGCCGCCTGTTCCGCCGCGCAGCGCCCAGAAAAGATCCGGGTTGTCGATCTCGCTCGCGTTCACGACGCTGCCGTTCGCGAGGACAACGCGGAACGAGAGCACGCAGTCGCTTTGGATCCCGAACGCTCTCGATGTATACCCGTAGCCGCCGCCCTGCACGAACCCGCCGACACACACATTGCCACACGCGCCGGTGGGCACATGCCAGCCGGTGCCATCGAGCGCCATGTTGAAATGATCGAAGTCGGTGCCGACCCCCGCAGTGACGATCCCCCGCGATTCATCCAGCACGACGTAGCTCAGCGTACTCACGTCGATGACCATGCCGCTATTCACCGAGTAGCCCGCCGTACTGTGTCCGCCGGATCGAACCGCGACCCACATCCCGGCGTCGCGCGCGGCATTCACGCATTTGACGACGTCGGTTTCCACCGCGCAGTAGACGATGATCTGCGGATACGCCTGGAACGCCGGATTCGACTCCTGTCGATCGGCGTTGTACTGCGGATCGTTCGGAAGGACGACGTGTCCCGCGATGTCCGCCTCGAGCTTGGCGACGTTCAGGCGTCCGATCCGTGCAGGTGCGGCCGCGGCGCCAACATGGGCAGTCGGTGGAACGGCCTCGAGATGTCGAACTCGCCGTTCTTTGGCGATGCGGTTTGGGCTCTTCCGGTGGGCCACGTCGAGTCCTGGTGTTTGGGAGGATTCGGAAAGGCCCAGCGAGTGTAATGTCCGGATCCGACGGACGCCAGAGAAACGGCGCCGCCTCGCCTCCCAACCCGCGCCTTCGATGCTCGCGCCTGACTCAGTGCGCGACTTGTCGTATCATACTGCTCGTCGCCTCCACCGTTGCCACTCTTCATGGAATCTCTGCGGCCATCCCTTGCACCCGACTATCATCTCGAGCGGGTGCTCGGGAGTGGTGGAAGCGCGACGGTGTACCTGGCGGCGGACGTCAAGCACGATCGGCGGGTCGCGATCAAGGTCCTTCACCAGGAGCTGTCTGCGACCGTCGGCGCAGAGCGATTTCTGCGCGAGATTCGCGTCGCCGCCCGCCTAACGCATCCGAACATCGTCCCCCTGCTGGACTCCGGAAGTGCGGATGGCTGTTCCTTTTACGTGATGCCCTTCATCGACGGGGAGTCACTCCGGGCGCGGCTCGACCGCGGAGAGCGTTCTTCGCTCAACGAAGCGATCGCGCTCGTGACCGAAGTTGCCGACGCGCTCGAGTACGCCCACGCGGCCGGCATCGTCCATCGCGACATCAAGCCCGAGAACATTCTGCTGCTGCACGGGCACGCAATGGTCGCGGACTTCGGCATTGCCCGCGCGCTGAAGCGGGCGACCGAGGGCCCGAGCGGAACCACGACGACCGGCGGAGTAGTAGTTGGTACTCCGGCATACATGAGCCCCGAACAGGCAGTTGGCGACGGGGAGATCGATGGTCGCAGCGACGTCTACTCACTCGCCATCGTCCTCTTCGAGATGGTCAGTGGCACATTGCCATTTTCCGCGACGACGATTCAGGGCTTGATCTCGAAGCGCTTCATCGAGGTCGCGCCGAGGCTGTCCAGCCGAGTGGCGGGAATTCCGGACGCGGTAGACGAGGCGCTTGCAGCGGCACTCGCGCTCGATCCCGCAGATCGACCTGCTGGAGCCACGGCGTTCGCACGCTCGCTCACCGGCGGGACCAACACGATCGAACGATCGGCCGCGAGCGCGCGCCCCGCCGCGGTGAGCGCGACGTCCACGGGTTCCGTCACGACGACGACGCTTGGCGTCGTGACCGACCCGGCGCTTCCGTCAGTGGCGGTCCTGCCATTCGCGAACCTCAGCTCGGACGCTGAGAACGAGTTTCTCTCGGACGGCATCACCGAGGAGATCATCAGCACCTTGAGTCGCCTCAGAACGATTCGCGTTGCGGCGCGCGCGTCTTCCTTCGCCTTCAAGGAGCGTCGCCCGAACGTGCAGGACGTTGCCCGCCAACTCGGCGTCACCAACGTGCTGGACGGAAGCGTTCGGAGGTCGGGCAATCGCGTGCGTGTCGCGACCCAGCTCGTCGATGCGGGCACGGGATTCCCGATCTGGGCTGAACGATTCGATCGCCCGTTCGACGACGCCTTCACGATCCAGGACGAGATCGCGTTGGCGATTGCCGACGCGCTCTCAGCAACCTTGTTGCGCGACTCGGGGCCGTGGACGCGAGAGGCCGTCGCGGGCGCGGCATATGAGCATTATCTGCGCGGGCGGTACGCCCTCAACAAACGCACCGAGACCGAGCTGCTTCTGGCGACCGATCACTTCATCGCCGCAGCGAGCGAACAACCCGATTATCCGCTCGCCTACGCGGGACTGGCCGACGCACTCCTGCTGCTCGGCGTGTATGGGGCGAAGCCGGCGGCAAGCGTGTTTCCTCCGGCTCGCGACGCCATCCAGAAAGCGCTCTCGCTCGACCCGTCGCTCGGCGAAGGTCATGCGACATACGGCGCCGTCCTTTCGCTATACGATTGGGATTGGAAGCAAGCCGGAGAGACGTTTCGGCGCGCGGTCGCGCTCAGCCCGCGGTCACCGACAGCGTGGCAGTGGCGCGCGATGTATCACCTGCTGCCGCAAGCGCGGTTCGACGAAGCCCGAGCGGCGGTCGATCGCGCACGGTCCCTCGATCCGCTGTCGATGGCGATCGCCACGAGCGTGGGTGTGGTCTACCACCTTGCCGGGGACAGTGCCGGTGCAGTGCGGGCGCTCCGGCGCGCATTGGAGCTCGATCCGTCGTTCCCCATGACGTACTACTTCCTCGGCGGTGTGCTTCGCGACATGGGTGACACAGCCAGAGCGATTGACGCATTCCTCACTGCGATCGACAAGTCCGGAGGCACGCCCGAGATGACCGCCGGACTCGCGCAGGCGTACGCGCGTGGGGGGGAAGTCGATCGCGCGCGAGCACTCGAGGCAGAGCTCGAAACGATCGCGGCGCGTCGCCACGTACCGCACTCGTTGATCGCACAGGTTCACGCTGCCTTGGGCAACGTGGACGCGGCCGTCGCGGCAATCGAGCGCGCAGCGAAAGCGCGCGAGCCGGAGCTGGTGCTGCTCGGGGTGCGGCCTGTGTACGCGTCACTCCACGGCCATCCGCGCTTTGCCGCGGTGCGAGCGAGCGTTGGTGTCTAGGACCGGGGACGGGCGACGTCCCCTTCAGTTATTCGGTTTCGTCGCGTTCACTGGCTTGACCGCGGCAGTCGTCGGAGCAGGCATGACGATCTTGAACATGAAGGGCTGCTCCACCAACTGCGCGACCTTTTTCGACCGCAGGATCGCCGGGTGGAATCGCATGCCCGGAAGCGCTTCGCGGACGGACTGCGCGAACTCCGCGTGCGTCGCGCTGATCACGCGGAATGAGGTTGTATCCACCATTCCCATGGTGTCGACGACGAACTGGACGTAGGCCCCGCCCTCGACCTTCAGCTCGAGCAGCTTGGCGGGATAGACCGGAGCCGCGCTATCGGCAAACCGCGTGACCGTCGAATCGACGTCTACCGCGGTCGCGATGGTGTCGAACACCGCATTCGGCACCTCCGGCAGCGCAGTCTCCTCGGGCCTGCCTTCCTCGGTCCCTTTCCCGAGGACCGGTGCCTGCGTCGTGGCTGTCTTGTCGACGACCTTGTCCTCTAGCCCGCCATTCCCCGCCTTCTCGCCCTCACGGAGGAACTCCACGCTCTCCTCGCGCGGCGGAGGCGTGTTCGTGTGATTCATGGGGACGAGAAAGGTGACCTTCTCCTGGGAGGCCTCAATGGCCGGCGCGGGCCCCTCTCGCGTGGCGAGAACCGAGGCACCGATGAGAAGCGAATGAGTGACGAGGCTGACGAGAGCGCCTTGACTGAACTGAAAGCGCTTCGTGTTTGACTCGAGCAAGAGGCGAAGCATAGAAGCCTCCTCCCGTAGCACTGATGCCCGTTACAGAGCGTCCCGATCCGGGCGGCTGAACTGGAAGCCTTGCTACAACCAGTATCGTGCAAGGTGCATGCGCCGAGCAAGTGGAACTGGCAATCATCCTAAGGTACGGTACGGACCGGTGCGGAGTGCCGAGTGACGAACCGTGTATGGCGGGGATGACCGATTACCAGCGAAGGCCAAATGTCGCGAGGCCTCTCCGGCCCGTAAACCTTACCTCAGCATCACACCGATCAGCTCGCGGACAACCTTGCCGGCAACCATGGCCGAGAGACCTGTTGCGTCATTCCGCGGGTTCAGCTCCACAACGTCCCCCGCGACTATCGGCTCCTCGATGCCGTGCAGCAGGGACAGGAGTTGCCGCACCGACAGGCCGCCGGGTTCGCGATGCGAAACTCCTGGCACGAACGCCGGGTCCAGCGCGTCGACATCGATGGAAACGTAGACCGGCGCAGACAACGGGACACGCAGGTCGCCCTGAATGTTCCGCATCTCGATGACCTCCACTCCGAACCGACGCGCCTGCGCGCGCTGATGCGCCGTCATCGTGCGAATCCCTACCTGCACCAGCCGGTCTGCGAGCTGCTCTTCCATGATTCGGGCGAACGGACACGCGTGGGAGTACCGGTCTCCCTCGAACTCATCATACAAGTCGGGATGCGCATCGATGTGCAGAATGGTCAGGCTCGGCGCGTGGCGTCGAACAGCGCGGAGCACCGGATAGGTCACGGAATGGTCGCCACCAAGAGAAATGGGTCGCGCGCCCACAGTGAGTAGCTTGGCGATCCCATGCTCGATCGCCCGACGCGCATCCGCCGGCGAGCATCGGCCGAGCTCCAGATCACCAGCATCGGTGATCGCCCCGTCGGCGCCGATATTGATCCCGAGCTCGCTCCAGGTGTTCGCGCTGGGGCTCCACAATGCTTCGCGAATGGCAGCGGGCGCGTCGGCCGGGCCGCGCTGATACGACGAGCTCGCGTCGTACGGCAGGCCAATGAGCGTCGGGGTGCCGCCTAACGTGGTCATCAGTCCGATTTGAGCGCCTGTTGTGGGTCGATGCGGGCGGCGGCCCGCGACGGTAGATAGCTCGCGGCGAGTGCAGTGGCCGCGAGCACCAGCGGCACCGCCGCGAACGTGAGGGGATCGGTTGCCGTAACGCCGAACAACTGCGTCGAGAGCACCGTCGTCGCGTAGTACGCGACCACCAGACCGATCGCAATGCCGAAGGCGACGAGCGTCATCCCCTGGCGGACGATGAGTCGGATGACTCGCCCGCGTGTTGCGCCGAGCGCGAGGCGAATGGCGATCTCACGCCGGCTCAGGCCGATCACGAACGCCAGAACACCATAAATCCCGATCGCCGCCAGGAGCATGGCGACGGCGCTGAAGCTGCCGAGCACCGTCGACCCGAATCGAGCCGTCGCGGTCTGCCGCGCGAGAAGCTCCGACATCCGCGTCACACGATACAATGGAATGCCCGGGTCGATCGCGTTCACCTCGCGCTGCACGCCGGCCATCGCCGACGCGACATCACCACTCGTCCGGACGACGAGCGAGAGATCGACATCGCTCAGCTGCGCAAAGGAGTAGAAGATGTCGGGTTCACTGGACGGTGCGGTCAGGTCCGTCGTGAGGTCGCGATAGCGCGCCGTTTCGACGACGCCGATCACCGTGACCTCCGTTCCCGAGGCGTCGCCGAATCGGAACCGCCGGCCGACCGGATCGACGCCCGGCCAGAAGCGCCGGGCCGTGGCGGCACTGATCACGGCGACGTCCTGCGCGCTATCACGGTCAGCCACGGTGAACTCGCGGCCACGCAGCAGCGGGATGCCGAGCGTCGCGAAGTAATCCGGCGTCACGCGATGGCGGTACGACCGAACCGGCTCGGGTGTGACGCCGTCGACGAACATCTCACCCGCGCTCGAGTTGCCGCCTAACGGGATGTCCGTCCCCACGGCAGCGCTCTGGATCTGTGGCAGCGCGCGGACGCGGGCGAGCAGCTCGTTCACGAACCGGACGCGGGCAGGCGCAGTGTACCGCCCACGCGGGAGCGCCAGCTCCGCCGTCACGACGCCGGCGGCGCGAAACCCCGGCTCGACATCCAACTGCCGTCGCAGGCTGCGGACCATGAGTCCGCCCGCGACGAGCAGCACGAGCGCCAGCGCGACTTCGCTCACGACGAGCAGCTGTTGTGCTCCGATCCGCCGCACACTGGCGATTCCGTCGGCGGCGGATCGTGAACCGGTCTTGAGCGAGTCGGCGACGGTCACGCGGCGGACGGCCAGCGCCGGCGCCAGCCCGAAGATGACGCCACACACGACGGTGAGCGCGCTGGCGAACAGCGCGACTCGCCAATCGAGCGATGGATCGACGTATCGAGGCAGCGCGCCGTCGGGCAGCAGTGGCAACAACGCGCCGAGTCCCCACCCAGCCAGCGCCACCCCTCCGATCGCGCCCACCCCGGCGAGCGTCAGCCCCTCGGCCAGCAACTGACGAACGAGCCGGGCGGCGTCGGCGCCGACGGCAATGCGTAACGCGATCTCGCGGCGACGGGACGTCGCGCGAACCAGCTGCAGGTTGACGACGTTCGCACAGGCGATGAGCAGGAACAGCAGCACCGCGGCGAACATCGCGACGAGGAGCTGCCGGGTCGCACCTAACGCGGAGTCCTGCAGCGTGAAGAGGCGGACACCACGGTCGCGGTTGGTCTCGGGGTGCGCCGCGGAGAGCTGGCGGGCGACGGCATCGACGTCGCGCTGGGCGCTCTGCAGATCGGCGCCAGGGCGAAGGCGACCAATCGCTGCCAGCCATCGCGTGCCCCGCGACTCGAGTGTGCTCTTCGACGACGTGAGCGAGATCATCATCATTGGCACCCACACGTCGGTGTCGAACGAGACGCCGTGAAAGCCGTCGCGCATGACACCGACGATGGT
>Ga0070681_10002957_pt1 | contig 15770 bp, 14 predicted proteins | sample KBSC83BmetaG_FD_65650 | JGI IMG/M metagenome (GOLD analysis project Ga0070681, IMG submission 65650) | Corn rhizosphere microbial communities from Kellogg Biological Station, Michigan, USA - KBS C8-3B metaG | ecosystem: Host-associated > Plants > Roots > Rhizosphere | place: USA: Michigan...
CGCGCGTTGACAGAGCCATAGCCGCTCCTCTACCCTCAACCTTCAGCTGTGATCGGGGCATCGCCGGCGTTTGTGGAAAAACGATATGTGGAAACGACTGCTTTGTACGGCTTAAAGGAGAACTATTCGATGCTGCCTCGCCACGAGCGTTATCCCTATTCCTATCTCGAAGACCGTCGGGATTATTGCTGGCCCGGCGACAAGCGCCTGGCGTTTTATATCGCGACCAATCTGGAAGACTTTGCGTTTGGATCGGGTTCGCGCATTGGGCAATATGAAACCCTGGCCCCGCGCGATTATGCGGGACGCGACTATGGCATGCGCGTGGGCATCGCATACCTGATGGACATGTTCGACGAGCTGGGCATACGTGTAGGCCACAACATCAACAGTTTGCTTTACGAGCAGCGTTCGCGCGTGTTCGATCGCGTCCGCGCGCGGGGAGACGAAGTAATCGGTCATGGACGTACGAATTCCGAACGTCAGGGCCAGATGTTGGAAGCTGACGAGGCGCACATGATACGGACGGTTACCGATACCATCCGAGAACACGAAGGCGTTGCCCCCAAGGGCTGGCTCGGTCCCGGGCGCTCAGAGAGTACGGCCACACCTGACCTTCTGCAGGAAGCCGGTTACAAGTATCTGATGGACTGGGCGTGCGACGATCAACCGATCTGGATGAAGACGCGCTCGGGACGGATCCTGTCCGTGCCGTATCCGCTGGAAATCAATGACGGAGAGATGATCATGCGCCGGCGGCACAGCGGCCGCGAGTTCGCAGACATGATCGTCGATCATTTCGAGGAGATGTTGAAGCAATCGGCGAAATGGCCTCTGGTGTATGGCGTATCGCTGCACCCGTTCATGACGGGACATCCGTTCCAGCTTCGTCCGCTGCGCCAGGCGCTGCTGCACTGCATGCGGCATCCGCAGCGCGAACAGGTCTGGTACACGGTCCCCGGTGATATTTGCGAATATTGCTACGCGCTGCCCGCAGGGATCGTGCCTGGAAGCTGATGCCCATTACCGATTGGATTTCGTTGCGTCTAATCGACACGCTTTCCGACCCTGATGCAACGAATCAGCGCGAGACCCTAGTCCGGCGGCTTGATGTGCGCCTGTTTGATCACCTTCGACCACTTGACGATGTCCGCGGTGATCATCGCGTCAAGTTCCTCGGGAGTGCCGCCTACGATGTCGAGGCCGTATGAAGTGAACCGGTTTTTAATATCCGAGGAATGCAACGCCTTTACGAATTCCTGATTGAGCCGTTGAATGATTTCTCGCGGTGTCCCGGCCGGAGCGAGGACTGCATAGAACGGCACCGCTGCAAATCCCGGCAAGCCCGACTCGTCTAAAGTCGGAACATCCGGCAGGATCGGGGATCTCTTCAGACTCGAGACACCTAAAGCTCTCAATTTGTTCGCCTTGATTTGAGGCAGGGCCGGGATAATATTGATGAACATCAGATCGGTCTCGCCGGTCATGATCGACAGCATCCCGGGGGCGTTGCCTTTGTACGGCACGTGAACCATATTGATACCGGCCTGCAAGTCGAATAATTCGGCCGACAGATGATTCATATCGCCGGCGCCCGATGAAGCGAAGTTGAACTGGCCCGGCCGCGCTTTTGCAAGTGCTATAAGTTCTTTGATCGATCGCGCCGGCACTGATGGATGAACCACCAAGACTTGAGAATCGTATGCCAGGAGCGATACCGCCGCGAAGTCTCCGGGCGATTTATAGGGCAATTTCGGAAACAGGGCGGGAGCGATGACGATAGCGGCGGGACTGCCCTGCAGTAACGTGTAGCCGTCAGGAGCGGCGCGCGCCACGTATTCAGTGCCCAGGCGCCCCGCAGCGCCGCCGCGGTTGTCGACCACGATCGGCTGTCCCAGCGCGGCGGTCAGCTTTTCGGTGAAAAGGCGCATTATCGTATCGCCGCCTCCCCCCGGCGGGAACGGCACGACTATGCGCACCGGTTTGTTCGGATACGCCTGCGCGTGCGCCGTCGCGGAAAACGCGATCGTCAACAAACCACACAGGGCCAATTGATGGATTGATCGCATTCGATTTGCCTCCCGTTTTTATATGCGGCACTTTCAATTGTAATCCTACGGTGGTGAACAAACACGGTAGCGCAATCTCAACAGCCGTTGGTAATTTGTCACAATCGAAACGGCTGATTTCGCACATCGAAACAGCTGCTATCGCACTAGGGTCGCTTTAAATAACGCACACCACAGCGAGGTTGCAGTCTCCTATAGTGGCATCAAGTTGATCGGAAACGATCAGCCACCCGGAATCTAAAGGTTAAGAGGAGAACGCACCATGAAACTTACCGATACCCTGTACTACTTTGTGCCGGTCTTGATTGGCGCAGCAGGTCTGGTTGCAAGCATTGCGTTCGGCAGCGTCGACATCAGCCAGAAACCGATTGCTGAGCCCAGCGTGCAAATTGCTGCCTACTTCCCGGCGCGATACAAGCTGAACGCGCCGACCCAAGCCGACGAACACATTCAGGCGTTCTGAGAACGCACCGGCCGCCAGTAGCACTGTCCGTCAACCAACATGAATAGAAAGCACAAAATGCGCCGTACCTTCCTAGCGACTTTGTCTTACGAACTGACCAAATTGTGTTCATATGTTTTGGCAGGTCTCGCTCTGGTTCCGCGCGCTCTGGTATTCATCGCTCTGATTGTTTTCGCGCTGGGGCTTTTTGTGCTGGGACGTTTTGTCCTGATGCCGGCGTTGTGGCTGATCCGGTCTTTCATGTGGAGCCTTAGCCGTGGAAAATTACTAAGTCGGTATTAAAGAGATCAAGGATGTTTCGCTCGCGCTGCTTGTCTAATTTGCTGCAAACAACCAGGACAATCGGGTAAATCAAGCCATCGAACCACTCGCAAGGCGGCAGACTTTTTGGGAAAGTTTGCGCCTGTCGATCGTGCGTCTAAAATTGCCCAGGAGCGTCAGTAAACGATCGATCGAGGATGGTAGATTGATGTACCAGCAAGTGTTGGAGATGAGCACTCGTGGGCGCGGTATGACGGAAATTACCAAAGACGTTACGCGTGTAGTTAGAGCGTCCAAGGTTAGTTCCGGCATTGCCTTTATTTTCCCGCAGCATACAAGCTGCTCGGTAGTAATCACTGAAAACGCCGACGCGTCAGTCCGCGGCGATCTTGAAATGCTCGCAAAACGGTGGGTGCCCGATGGCGACTCGGCCTACCGACATGATGCCGAAGGCGACGACGATATGGCCGCGCACGCGCGAAGCGTGCTGTCCGGAACGTCGGTCTCCGTGCCGATCGGCAATGGAGCACTGCTGCTGGGCACGTGGCAGGGAATTTTTCTATGGGAGCATCGCACAAATCCCCATTCACGACGCATCGTCGTCACCGTTATGGGCTAGCAGGCTAGATAGTGGTCGAGCGCTGCAGCGCCCTACTCGCCCCGGATTCCTGCCTGCTTGATCACTTTCGTCCACAGATCACGCTCAGCGCGGATGTGAGCCGCGAATTCGCGCGGAGAACTGCCGACAGCCTCGGACCCTTCGGCGACGAGTCGTTTTATCATTTCGGGCGAGTTCATCGCCTTGATTGCCTCGGCGCTGAGCCGTTCGATGACAGAATGCGGAGTCTTCGCTGGCGCAATTAAACCATACCAGTTGACTACGACGACGCCTGGGACGCCTGCCTCGCCGAAGGTGGGAATGTCCGGAAGCGCGGCGGCACGCTTCGGCGTGGTCACCGCCAGCGCGCGCAGGCGCCCAGCCTTGATGTGCGCGATCGAGGAGATGATAGTCGGAAAGGACAGCTCAACCTGCCCGCCGATGAGATCGGTGTAAGCCGCGCCCATGCCTTTGAACGGAATGTGGATCATACGGGTGCCGGTTGCGATCTGGAACAGCTCGCCACTCATGTGGATCGGGCTGCCGATGCCGGAGGACGCATAGTTCAGTTTGCCCGGATTGGCACGCAGGTACTGCACAAACTCTCCGACCGATTTCGCCGCTATCGATGGATGCACCACCAGCACATAGCCCTGCGCGGTGACCTGCGAGATCGGCGTGAAATCGCGCATGATGTCGAAGCGCGATTTATAGAGGATCGGGTGCACGACCGTCGTCGCACTGATCATCATGAGCGTGTGCCCGTCCGCCGCCGACCCCGCAAGTATCTCAAGCGCGATTTGGCTCCCCGCGCCGGGACGATTATCGACAACGAAATTCTCGCCGAAGGTTTCAGTGAACTTCTGCGCGAGGCCGCGCGTAACGGTATCCATGCCGCCGCCGGCCGCGAGAGGTACTATCATCCTTACCGGCCGGTTCGGATAATTTTGCGCCTGCGCCGGCAACAGTACCAGCATCGCGGCGATTGCCGCACCCGTCACCAAACAAATTTTTTTCCTCATTGTTATTTCTCCTCGTGAGCAAATATTTCGGGACGATGAAGATGCCAACGACGAGCATCGTCAACTCCATGCCTATTCCCGTCTCCGCGGTTTAACGTGATATTAGACAGCAGGAACCACCTGAAAACCATATCCCGTGCCCGATAATATCGACGCTTGATAAAATCGGGTCCAGGCGCAGAGCTCATGTTCACCCTCGGGCCGATTCCTGTCGAGGGTAATGCTGAATCAAAAAGCCTGGCAGGCTCCCGCCAAATAGAATGCAGTGACGATTATCAGCTTGAGGTATGCTGCATTGGCACAGGACACGGGTGACGTGCGAATTGATTTTTTCTATCTCTGGCAAAGATTTGAGGACAGTTTGAATCGATTCGGGTATGCATTCGTTGCTACGGTGAAAGTGCGGAACGAATGAAGTCACACGCCACGTGAACCATCTCTTGCTTGCCCTCGGGGCGATGTTCCTGCAGCAGACCTTCGTCTCGATCGGTCGAGCGCTGCCCGCGGTAATCGCGCCCGCGATCATCGCGGATCTGCTGATCGATCCGGCGTGGATCGGAATCTATTTCGGCCTGACGGCGTTTGCCTCTCTCTTCGCGCAGCTCGGTTGCGGCAGCTTCATCGTGCGCTATGGCGCTTTGCGCATGAGCCAGGTGGCCCTCGTCATGCTGGCAGCCGGCATCGCGCTGGCGACGCTGGGAACGCCGCTGATGCTGATCTTGTCCGCGATCATCGCCGGAGGTGGTGCCGCCGTATCCACACCCGCCAGCTCGCATCTGCTCGGCCGCTGCTCGCCGCCAGATTACCTGCCTCTGGTATTCTCCATCAAGCAGACCGCGGTGCCCGCCGGCCTGCTGCTGAGCGGAGCGCTGGCGCCGCAATTAACGGAATGGATGGGCTGGCGTAGCACGATGCTGCTGAGCGCTGCGGCGTGCGCCGTCTTCGTCCTGATGCTGCAGCCCCTGCGCAATATTTTCGACGACGACCGGGTGCCGACGCGCACTTTCCAGCTGTCGGATTTCAAGGCGACCTTGAACTCGGTGGTGGGGACGCCGGACCTGCGCTCCCTGTCCTTCGCCTGCCTTGCCTTCAACGGCGTCCAGGCCGTTGTCACTGCGTATTTCGTCGTCTACCTGACGACGATCGGCTACACGCTCGTGGCCGCCGGCTTCGTCTTTTCGGCTGCGGTGGCGATAGCGGTGCCAGGCCGCATCGTCTGGGGCTGGCTCGGCAGCGGCTATGTCTCCCCGCGCCTGATTATGGCGGGGCTTGCTCTTGGCATGGCTGGAAGCGTCGGACTGCTCGGTCTTTGCAGCGCCGGCTGGCCGACGCTTCTGGTAGGCGTGGTCGCCGGCGTGCTCAGCGCCACGGCGCTATCCTGGCACGGCATTCTCCTGGCCGAAACCGCGCGCGCGGCGCCAGAAGGCATGCGCGGTGCGGTCACCGGCGGTGTGCTCTCCTTCGGCCAGGTCGGCGCGTTGACCGGGCCGCTGATGTATTCGATTCTTCTCGGCCTCACCGGCAGCTACGGCCTCGGCTTTATCGTGTGCGGCATCCCGGCGCTGCTGGTCGGCGTCAACCTGCTGCGTCAGAACGCATCCGCGAAATAACCAGTCGCACCATTACTACCGCCGGCTGCGAGTACGCTCGCGGAAAGACCTGCACTGATCTGCTAAGCCGCCGCATCCACGCCGAGCGCGCCCTGTGCGACGAACTTCCCCAACCAGCGCTTGCGCACGTTCAGGTTCTCCTGCCACACCGTTTCGATGTTGGAGACAGTTGACGCCTTCACCGCCGGCGCCGACAGCAATGCGTCGCGCCACGCGGAGAGATGTGGAAATTTTCCGATGATGCCGAGCGGCCGAAGCCTATCCATAAACGTATAGCGCTGCAGGAACGGCGCGTACGCGGCATCGACGAGCGACAGCTTGGACCCATTGAAATACGGCCCGGCATTACCGCGTTGGGCAAGCTCAGCATCGAGCTTACCGAAAGGAACCGCAATTTTCGCCGCGAGTGCGACAAATTCGTCCTCCGAGTCAGCATACGCCGCTTTCGATATCGCGCTGGCGAAAGTCGGCACGTAATCGGTCCACGCGCGGTTGCGCGCCCGCGCGATAGGATCTTCCGGATGCAGCCGCGGCATTGCTGTTTCTTCCAGGTACTCGGCGATTGCGTTCGATTCGAACAAGGCGTGCTTGCCGTCGATCTGCAGCACCGGAACCTTGGAGTGCGGCGAAATGGCGAGGAACCAATCGGGTCGTTTGTCGCGGTCGATATAAGTGATGTCGTACGGGACTTGCTTTGCGCAAAGCACGATCGCGGCGCGCTGAACCCAGGGGCAGGTTTTGAAGCTGCAGAGCATGAATTTTGACGCCATGTAATCTCCATTAGCAAACAGGAGCTATAGCTTATCCAAATGCAGAGGGAATGACCACCACTCTCAACTTAACGCACGTACTTTCCAACTGTCGCTGCCATGCTTTTTCGTACCCGCTGCTTCAGACGACGAAGAACTTCGTAAAGTGATCGTAGATCTGGTCCGGCATCTCTTCCTGCATGTAGTGACCGCAAGGCAACGGCTCCCACGTGACGATGTTGCTCGCGTAGTGATTCCAGATATCGAGGAACTCGCGTGCGCGTTCGGGCGGATGGCCGCGTGCGCCCCACAGCAGCAGCAAGGGCATGGCGAGCTTTTTATCCTTGTCGGCGGTGTCCATGACGGCGTCGCAGGTAGCGGTAGCGCGATAGTCGCGGCACGAGCCGGTGATCGTCTTCAACGTGTAGCAGCGCACATACTCCGCGAGCGCTGTCTCGCTTAGAAATCCGAGACCGGTCCCGCCGCGAATGACCATGCGGCTGCGCAGGAAAAATTCCGCCGGCACCGCGCTGATCAGGCGTTCCGGAAAAGGCTCCGGCTGTGCCATGAAAGCCCAGTGCCACGTGCCGATCACCCAGCTCTTGGTGATATGAGTCCACACATAGTGGTTCGGAACAATGTCCATCAAGCATACTTTGAGGATGCGCTCCGGGTGATCCATGCACATTCTGTGTACCGTCCGCGCGCCGCGGTCGTGACCCGCGACGTAAAATTTATCGTAGCCGAGCTGGTCCATAATCTCGAGCAGGTCCTGCGACATTGAGCGGAAGCTGAAATTGATGTTGTCAGGGCCCGCGTCGGGAAGCGAGCTGTCACCGTAACCGCGCAGATCGGGAAGAATGACGTGATGGTGTCTGGCAAGACGCGCAGCGATCTTGTACCAGCACGTATGATTTTGCGGATTGCCGTGGACAAGAAGCAAGGGCGGACCGGAGCCACCGTGTCGCAGACGAATGACGGCCCCGCTCGTGCGCACATCAAGGTGTTGGAAATTCGGGAAGTGCGCGGCCACCGCCGTGCTGCCCCAGCGGGTCGGATCGCGTTTGTAGTCTGCTGACGTCGCAGCAGCCATCGTCATCAGACCCGATGGTGCGTTATCCTTGCGCATCATTTCTCCCAAGATAAGTTGATCGTTCGATTTTCGCTGCGTATATTGAGTTTATCAAATGCGGCAATGAGCGAGACGAAAAATATCGGAGCGAATAATGGAAAGACGGTACTTCAATGTATTGCATCTGTTCACTGCAATATGTCTGTGCATGGTCGGACACGCCAGCTTTGCTCAGGCGTTTCCTGCTAAACCCATACGCATCATTGTTCCGTTTGCACCAGGCGGCGCGAACGACATCATCGCACGGGTCATGAGTCAGCAACTCGCCGAACCGTTAGGCCAACAGGTGTTCGTCGACAATCGCGGTGGCGCCGGGGGCGCACTCGGCGCGGAACTCGTCGCGCGCGCGCCCGCCGACGGATACACTTTGCTGCTGGCGAACCCCGGCCCCAGTGCAATCAACCCCGTACTGCAGCCGAAGACGCCCTATGACCCGATTAAGGATTTTTCGATGATCACGCTGATGGCGGTATCGCCGCAGGTACTGGTGATCCACCCAAGCATGCCCGTGCGTTCGGCTAAAGACCTCGTTGCTCTGGCGAGATCAAAGCCGGGACAGATCAACTACGGCTCCTCGGGCATTGGCGCGATCACGCATCTCGCCATGGAGTTGTTCAAGGCGCGAACCAAAACCGATATGGTGCACATTCCCTACCAGGGCGCCAACGTCTCGCTCACTGCGCTGATCGGTGGGCAGGTCTCGACCATGTTTGCCGCTTTGGGCTCGATCAGCAATATGATCGGCACGCACAAGATCAAAGCGATCGGAATCGCGGCCAACCAGCGAACGCTGCTATTGCCCGACGTTCCGACCATTGCCGAAAGTGGAATCCCAGATTTCGAAGTTGTGAACTGGTTTGGCATCGTGGGTCCCGCCAACCTGCCACAGCCGGTGACGGACCGCCTCAACGCCGCCATCAATCGCGTCGTTCAGGCGCCCGAGACGCGAGCGCGATTTTCCTCGCTCGGTTTCGAGCCGCGCGGCACTACGCCCGAAGAATTCTCCGCTTTCATCAGGGCCGAGATGGCGCGTTGGGGCAAGGTAATCAGGGAGAAGGGCATTCGGGCCGAGTAGTTAAAGATGCCGGGATGAGCTCGGCTGTGAATGCCTGGGAAGTGCCCGCCTGCACGCGACTCAAGCCGCGCGATGCGGCACTACGGCCGCAGCGTCGAGTACGGCCTCGCGCAGAAGCTCGCCCAAACTGATAATTCGCTCGCAGCTTTCGATCCTGCTCACAGCCTCCACGATTCCGGATGCGACAGACGCAGTCACTGCGAGTGATGCGTTATCCATGAACTTGCGAACGATGTCTTGCGAGGATAGCGGCCGGGCTGGCGCGCCGCGGTTTATGTGTTCGCGCTGCGAGTACTCGTGGCCATGCTTGGTTTTTACGATGACTTCGCCGGAAAAATAGCGCGGATACTCCGACTTCGGATCGGCTTCGTATTCAACCTTCTGCGCGAGCGCCAGAATTTCCGGGTCGGCGATGGCAGCGGGTTCGAGTTCATGCAAAGAGAAGCGGCCGCGCGCAAGGCCGCTCGCAACCGCGTAGAAAATGCTGAACTGAGCAGCGTAGCCCGTCGCCGGCCGTCGCCGCTGCTCGACGGGTTCGCACACGACCTGGATCGCCTCGGCCGGTACCAGAGCGCGGATCGATGTGATATCCGATGGCTTGATCGGGTGAGCGCGGGAAATGGCGGCCGCTGCATCCGCGCAGGCATGCACGAGATGGCATGCGGGTATCGGTTTGATCGCGACATTCAGAGTCTCCCAATCGTGCCCGAGCCCTGCCGTGGCTGCATCTAGATTACATTGCTCGAAACGCGCACCGAGATGTGCGGGATACAGCCCGTAATCGCCCTCGTATGCGGCGCGCGGGCCGGTGAAGCCGTGCTGTGCAAGAGCGGCTGCGGTAACACCTGCCGCAGCACCCCAACCGGGATGCAGGCGCTTGGATGCGGCGGCTTCGGGATTGAACTGGCGGCTGCTGCTGCTGCCAGTGCTCAACGCGATGCCTTGCGCCATTACTATCTTCTCTGCATCGAGACCGTATAATTTTCCGGCAATCAAAGCGCACGCAAATGGCGCCAACATTCCCGTTGGATGAAAGCCCGCCTGATGCAAAGCGCCTTTGGCCACCATTCCGAGCCGCGCGGCTACTTCAGTACCCAACACAAAAGCAGTGAGGAAGTCCTTCCCGCCGCCGCCGAGTTGCGCAGCCACTCCGAATGAGCAGGGAAAGCAGCTCGCGCTCGTATGCACGACGCCTTCCATATGCGTGTCGTCGTAGTCGAGACCGTGCACCAGAACGCCGTTCATGATCATTGCATCGCGAAGCGGAAGCCGGTCGCGAATACCGATGACGATCGCGTCGCCTGTCCCGAACGATGCAAGTCCTGCGAGTGCTGCTTGCGCAAACGGCTGTCGGGACGAAGCCAGCGCAATTCCTACCGCATCCAGTACGAGATACTTGGCCCGCTCGCGCACGGCGGCCGGAATATCCTCGTATCGCAAGGACGACGCGAATTGCGCCAACCGCTCGGAGATCAGTAAAGCACCTGAATTGGACATGACGATTTTGTTCGCGCGAAAAACTGAACGATTCAATCGACCTTGGCGCCTGACGCCTTGATCACCTTCGCCCACTTGGCGATCTCGGATTTGATGTAAGCACGAAATTGATCCGAAGTGGACGGCATGGCAACAACGCCTTGCGCGATGAATTGCTTCCTGATGTCGCCCGCAGCGAGCAGTGACATGATCTCATGGTTCATGCGCTCAATGATCGGCTGTGGCGTGCCGGCTGGAGCGAGCACACCCTGCCAGATCGTCGCCTCGAAACCTGGAAGCCCCGATTCTGCGAGCGTCGGCACGCCGGGCGCAAGCTGCGAGCGCTGCGCGCTGGATACGCCGAGGGCTTTGACCCGTCCTGAATGTACGTGCTCCATCGCGGTGGATGTCGAGTTGAACATGATTTGAATCTGCCCCCCCAACAGGTCCGTCGTAGCCTGAGAAACTCCCTTGTAGGGCACATGCACGATATCGACGCCGGTTATGGTCTTGAAGAGCTCGGTGATTATATGCGCCGAACTGCCGCTTCCCCCCGTTCCATAGTTGAGTTTCCCCGGCTTGGACCTGGCCAGCGCGATGAGATCACGGGCCGTGCGCACCGGCAGCGAAGGATGAACGATGAGCACCAGAGGAGCGGAGCTCACGAGGGAGATCGGAGCAAAATCCTTGGCGAAGTCATAGCCGGGGTGCGCATATAGGCTCATATTGATCGCGTGCGTGTTGGTACCGAGAACAAGCGTGTACCCGTCGGGCGCTGCGTGTGCTGCGAGCTCGGCGCCGATGTTACCGCCCGCGCCACCCCTGTTATCGACCACCACTTGCTGCCCAATCACGGGAGATAGCTTGCCGGTAAGTATGCGTGCCACGATATCAGCGTTTCCGCCGGCGGCGTAAGGCACAATTAGCCGAATAACGCGGCTTGGATAAGGCCCGCCTTTTGGTGTGCTTGCCTCCACTTGTGCCGCCACGTTACCTGATGTGAAAACTCCGATGGCCAAACTCAGCGCTGCGATCGCCAGCATTGCTTGAGCCGTCGAGACTCGTTCATGGAACAAAACGCTCCGATGTGGATCGGAGCTTAGATCTTTTTCCATCCTGTTTTTCCCATATCGATTTTCGAGCCGTGCGGCGGATTGCTATGAACTATCGCGCACCCCAGGCGTGACATACGGCGTGGAACTTTCAGAACAGCTTGATATTGAGCTGCTTCACCTGCTTCTCCACTTCGACGTATTCCCTTGCGAGATGCGCCTTGAACTCGTCCGGCGCCATGCGCTCGCCCGGCTCGCTGCCTTCGCCCATGAGTTTTTGCGCCATCTGCGGCGAGTTCATGCCCTCCGTAACCACCCGGTTGATCGCGAGGATGATTGGCCGAGGCGTCCCCGCCGGCGCGAACAGGTTGTAGCTGTTCACGATCTTGAAGCCGGGCAAGCCCGACTCGGCGACCGTGGGCAGATCCGGCAGCGAGCTCAGGCGCTTGAGACCCATCACGGCAATGCCGCGCACTTTCCCAGTCTTCATCGCGGCCGAAGCCGAAATGGCGCTGCCCGGCACCATGTGAATCTCACCACCCATGACGCCAAGCAGCGCGGGGGCGGTTCCTTTATACGGCACATGCACGAGGTTGGCTCCCGTCAGTGACGCGAGGCGCTCCATGCCGAAATGAACGGTCGTACCTACGCCTGAGCTGCCGTAGCTCAGCGGTTTTGTCTTCGACAGCGCGACGAGATCTTTCACCGAGTTGATCGGCAGCGAGGAATTGACCACCAGGATATACGGTTGAGTGGTCATCACCACGATCGGCTCGAATGCCTTGCGGATATCGAAAGCCACTCGCTTCATCGCTCCGAGCAGCATAATCGTGTCGGTCGCGCTGAGGATCGTGTAACCGTCCGCAGCAGCCTGCGCACCGAGCTCAGCGGCGATGACCGTGCCACCTCCGGACCGGTTGTCCACGACGACGGTTTGTCCCCAGCGATCGCTAAGCATTTGCGCAGCGGCGCGCGTGATCGCGTCGTTGCCGGCGCCGGGCGCGACCCCCACGATGATTCTTATCGGCCGTATCGGGTAATCGGACGGTTTTTCGTGCGCGTACGCCGATGTCACAGCGCAGGCAAGAACGACAGACCCAAGACGAAACGGCTTCGGGGCGCCATTCATCTTCTACTCCTCCTGGCCCTAATGATAATCCCGTACGGATCATGAATTAAACTATCGAATGCAATGACGCGCATGAGCTTGAGGTATGCTGCATCGGCACAGCACGTCGGCGAGGGACGCAATTTTGCGGGGAAACAGTTGAGGACAGTTTGAATCGATTCGGATGTGCATTCGTTGCGCTTACTGCGTTTTGGAGCGCAACGAATTTCCTCAGCGCGGCCGCCGAGTATCCCGTGCGTCCGATTCGCTACATCGTGCCCGCGGCTGCAGGCGGTGCGCCCGACGCAATTGCCCGGCTGATTGCAGCAGAGTTAACGCGACAGATGAATCAGCAGGTCGTTGTCGATAATCGGCCCGGAGCGGGCGGTTCCATTGGAATGGAACTGACAGTCAGAGCAGTGCCCGACGGTTATACGATCGGACATGGAAGTCAGACGGTGCTCGCGCTCAATCAGTATGTCTTGCCAAATCTTCCATACAACCCCGACCGGGATTTGCAGAAGGTCGCGCAGTTGATAACGGCGCCCGACATCATCGCGGTGACCCTTGCGCTTCCGGTCACGACTGTCATTGAGCTGATCGATTACGCGAAGATGAATCCTGGCAAGCTGTACTATGCTTCCCCCGGCAGCGGCGGCCCGCAGCACGTCGGCATGGAGCTGTTCAAGCTGAAAACCGGCGCGCCGCTCGTTCACGTGCCGTACAAGGCTTCCGTGCAGGCTATCGCTGACCTCATCGCCGGGCGCGTACACGTGATGCTCGAGAACATGGCGCCGATGGTGCCGCAGGTCAAAGCAGGCCGCGTGCGGGGTCTCGCCGTTACCACGCTCAGGCGCTCGCCCGCTATTCCGGAGTTGCCGACGGTCGCCGAGTCGGGTGTGCCGGGGTTCGAAATTACTGCGTGGTCCGGACTCGTGGTGCCCGCCGGCGTACCGAAATCGATCGTTGCGAAGCTCAACGCGGAAGTCAATAAGGCATTAGCCCTTCCGTCAGTCAAGGCAAGGCTCGCCGCGATGGGCTACGATACGGTCGGCGGCACACCCGAGCAATTCACGGCATTTGTCAAAAGCGAAAGCACGAGATGGGCCGATGTCGTAAAGCGAACGGGTGCCAAGGTCGACTGAGTCCGCGAGCTGATCATGCGCCGGTCATTCCCCACTTGAAGAAATCCGATACAGCGTCGAGTTGATCGAACTCCCACACGAGCTCGATGATCTGCTCACAGCGCGCGCGTCCGATAATGGGCTCGCAATTTGCGCGCAACTTCGCCTCGAGATCTGCGTCAGTCATCGGATTCCTGGCTTCGCCTTTCGGTTCGACGATGCGCTTTTCGAGCACGCTGCCGTCGCGCAATCTGATCTGCGCCGCGCCGGAGCGTATGCCGGGATAGATGCGCTCACACTCCGCATCGACGCGCGTATCGATGCGGTCCATCAACGCGCGCACGTCCGGCCGCTCGAGAGTCGCCGGCGCAAACATGGTCGCGGTCACATCACCCAGCACGATCGCAAGCGCGGCGGCGACCGGCGCGCTCATCTGCGCGTCGAGGAGCGTATCGCAATGCTTATGGTCGTGGCCGTGTACGCCGACCGCATACAGGCCGAGCTCGGCGTGCGCTACGTCATCCGCTTTAAACCGGCGTTCGCGCTGCAGTTCCTTGATGCCGTCGATCACCGCGTGATAGTGGCGGCAGCACGGATACGGCTTGTGGTAGACACTGTCGATCTCGTATCTCTTGCCCAATCCATCGAACAGCCGCGTCCATTTCACGTGCGGCGCGGCGTGCGTGGCGAAAAAGCCGTAGCGGCCTTCGAGTATTTTGGTCGGCCCCGTAATGCCGCGCCTGGCGAACTCCGCGCAGATCACGCCGTCGCGCGCCGCCTTGCCCGGGTGAATGCGCTTGATCTCGGCGCCCTCATCCAGATATTCGCGGATGCCGGCCGAGAAACTGCCCGCGAGTCCCAACGCATGCAACGTGTGCGCGCTATCGAGCCGCAACAGGTTCGAGACTGCGGCGGACGCACCGAAGACGCCCGCCAACGCCGTATTGTGATAGCCGCGTCGCGCGGATTCCGGATGCATGGCGGCCGCGATCCGGCACATCACGTCGTATCCGCTGACGACCGCCGCTACGATTTCACGCGCGCTGCTGCCACGCTGCTGTGCCACGGCCATTACGGCGGGAAATATCGCACCCGCCGGATGCGCGGAGCCATGGGTATGCCCGTCGTCGAAATCGAGCCCATGCACGTTCGCGCCGGTGACGAGCGCCGCATTCGGCGCCGACAGCAGTGCACCGTGCCCGATCACCGTCGACACCCGCGTCGCATCGTTCTCTTCAAAATACGAAAGCAATGCCTTCGATACCGGCATTGCGGCGCCTGCGATTGCGCACGTCAGAAAATCGAGCAGCGTGCGCTTGAATGCGTGCACCGTGTCTGCCGGCAATGCAGTAAACGTCGTCGCGGCAACGTGGCCGGCGAGCGTGCGGCTAGCGCCTATGCTCAAATTGTCTGTCGCAGAATCCATTGTCTATCTCTCATCCTGATCAGGCCAACGTGCCAATTTACTGCATCACCACCAGACCATCGACGGCAATTACGCCGTCGCCGTCCGCCTTGATGATCAGCGGATTGATCTCGGCCTCGCTCACCGCACGGCCTTCCACGCATGCGAGCAACGAAAGCGCATGCACCGCGCGCGCGAGCGCTGCGCAGTCTCCGCGCGGCAGATTGCGGTAACCGCGCAGGATCGCCAATTCCGTGATCTCCGCGATCATCTCGTCTGCGGTCGCTATGCTCACCGGCGCGAGCCGTACGCTGAAGCTCTTTCTGAGCTCCGCCATTATTCCACCGATGCCGAGCAACACGGTCGGTCCGACCTCCGCGTCGCGCCGGTAGCCCACGATCACTTCGGCAAGCCCGCGCTCCATGCGCTGGACGAGCACGCCGTCGATTTTCGCGCGCGGAAAGCGGCGGCGGGCGTCGGCCAGCATCGCCTTTACCGCGTCCGGCACACGTTCAGTCTCGACGTCGAGGCGCACCATGCCGGCCTCGGTCTTATGCGGCAGGTCGGCCGACAATAACTTGACCGCGACCGGACACGCCATATCGACCTGCAGTTCGGCATCGGTG
>Ga0070681_10002958_pt1 | contig 15767 bp, 13 predicted proteins | sample KBSC83BmetaG_FD_65650 | JGI IMG/M metagenome (GOLD analysis project Ga0070681, IMG submission 65650) | Corn rhizosphere microbial communities from Kellogg Biological Station, Michigan, USA - KBS C8-3B metaG | ecosystem: Host-associated > Plants > Roots > Rhizosphere | place: USA: Michigan...
GGCTCGACGTCGCGGATTTCTCCGAGGTGCGTGCATTGCGAGAGCGAGTGCATAGGTCCTCCTCGTAACGTCGCCCCTCCGTTCGGGCCGTGCGCGCCAAGCGTGGAGCGGCTCCGTTTCAAAGGATAATGGAATGGAGCGAGTTTTCTGCGGCCCGCAAGGATTGGGCGCGGGGAGGCGCTGCTCCGCAGCTAGCGGACGTTGTTCCGCGCGCCGGCGCACTGGATCTGCCGACGTTCGCGTCTCTGTCGGCGCGACCTACAGTGGCCTTGCCCCTCCACCAGCGCCGTTCCGAAGCTGGGTCGGCTCGTCGCGCGTTCTTGAGCACAATGCTGGCGAACGCGGCACGGCCTCGCACTACGGTTCCCGACAGTGCTGTATTTCGCGCACCGCCTAGCGCGCGTTTCTCCTATGAAAACTGCGCGTCGGCGACGAATCGAGGAGCGCAGTTGATCGTTCCTCCGGTTCTTGACTACGGACAGTCCGGGAGCGCTAGCAGGTTGTCTGGTGTAATCCCGTCGGACTGCGTCTTGAGATATTCTCGGCCGAGATGCGTCGCGACGATCACCCAGGCGGTCTTCCCTCCAACCTGGGTAAAGAAGGCCCACTGGCCCTTCTTGATCCCCTGGATGGCGTCTGCCTCGGAGAGCTTCCATTGCTTGCCGCCGTGCACGCCGCCGATGTGGCTAATACGCTCGTGGGGATTGAGGCGGTTCGTCTTGTTGATGCACAAGACCTGAACATTCTCAGCCATAGGACTGTTCCTTGGGATTAGATACCGCGTTAGGATGCCTAACCTCAAACGGAAGCGCCAGCCCTGAAACGCTGACCCTCATCGGAGCCGAGGCGACATCCATAGAAGTTTCCTGTTGGCAGGCGCGCGGGTTTTTCACCTGACGCAGCCACCAGGCATCCGTCCCCTAGACGTTTTCCGGGGCGGTACACGTTTGCCGAAAGGCGGATCCGTTCCGCTTGGCAGGCTAGGATTTCACCCGGAAGACCCCGACTCTTGGCGCTGCCGCCACCCGGGGGTGTCCTCTGATCGAGAGATGCCGTTGCACTAGCTTGAGCGCCAAGCAAGGGCCGCCGCGAGTACGGTCTTGCCACATCGCGTTCGGCGGCTGGTCGCGTTAGGCATCGCGGTGACGGCCATGCACCGTCGGCCGACTTCACGTCTACGGCCGCGACGAGTCGCTGTCCCTACCAGGTGGCTGCCCCGACGTCTGTGTCGTCGCGTTGCCGAAACAGACCGAGGACAAGAATCGCATGGAGGATCCGGTCCGCTGCCGGCGCCGACAGCATACCCGGCGACGCGAGACCGTGGCACACGTTGTTCCTGAGATTCCAGCCCCGTGCGTCCGTGAGGAGAATGCGCAGGTAGCTGCTGATGTTCGGGCCGAGCACCGCGGCAACCTTCTCATCCCGCAACAGCTCGTCGAGCGCGCGCAGGTGGAGGCCGCCGCCGCGGCGTGGGGCATAAGTGGGCGCCCTAACGGCCGCTGCCAGTTCTCGAATGACCTGCTCCAGCTGCGGGATCAGGACGTGAATCGCCGCGAGCGCTTCACCGGCGATGTACCAGCGCAGGGCCCGCTTCGATGATCGATCTTCGCTTGACTTGATAGAGCGGGCTCGCGTAAAGAAAGTCGCCAATGGCCGATGCGGTGATGAGCCCAGATTCCATCCCGCGTGCGAACGACTCATGCAGCCAAGGGATGTTGACGTTGAGGTGGTGAGCGATGTGTTGGACCAGGCGCCCCTCGCTGTCGTGGTCAAGCGATCCAACGCGCGCGATCGTCCGACCATCGTCGTCCTTGATTACCCGCGGGATCGAATAGAAGAGCACAGCCTCCTTCGCTATCGCCCGCATTTCCGCTTCGAGCCTAGCGCGCTCGGGAATGAAGGATGCGGCGATTCGCGCGAGGACTTCAGTCGCCGAGCCGTCTAGCAGGTCTGCGAAGTATTTCTCGACCGCCTCGGGATCGAGCGGCACATCGACTGAAATGGACTTCATGTCCTTGAGACTCTCTTCGCCGATAGAGCGAAGCAATTCGTTCAGCGCATCGGCCTGCGGCCGCATCTCGAATGATTGGTACAGGTCGTACAGCAGTTCGAGCGAGTGAGCCACGAGGAACGGTGGCGCGGTGGATCGCATCGCCTTGACCACTTCCCCGTACGCCTCCAGCACCCGGACCTTGTCCGCCGCGCGCCCCACCCGGCGGTAGTGCTTGGCCAAGCGCGTCGCTGCCGCTTCTGCGGCCATCGGATGGAATTGGGTCGGAGGGCCGGCCACGAGCCGCGACAGACGCGCTTCCAGACCGTCAATCACGTGCGCGACCTGGTCGACGCTCATCGGCACCCGATCGCGGGGCGGATCCAGCAGCACATCGACCGCGAACCCCCACAGCCCCGCGTCCTCGTCGTCGGCTGTTCCATCATCGAGGGCGAGCAGCAGATCGCGCGCTCGATCGATTCGCGCCGCATCGTTGATCGTTAGGCTGATCTCGAGCGCCCGCTGCGCCTTGCTGATTCGTGTCAGCTCGTGGTCATAGCGCCGCAACTCGCACGCCTCGAGGTACGAGTCGATCGCCGCACGTGCCATCGTGACGTCACGACGCGTACCGTCGACCTTCTTGGATACTTCCCAGACGAGGTCGGCGTATCGGGCACGCATCACCGGGTGCATGCAGTGGCGCGCGCGGTCAGACCAGTACGTGAGGATCTCGGGCGTTATGCTGCGCAACGATGGCGACTCCCACGGCTCGCCGGACGACGTTAGGCCGGACATCATTGGTCCAAAGTAGAGTCCCCACGCGCTCTCGCCTCCATGATCCGTCGCATAGACCAGGAACGCGATCTGCTCGGCCATGAGCTCAGCTGGTACGGCTTCCTGTCGTTCGAGGAAGCGTTGTGCCAACGCCTTCAACGGTTCAAAGCAGGCGTGTTCCTCCTTCGGTGAAGGATCCGTTTCTAGCTCGCGGAGCAGATCAGTGACTTCGGCGCTCATGTCTCGGGGACGGGGAGAGGCGAGTTCGTTGAATCAGAGGCGAGGATTGCCCGGCCGCCATATCAGTATCGGGTGCGTGATGGGCTTACGGCGTGTAAGGGCCGTCAGCTGTCGCCTCCGATCCACTCAGCACACGCTCGATGAATCCTGCCGACAGGTTGGGAGGTCGATACGTGATATCTCCTTTGATCCGTTGACGCACTGTCATGCTTAGGCTCTCCCCGGTGAGGATCTGACGGGAGCGTCCGAGGCCGATCTGTGGCAATCGCGTGCGAGACGCTGGGTTGTACGTCAGCTTGGGAAATACCTCGGCAACCCACCACCAGCTTCGCAGCGACTCGTGCATGGGTCCAGCCCAGAACCCTGGCCCGACATCTGGCAGCGTCGTCAGGCTGCCTAACCGGACGGGATCGATCGCCAGACCCGCGGTCCCTGCCTCCGTCGCGATCCACTGGAATGGCGCCCGCCAGAGGCCGCCATCCGCGTATCCACCGCCGACATCCGAGTGCACACCGGGAAACCACATCTGCGCAACATCCTGATTCGGCGCAGGCTCGAAGCGGTTCGGCCGAAAAAAGGCGCGCCGCTCGTCAAGCGAAATAGCGTGTCGGATGATCGCGACGCTTGGGTTCGTGCGCGTGAACGGATATGCCGCGGGATTCCACGCCCAACCCACGGACGACACGGTGTCCCACACGCCCATGAAGGCGATCGGTGGCCGCCGTTCCGGTGCTTCATCCCCGGTCGGCCGTGCGAACGTTGTACGAAACGCGTCGCAGAGGTTCCAGTACGCTTTGCGCTCGTCGGGACCGTGGCCTCGTAGCGACGCAAAGAGGCGAATGGCGTATGCGACGAGGTTGTCGCTGTTTGATGGCAAGAGCCCCACGAGGTGGAGGAGACCAGCCAGAACTCGGACTGTGTATGCGCCGCGACTGAACCCGAACATGTAGATCGCATCGCCCGGCTCCCACGTGTTCATGAGGAAGCGATATGCGCGCGCGACCTTCTCTTTGAGGTCGGTCGCGATTGCCAGCGCGATCGCCTGATCGGTTTTCTTGCCGATGCGCGTGAGGACACCAGGCTCAGGCATCGTGCCGACTCCGGGATCGTAGAACACGATGTGCGGCCGACGCGGCGACCGAGGGGCGTCCTCCAGAACCTGGACCAAGCGCACGACGTTTGTATTGCGGACACCGAACTCATTGTCAGTCCCGTCGCAGCAGATCACGATGTTTCGAGGCACTGTGCTTCACGTATGGGTGTGACAGTCGCCGAAGCGACTGCGCTGTGATGTTGGCCGGCGTCCGTCCCGGCACGGTCTGCCTAACTCGTGGTGGATCGCGAAGTTAGTTGCCCAACACCACAATCTGCGTCACGGGATGAATTTCCCAGACTGTGGCGCGCCAATCGGAGGCGTTGCCGGGATTCGTGTTTTCGGCTTGCGCCACGTGCTCGCGATCGAACAGCAGCCACCCTCGAAACTGCACGCGTTTGCCGGTGAGGAGTTGCTGCAGTGCATGCGTGCTCCAGTCCACGCCATGCGAAGCCAGCGCCGCCCGCCATCGGGGTGTGACCTCGACGATGACGCGTCGCGTTTCGCCCTCGCCATTGTTGAGTGAGACTTCGATGTGCGTGTCCCGGTACTTCGCGGCCCGCGCATGGCAGTTCACGGTCTCGATGCCGCCAACACGCACCCGGTCGACCCATCCCTCAATGACTGCCCCGTGGTTCTCGTCGAAGCGGTCAGTGTCATCACCGCGTTCGAGCATGCGAGCGAGAGTCACAACGCTGTCCACTTGGGCATCGTTGGGCGCGTGATATCTGTTCTTCAATTCGTTCAAGGCTGAGACCTGCTGGTACTCAGATCCGTTGGGGTTCGGGTCTCCGCCGACCGCGCAATTGTGGTAGTCGGCCGGGGCGTCATTGGTCGTTGATGCGACAGTCACCGATTCGGCGGCGCTCGCGGTGTCGGTAAGCTCGAGATACCTGCGATAGACCCAGCCCGATGTGCGGTCGTCCTCGGTCCGAACTCGGAGATACCCGTGCGACGCAACCGGTGACAACACCTGGACCGTATCACCGACCGTGAGCGTACGCAGCGGCGTCGTCGCAGCACTCGGCGTCGGCCGCACGTTCACGTCCGCCGTCGCGACGGCCCGCTGCGTCACGGCTCGCGTCGCGCCGATGACAAAGAGGAACGCCGCGAGTGCGAGCGAGCTCCGCAGCAGCGCGAGCGTCCTGACGATTGATCTTGTCATCACGTAGCCTCCGTTACGTCCTTAGAGTTCAGCATGAAAGACTGCACCAAATCGCATCCCTCGTGCGCGCCAGAAACGGCGGCCGGCATGCGGTACCCAGAGCGAGGTATAGCACGAACGTCGGAAGACGTGAAGCCGAATTTGCGACAGATAGACCCATTTCGCGACATCCTAACGCAGACTGATGCTTCACATGCGGAGCGGCCCCCGCGAGCGACTGGCTTTTGGCCTGGCTCCGATGCGCGACGCATTTTAGGACGCGTTGGGCCGCCGGCGCAGTGCCGGAACGCCCAACGCATCACGCGTCTTGATCGAATGGCCGGCGTGGATGCACTGCGCTCGTGTGGCTGTCCCGCGGGTTGAGGGCGAGTTCACGGTGATCGGGGGTGACCGGATGCGGTGGTCCGGTGCGTCATGGTTAGGCAACGGTCGGGGGCGATCCAACGACGCAAGCGCGGCATCACGGTGAGGAGGCAGCGATGCAGACGCACCACGAGCCGAGACTCGTCCGCGACCCGCGCGTCCTCATCACGCAGCGCCCGCGTGAGGTCCTGATCGACGTCCGGCGCGGCCGCCGTGTGGCGCTCAATTCCGTGAGCGCCGGGATGTGGACCCTCCTCGCGACCGAACCGACGCTCGCCGGACTCGTCGACGCCCTGTGGAATCAATACGACGTGCGCGCAGACATCCTGGCTCACGATGTGGCGGTCACGCTCACGGCTTGGTTGGACGCCGGACTCATCGTTTGGCGCTGAACACCGCCCGCGCGTAGACGTTGGTCAACCGCCGCTGCTCGCTGCGAGGGGTACCGACCCAACGGACGGTGGCGGACTGTCACCATTGCGCCGTGCACAGGCCGACAGAGCATGCCCGTTGGGCCGGCGTTATCGAGATCGCGGTCCAACGCGTCCTTGTCACGTCATCTCGTCCGGCACTAGTATCGTCGACTCACGCGCCGCATTGGCCGTGCGGCACCAGCTCAACGCGGGGAGCGTCATCGTGCCGGTCATTGGAGTGCTCGTCGGGGAGGGCGGCGTTCGAGACGAGATCGCGCGGCAGCTCTCGCGCACCGGCGACGTGCGGGACTGCACCTCCATTATATCGGCGATCGAGGACTATGGAGCGGGCCGGATTCAGTTGCTGATCACAACGCTCGGGGACGAGCGCAGTGACTCGCTCGGCCGCAGGATGGTCACCCTCGCGGCCCGCGCGCCTGACATGCCGGTCATCGTCTACGACCGCATCTCGCGATCGACGGCGAGCGCGCTGCGCGCGGCGTTGGTGCCGGGACTGCGCATTGATTGCGCGGTGCGGCCGGTCGAGCCGCTCTCGCCATTAGCTCGGCAGATGCTCGGCCCAACGCTGCCGGCGGTCGTCGCACCAATTCTCATCCAGCGATTGCTGCGGATCGCGCCACCATCGCTCTGGCCCTTCCTCCTTATCGCCATCCTCAAGGCGCCCTCGCGCCGCGGCTTGGACGAGTTGGCGCGGTGGAGTGGCGTCACGCCCCGCACGATCGAGCGGCGATTGCAGCGTGCCGGGTGGGAACCCGCGCGCATGCTCCTCCAGGCGTGCCGAGCGCTGGATGTGCTGTGGCTCATGACTGAGTACGGCTGGACCGTTCGGCGCGTCCAACGTGCGCGCGGCATCGAGTTCGCGAGCGCCGTCACACGCCTCACGCAACGCTACGGTGGCGTCACGCCGCGCGAAGTCCATGAGGGCATCGACTTCCGCCGCGTCCTCGAATCGGTCGTACACCGCGTGACGGCGACACCATAGCGCGCCTCCCCGTCGCGATCAGACAACTTCGTCGCATTCCCGCAAGTCTGTCGCCGACGCGCGATTGTTCCCGTCTGATCGCGCGCCTAGGATGCCCGGTGTCCGGTCCCCAGTAAGGCCGATGACGTTAGGCATGGGCTCGGTTCACAGCGCCACGGGTGCAGCCTGGCTCGTCCCGTTTCGGGAGGCGACATGGTCCGCGACCGTCCGACGACGCCCAACGCGCCACGTGACCGCATCCTTCGCGTCGGTCACGTTCGCTCGACGTGGTGTGGCGATGACCTAGTCCTCTTCGACACGCGCCGCGACACGTACTACACCCTGAATCGCGTCGCCGGCCGGATCTGGGATCTGCTCGCCACCCCCAGGACGACCTCGGAACTCGTCCGCGCGCTGCGCGCCGAGTACGATGTGCCCCCGAGCGTCCGCGCCGCTGTGATAGAGCGCGATGTCTCGGCGCTGGTGCGCGACCTGTCGATGGCCGGCTTGCTCGTGCCAGCGGCGCCTAACGTCACCGGAGAGGACGCCGCGCCGATACCGGCCGCAGGGTGATGCGGTGACGGAAGTCTCCCGCGTGGACACGATACGCGAGCTCGTTGAGCACTCGCGAGGCGACTACCACCGTGGGCCTACTGCGGCAAGCCCTATTCACCTCTGGACGGTCGTGCGCTGTATGATCGCGATCGCGCGAACGAAGCGCGCACTGAGGCGCGGAGGCCTAACGAAGACGCTGAGCGCGCTCCGAAACCGGTACGCACGGGCATCCGTTGCCACGTCCGTTGCCACACCGATCGATCCGCTCGCACTCGCGGCCCAGGACCGCATCGTCGCGATCGCTGCCGCGTTCTATCCGGGACGCGCCCTTTGTCTCGAGCGCTCGCTGGTCCTGTATGCGCGCCTATGCCGCATTGGCTCCACACCGGAGTTTCAGTTAGGCGTACAGGCTGCCCCGTTCGGTGCGCACGCGTGGGTCACGTACGACGGAGTGCCGGTCAACGATTGCGCGGAGCATGTGTCGCAGTTCACGGTCATCCCGGACGCCCAACCATGAACGTCTGGTGCTGCGTAATGACTGGGGACGGCCGGCCCGTGCCCGAACACTGGCGTCGCCGGTTCTCGGCGGCCACGCAATCCACCGGTGTTGGTCTCGACACGGTTGAGGGCCCGGGCATTTGGGGCCTAGTCGCCGGGGACGCAGCAGGTCGCCATCCGGCATGGATCCGAAACGATCGCCGCATCGCCATCGGCACCGTGCGATTGGACCATCCTACCTGGGCCACGCAGCTCCCCTCCGGCCGCGATGCCGTCACCATCGACCTGGTACACGTCCTCGACGCGTGGGCACAGGGCGCGCGTCCTAACGATCAGCTGGGCGATTTCGCCTACGTGCTCTACGATGAGCGAGCGCGCTTCCTCGAGGGTGCGCGCGACGTCTTCGGTGTCGATCCCCTCTACTACCGCACGTTCGACGGTGTGGTGGCGTTCGCGTCGCGCGCTGAGCTCTTGGCGGACGCCGGCGCGTACGACCGGCAGTGGCTCGCCGAGTTCCTGGGCCGTGCGCACGCGCCAGGCGGTCGGACGCCCTACCCTGACGTGCTCGCCGTGCCGCCGGCCCATACGCTGCGCCTCACGGGTTGGCGCGTCGAGCTCACGCGATATTGGTCGCCGGACGCGTACACGACGGCGCGCTCACTTCCGTTAGGCGACGCGGTGCGCGAATTTCGCGCTCGCTTCTCGTCGGCGGTGCGGACACGTGTGACGCCCGACGGCTGCACGTGGGCCCAACTCTCAGGCGGACTCGATTCCTCATCGGTCGTGTCGATCGCGGCGTCCCTCGCGCACGCGGATGATACGAATCCGCGGTTGGGCGGCTCGGTGACGCTTGTCGACCGGCATGGCACCGGCGGCGACGAGCGCACCTACTCCGATGCAGTTGTTACCGCGCACGGCGTTCGAAACGTGCACATCCCGAGCGCCGGCTGGTGGGAGCCCGACGGCCGCGAACCACCGCGGACCGACATCCCAACGCCGGCGTACCTCATGTACGCCCGGGATCGGCGGATGGCGCGCGTGGTCCGAGAGGCGGGCGGCAAGGTGTTGCTCACCGGGTACGGCGCCGACCATTACCTCGGTGGCAGCGCGGTGTTTCTCGCGGACTGGGCGGTCCGCGGTCAGCTCACCGCGGCGCTGCGCGAGGCGACGCGGTGGGCGGTCGTTGGGCATGCATCCTTCTGGGCGCTCGCGTGGCAGAACATCGCGATGCCACTGCTGCACCCACGCGCGTTAGGCCGGCTGTTGCCGGCCGCCGCACTTCCCGCCTGGCTTGCGCCCGGCGCGGTCCGTGAGTTCGCGCTCGAGGAGCGCACGCTCGTCCACCACGCCTACGCGGGTGAGCGCGGCGCCAAGTACCACGCGTCGCTCGTCTCCGGACTCGAGGCGATGCCGGACGTGCTCGCGCTCCACGCGGTGATCCAGGATGAGATCGAGGAGCGGCATCCCTTCCTCGATCGCGCACTCGTCGAATACGCACTGGGGCTGCCGGCCGAACTCTGCGCGCAGCCGATGGCGCGCAAGTGGATTCTGCGCGAGGCGATGCAGGGTGTGCTGCCGGAGATCGTGCGCACGCGCCCCGGCAAGGGATCGATCGACGGCTCGCTCGCGTGGACGCTCGGCCACGAGATGGGCCGTCTGCTCGAGCTCGTCGATCAGTCTCTGCTCGCGGACATGGGCCTCGTAGACCCACTCCTCCTCGCGCGCGCGATGCATCGCGCGGCGCAGGGGACCGCGGACGAGCGCGCGGGGCTCGTGCGCACACTCGCACTCGAATGCTGGTTGCAGGTACGGTCTGGCCGGTGGGTCGACTCGGAACGGAACGATCACGTACAGGTCAATGCACGCGCTTGATCCACGTCGTCATTCACAGGAGGCACGTATGAACTCGACCAAAGAGCCCTATGAGGCGCCCACCATCCGGTGGACGGGAGATGTTGTGCAACACACCCGCGCGAATCTCTTCCACAAGATCGAACTGGACTGCACGCCGCTCTCGGTAATGGGCAGCGTGGGGTTCGGCGTGTGAGATAGACGGCCCGGCCGGCCAGATCGTGCGCCGCCGCGGGTTGCGAGCGATCCCTGCCGATGATCGCTTGGCCCGCGGCGCGTCGCATCGTGAGCGATCGCCAGCGATTCGGCGACCGGTCAGTGCAACGGCGTGTGATCGGTGGCTTGCGCCGACGACAGCGTCGGTCCCATGGTCTCCGTGAGCCAACCCAAGATACGCGTCCACATGTCGCGTACGTTCGCCGGTGACTCGATGACGTGCTGCTCGCCCACGTAGCGCACAAGCTCCGCGCGCTTGCCTAACCGATAGAGCGCCGTGAAGAACTCTTCAGCCTGTTCGGGCCCCTCGAAGTCGAGATCCCCCTGCATGATCATGACCGGCGTCTGGACGCGGTCCGCGAACAACACGGGGCTATTCATGAAATAGCGCCAGGGATCGGCCCACGGCGATGCACCGAGGCCCGGCTGGCCCGCCTCATCCATCTTGGGCGTGGCGAGCGTTACCTGCGCATCGCTCCGATACCGGTCCCACGGGCGGTAGGTCCCGTAGGCGCTCAGGAAGTCGCTGATCACGGCCAGTGCGATGGCCGATCGGAACCGGTGTGTCTGAGTGATGAGTCCCAACGTCGAGTAGCCGCCAAAGCTCTGGCCCATGACCGCCACGCGATCAGGGTCGGCGATGCCTGACGCAACGAGCCGATCCACGGCCGGCAGCACGGTCCCGGTCATCTCGGCCAGCACGTGCGCGTGGTCCGCGATCGGCATCGAGGGCAGGAGCACGACGTAGCCCTCAGCGGCGAGGAGCCCGAGATTCAGCTGGGACGCGTTGAATGGGTCGACGTCGACCAAGGCCGTGTCTGCGTACACCATGCCCACGTACACCCACGTGACGACCGGATAGCGGTGACCCGGCACATACGACGGTGGCAGGACAACGAGCGCGGTGAGCGAATCGCCGTCGTCGCTCCGGTAGCGAAGTGCCCGCTTGACCGGCGACGCGAGACGCGCGGCCCACGCGTTAATGCCTAACAACGTGTGCTCGCCCGCTGAACTCAGCGCGGCGACCGCGCGATTCCCGTCTTGGGCGATGACCGTGCGCGTGTCAGGGAGATACGCCACGACGCGCCACCCGGGGCGCAGCACCGCGAGTGGAACGAGACGCAGATGATCGCCAGCCAGTGAGACGGCCCGGAGCGAGTCCCCGGCGTCGGTTGGCTGCCCAACGATCACCGCTCGACTCGGTCCATCGGTCGACGATGCCGTCCACAGCACGGGGCGCTGATGCGCTCCATTGGCCAAGGTCTCCTCTTGCGCCCCGCGCGAGTCAATCGACCAACTCCGGTCGCGGGCAATGGCCACAACGCGCGTTGGCGAGGCGATGAGCAGAGGCACGCCGCCGCCGACCACGCTGGTCAGATCTCGCGGTGGCAACGTCGCCGAGACGAGCCACAAGCCTGAACCGCCATCGTCGCGCTGCGCCTGGATGAGCACGGCGTCATTCCCGGCCCACGTTCCGGCAGAGCACCGCGCGGCGTGCGGCATGGACCAAGCGGTCCCGCTCGCACGCGTCCTGCTCGGACCGGCCGATCCCGTTGGGCGATCGCCCACGTCCACCACGAACGCGCATGGCGAGTCGGGTGGTGTGCCGGCCCGGCGTCCCAAGATCACGAGCGCATGGCCGTCCGGTGCCCAACGGAGACTCGGCGGCCCGCCCGCGCCGTCGTCGCTCCCGACGAAGTCACCCAACCAACGCAGACCTTGACGGCGGTCGTCGACGAGACCGATCCGGTAATGAACCATGGATCGCGTGAGGCGCTCACGCGCGACGGGTGGCTCGAGCTCCGACGTCGCGACGGCGATCACGTGACCACTGGGTGCGAGGGTTACGCCTCGCCGACCCGACGTCGTCGGGTCGCGCGGGAGCGTCGCCAAGTGCCTCGCCGATCGCGTCTCGACGTTGATCGCAATTAGGTCCTCCCTCGCGAGATATTCGGGGACGGTGCCAGGAATGCTCTCGAGGACGCTGGCCGTGGCATGCGTGCCGGCGGTCCGCACGGCGTGCCACGCGCGCTCGGCCAGGGCTACCGTCCGGCCTAACGGACCGGAGTCGAGGCCGGTATCCGCTGGTAGAAGCAGCAGGACGAGGGTCGAGTCGTCACTCCACGCGAGCGGCTGGAATTGCTCCTCGCCGCCATGGCTTACCACGCTCCGGTCCACCGGACGCGCACTAACCGCGCGCGGCGCACTGTCCGGCACGGTCCAAACGTACGCGCGCACCGCCCCATCGCCGGCGTTCGAGAGCATGGCGAGGCGCCGGCCGTCCGGCGACCAGACCGGATCCCAGTACCCGGCGCCGTCGACTCCGCCGTTCGTTAGGCGGAGGGCCGGCCCGCTGTCCGTGCGAGCGATCCAGATGTCCCCCCGGGCGTCCCCCTGGAGAAAAGGCATCGGATACCGCTCGCGCTCGGTCCGCGCCCGCTCGACCACGATCGCCACGCGCTTACCATCGGGCGATGCTGCCACGCGTCCCAAGGTCTCGAGTCGCAGCACGTCGTCGACGGTAAACGCTCTCGCCGAATCCGTCTGCGCTGCTGCGGTGGAAAGGGAGGCCAGCGCAGCGACGCACGCCAACGAGAGGATGCGCGTGCGCCGCGCGCTGACGGCGTTTACCACCGGGCCTTCACGCCGACGACCGTCAGACGCCCGTAGACTGCGCTGATGTTGTCGACCTCCGAGCGGTAGGAGTTCGTCAGGTTGTCGACAGTCAGGAACACGCTCGCCCACCGGTTGATCCGCTGCGTGATCTGCGTGTTCAGCTTGACGCTCGACGGATAATCGATGAGAAAGCTGCGCGCCGGCGCGCTCGAGCCCTCGCCGAGCACGGCGGTATAGTACGCGAGCTCGTCGTAGTTGCGGAAGGAGCCGATGTACGTAAGGCCCAAGTTCAGTGTCGTACCACCCACGCTCACGCCGGCGTTGAGGCCGCCCGATGCGCGCGGGATCAAGAGCAAACGGTCGCCCACATGGTATTGACCGGTCTCATCGCCGAGCGCGCCGGGGTCGAGCCGCTGCACGATGCTGTTGAAGATCGAATAGGTCCCCGCGACCGTAAGACGGCCGAACCCGACCTTGCCTTGAAATTCCCATCCGGTGTTCTTGATCCGTCCGACGTTACCGTAGCGGTAGACCGTGGTCGAATCGCCCGGCTGACTCAGGGTCACCGTGGAAATGAGGTCGTCGACGCGCTGATTGTAATAGGTCGCCTGCACCGACGCGCGGCTCCCCAGGTAGAGCTCGAACCCAGCGTCGTAGCCGCTCTGCGTCTCCGGGCCTAACGCGGGACTCGCCAGCTGCTGACTAAACGGGAGATTCGAGTTGTTGGCGTTCTTCTGGAGCGGGAACGGCGCCTCGATCGCCTTGCCGTACGAAGCGCGCAGCTTGAAGCGCACCGCCTCGGATGCCTTACCGGCATACGACACGCCGACGCGGGGCGCCACCGCAGTCCCGTATCCCGATCCGAAATTGTCGTTGCGATCGCCGCGCACCCCAACCGTGAGGAAGAGGGCGTTGGCGATCCCGAGTTGCTCTTGGGCGAAGAGCCCGGTGTTGGCGTAGGCGTACTTGGTGAGCGTCGCGCCGGGGGCGAAGGTGTCGTTCGCGTGCTCCTTGGCGGACAGTGACATCTCGTGCGTCTGCCAGTGATCGACGCCGACGGTCAGCGTGGAGACGAGCGAGGCAGTGAGTTTCGTGTCGACCGTGCTGTTGTAGGCGACCGACGTGCGCGAGCGCTGGAACTCGCCGTAGGACCGCAGCGTGTCCGAGGGCGTTGTGAGCCGCGCCTGCGTCTCGCCTCGCGGGTTGTCGTAGCCGTCGTAGCCGAGCACGATACGGTTCGTCCACCACGAGGCCGTCTGGTACGTGAGGTTGAGTCCGTAGGTGCCGTCGGTCCGCGAGATGTCCGGGTGATAGGGCTGCGTGAAGAACGCATTGAACCCGGTTTGCCAGTGCCCGTCGCGTACTTGGTTCACGAACGCCGGATCGAGCGGCGCGGTGTCGTAGATCCGATCCGAGTACTGCCCCGTCAGTTGCACTTGGACCGCGCCAATGGTGGAGCTCACGCTTCCGGAATAGACACCGCGCTGCGACTTGTACTCGGGTACCCACGCCCCGGTGCTCGTGTATGAAGCGCGGCCCGCATACGAGAACGCGGTGGTGCCGCCTTCCAGCCCGACTGAATGGTCCTGATGCAGCGTCGCGCCGCTCCATTGACTCTGGAGCGCGCCGGCCGAGACCTGCGCATCGACGTCCGGATGCGTGAGGTCCCCCGAACCCTTCTTGGTGAAGACCTGGATGACGCCGACCATCGCGCCGGCGCCGTACAGCGTCGACGCTTGCGGGCCCCGCGTGATCTCGATGTGATCGATGGTGTTCGGATCGATTTGCGAGAGCGCGTTCGTGTACGCCATCTCGACACCGTCCACGTACACCTTGGTCGGCGCGTCCGAATACACCTGGTTGAAGTCGATGCCGCCCCGGAAGGAGAGGCCGGGATAACCGTCGTGGGAGCCCGCATCGACGTCGATCGCGCCCGGGACCGAGCCGCGGAACACACCGGCAATGTCTGTAATTCCTAACTGGGCGATGTCATGCGCCGTGACGACCGAGATGGGCGTCGGAATCGCGCGCTCCTGGGTCGGCGCGATGGTGCCTGTGACCACGACCTGGTCAAGGAGCGACGCCGATGACTCGAGCGCAAAGTCCACAGTCACGTCTTGATCGACGCCCACGGTCACGTGCCGCGCATCCTGCGTGTAGCCAATCCGTCGCGCCGTGACGAGATGCGGTCCAGCCGGCACGGACGCGATCCGATACCCACCGTCGTCGTCTGTCATCACGCCAAGTTGGGCGCTGTCGACCGACACTTGCGCGCCGGCGATCGCCACCCCCGTCTTCGCATCGCTGACACGCCCGTGGAGGACGCCGAGCCGGCGGACATGACGCGGTGCGCTCGACGGATCGCGCTTGAGTACGATCTGGTTCGACGACCACACGCGGATGACGACGCCGGTGCCGGCAAGCGCGTGTTGGAGAGCGTCCGTCACGGTGACGGCGCGCACGGCGAGCGACACGGACTGGTCGACCGGCACGTCGGAGCGGCTGTAGTAGAGATGGACCCCGCTTTGGCGGGCGATCTCATCGAGCACCGCACGCAAGTGCACGGCGGTCATGTCCAGCGTGACGAGTGCCGGCGTCACGGGTGGCACCGCCACAGCGGTCCGTGGCGACACCGCATCCGCCCCGTGCGCATTCACGCCACCACTCCCCCCGCCTAACCAGCCGGGCCGGGTGCTTTGAGCGTGGGCGCGCGGCGCCCTCGCCGCGACGAGCGCCGTCATCAGCACCAGTCCTGGTCCCACACGTGCGAGTTGCATGGTACCAACCTCCTCAGGTCTCGTGTCGAAGCCGAGCGCGTTGGCGCACAGCTCGGAAGGTCATCGCGTCTTGGGCAACGGCAGCAGACGGGCCGTGTCGGCCCGCCATTCGACGCGTGCGTGCACGGCGTCGGCAATGAGGCCTAACACGTCACGCAACGGTTCCCCATCGAAGGAGCCCGTGAAATCCCGCGCGCGGAGTGCGGTATCGGCGATCACGACGTGTGCGCCGTA
>Ga0070681_10002959_pt1 | contig 15767 bp, 15 predicted proteins | sample KBSC83BmetaG_FD_65650 | JGI IMG/M metagenome (GOLD analysis project Ga0070681, IMG submission 65650) | Corn rhizosphere microbial communities from Kellogg Biological Station, Michigan, USA - KBS C8-3B metaG | ecosystem: Host-associated > Plants > Roots > Rhizosphere | place: USA: Michigan...
AAAACCCTGCATTTTATACTGGTACTTAACTTTGTCGGGATTGAAAAAATTTAAGGCGGCAAATTCTATTGAAAATACATTGGCATTGTATTTTAGATCTAAAGAGGGCGCTTCGGTTATCGATGAAGACAATATTGCCCGGCCGTTCACTTTTTCGCCCACTGCCAGGCTTTTGTTGAATACCTGGAAGTCGGTAAACACCAGGTTGGGCGTGTTTTTGTTTTTGTGGATATTGGCGGGTTTAAAGAGATTGAAGCCATTGCCACCGCCAAACAGCAACTCCCCCTCGCGTGTCCTTAATGATGAATTTTCAGTGAACTCACGTCCCTGTAAACCTTCCGTTTCGTTGTAATTGATAAAATGAAATTTCAGATTGGCTGATGTGCGGTCGACAATGATATTTGACAATCCGTTTGGCGTACTTACCCAAAGGTTGTTTTTATCATATTGCTGTATATCTATTACCGTATTATCGGGCAGGCCATCCTGCTTGGTAATGTTGGTGAAACGGCCGGTTTTATAATCAAAAATACTGATGCCCTCGCGTGTGCTTATCCATATCAACCCTTCACTGTCCTCGAGTATATTATTGGTGTTGTTGTTAATAAGACTGGACGGATCGCTGTCGTTATGGACATAATGCACAAACCGGTGTGTTTTTTTTAACAAAACGTCAAGTCCATACGAAGTTACCACCCACAAATTTTTTCTGCTGTCCATCAAAAGCTTGCTAACGTAATTTGAATGTATGGCGTTATCGCGCGGGTTGTAAATGCAATGCGAGAATGTTTTCGTTTTACTGTCGAATATGTTAAAGCCGGCCGATAATGTGCCCACTAACAAATGATGGTCATCGTCTTCGGTAATAGCACATATCCTGTCTTCGGAAATACTGCCGGGTAACAGGTCGTTGTGTTTATAATGCGTGAACGTTTTACCGTCAAAACAATCTAATCCACCAAAGTAAGTGCCTATCCATAGCTTTTGATCGTGAGCCATATACAAGCAAACGATCACATTATTTGTTAAGCTGTTTTTATTTCCGGCGTTATGAAGATAATTTTTAAACGTGCCGCGATGGCGGTCGAAATATACCAGCCCGCCGCCATTTGTGCCTAACCAAATATTACCCTTTTTATCCTCAGCAAAGCTATTAATATCGCTAAAGCTTAAACTCTTTGGATCGGAAAGCGGATCGGACAGGTGATGGGTATACAGCGGAAACTTTATGATGCTTTCGTGATAGTAACCGACGCCTTTTTTATAAGTGCCCACCCACATAATACCGGTATTATCCTTATATAAAAGCGTAATACTGTTTTGCCCGATAGTTTCGTTATCATCTTCGCGGTTAAGGAGGTAGCGGATCTTGAAATCCTTTTTATCCAGCAAGTTTATACCGCCGTGATCTGTAGCTATCCATATCCTGTTTTGATCGTCCTGCACCACGCTGGATACGACGTTGGTATTTAGGCGGCTTGGCGCCGCTCCTTTATCAATGTGCCTGAAAACCGACTGCCTGGTATTGACATAGTAAACACCGGCAGAGTATGTAGGTACAAAGGCCCATATATCATCCTGTCTGTCAATGAATATTTTATAGGATGAATTTAACCCAACAGGTAATTTATTAAATATGTGCGACCGGTAGTTTACCCGATAACTCACCGGATCGATCCGTTCTAATATGCCGCTGCGATAGGCAAGCCAAAGATGCCCCTTTGAGTCCTGGGCAAGATCCGAAACCGTGTTTGCACCGATGGATGTGGAATCGATTGCGGAATGTTCCAGATGAATTGTTTTGCCGGTTGATGGCGTATATTTATATACGCCGAGTGTTAGATGAAGGAACCAGAAATTACCTGAGCGGTCTTGTTTTATGGATGCTATATGCGCGTCGGGTATGGCTATCGACCGCAAATAACGACCGATGTTGTGAGTGAACTTTTCGGTAGACGGGTCATATATGTTAAAGCCATTACGTGTTTCTACCCAAAGCTTATGCCCGGGGCCTTCGGTAATACTTACTATATAATCATCGTCGAGCGTGGTACTATCGCTTACCGCATGTTTAAATATCTTGAATTTATAACCATCATACCTGTTTAACCCCGACAGCGTACCAAACCACATAAATCCCTTACTGTCTTTTAAAATACAGGTAACCTCGTTATGCGACAGGCCGTTGTTAATGTCCAGGTGCGAAAATTGAAACTGGTTATTCTGGGCGTTTGACCAACCGGATATCAATAGCAGAAAATAAACAAGAATTGTAATTTTAAATTTCATAGCATGCAACCCGGACGATAATTACATATCGAAATGTTATAAGTGTATAAAGTTATGCAATCGATTTCGTATTTACTATTCCGGTTTAAAATTAAACATTTCGGGCAAAAGCAGGAAGTTAATTAAAAATTAACAACGCGTTTTAAACGGGAATATGGGGTACGATCTGTGAAGCTGTTATTTTTTAAAAACGAGCAGCGATGTGTCAAAAGCAAAACATCTTAGTAAGTTTTTTGTAGTTAGCACAGCGTTATTTGCTTTAAGTAAATACCTTTATCGTCATTAATGGAGAAAGTAAAAACTGCGTCGCCACCCGCTCCAAAACCCGGGCCAACAATAAGAGAACGTTTCACCGGTTTCTTTGCTGATCTTTACCAGGTTCATTTATTTATTATACGTTTTTTTAAGGAAGCCTTTTTACCGCCATTTGAATTCAGGGAAATTGTACGCCAATGTTTTGAGGTAGGTGTACGGTCGTTTACATTAATCACGGTAACGGGTTTTATAACCGGCCTGATATTTACGAAACAATCACGTCCGTCGCTTTCGGAATTTGGGGCTACGTCGTGGCTGCCATCGCTGGTATCCATTGCGATCATGAGGGCGCTGGCTCCGTTGGTTACTGCGTTAATAGCATCAGGCAAGGTTGGATCGAGTATTGGCGCTGAGCTTGGCTCCATGCGGGTAACTGAGCAAATCGATGCAATGGAGGTTTCAGGTACCAAACCTTTTAAGTTTTTAGTATGTACCCGTGTGTTTGCGACCACTATAACCATACCGATTTTAGCCAGTTACACAGCTTTCATCGCTTTAATTGGCGCGTATATAAATGTAAGCATGAACGAAGGCACCAGCTACGCAACCTTTATGCAGCAGGTGTTTGAACCACTCACATTTATTGATTTCTGGGCATCGTTAATTAAATCGGTCGTATTTGGATTTACCATAGGTATTGTAGGGTGTTACCAGGGTTATTATTCAACCAAGGGTACCGAAGGTGTAGGCAAAGCGGCCAATGGCGCGGTTATTACAGCTATGTTTTTGGTATTTATCGAGGAGATTGTTATCGTGCAAATAACGGGCTGGTTTCGTTAGATACTGAGTAATGAAGAAGAAAAAAATATATACCGACCAAAAGAACACGGTCATCCGCATACGAGGGCTCGAAAAGGCATTTGAGGATTATGACGTGCTTAAAGGAATCGACCTGGATCTGTACCAGGGCGAAAACCTGGTGGTGCTAGGCCGCTCGGGCACAGGAAAATCTGTACTTATTAAATTGATTTCAGGGCTATTGAAACCCGACAAAGGAACGATAGAGGTTTTAGGAAAAAATGTAACAAAGACAAGCGACCGCGAGCTACAGGAATTGCGCATAAGAATTGGATTTTCGTTCCAGGCCAGCGCATTATACGACAGTATGACCGTGCGTAAAAACCTGGAATTTCCCCTTATACGCAATCGAAAAAATATTACCCGCCAGGAGATAGATAAGGAGGTGGAAAAAGTACTCGAGGCGGTGGGGCTGTCACAAACTATTAACCAAATGCCGTCAGAATTATCAGGCGGTCAGCGTAAGCGCATCGGTATTGCACGCACGCTTATATTGAACCCTGAAATTATGCTTTACGATGAACCTACTGCGGGACTGGATCCGATCACGTGTATCGAGATCAACGACCTCATCAATGAGGTTCAGCAAAATTATAATACGTCGTCAATAATTATTACACATGATCTTACTTGCGCAAAATCAACGGGCGACCGCGTGGCCATGCTGCTTGACGGCCGATTTGAGCGCGTTGGCACGTTTGATGAAGTGTTTAACACAAAAGACGATCGGGTGAAACCATTTTTTGATTACAACTTTATACAATAGATTTACAAGGATTATATGGCTACAACAGAAAACAAGAAGGCGATAACGGTCGGTATTTTTTTGGCGATCGGGCTTGTTATATTTTTACTTGGTGTGTTTACGCTTGGCGGTCAGCAAAAAAGCTTTTCAAAAAGTATTCATATCAGCGCCATATTTGATGATGTTGCCGGATTAAAAAAAGGGAATAATATCTGGTTTTCGGGGGTTAAAGTAGGCACTATCAGCAATATTCATTTTACAGGGTCATCGCAGGTTGATGTAACAATGCGCATCGACGAAGGCACACAACCTTATATACACCGTAACGCCGGTGTTCGGATAGGTTCGGACGGGCTGATCGGGAACAAAATCATCGTGATAGACGGCGGAAGCCCGCAGGCGCCAATGGTACAGGATGGCGATGTGCTGCAGGCCGAAAAACTGTTATCTACTGACGACATGCTTAAAGTACTTCAACAAAACAACCAAAACCTGCTCGGGATAACCACCGATTTTAAATTACTGAGCCACCGGATGCTGCAGGGTAAAGGCACCGTCGGCGCCTTGCTTGCCGATAGTATTATGGGCGTACAATTGCGAAATTCTATGCGTAATTTGCAGGCTACTACAGAAGGAGCCGCCCGGCTTGCGGCCCAGCTTAATCAGTTTAGTAATAAAATTAACACCAAAGGCGCACTGGCCGACAAATTATTTACCGATACTGTAACCTTTAATAAAATAAAAGCTGCCGCGGCGCAGCTGCAGCAAGCCGCAGCCAATGCATCGGCGTTAAGCGACAATCTTAATAAAGCCAGTAACAAGCTCAATACAACCGATAACGCCATCGGCATTTTGCTGAACGACCCAAAGAGTGCGGCACAAGTGCAAACGACATTAACCAATTTGCAGGCAAGCTCGGTTAAACTAAACGAGGACCTTGAGGCTGTACAACATAACTTTTTATTAAGAGGGTTTTTCAAGAAAAAAGCCAAAGCAAAGGCCGATAGCCTGAACAGAAAGTAATGTCCTTGTCGAAATTTACTTATTTTCGCCGGTGATATCTTAAACCAAGCGATACTATGTGCCCTATAAATACAAATACTGCGTATACAGACCTGTACAAAGGTTTGCTGGAAGGGAATAGAAAATTTGTCGAAAACACTTTAAAATTAGATCCTGATTATTTTGAGAACCTGGCAAAGGGGCAGGCCCCCCCGGTATTTTGGATTGGATGTGCCGATAGCCGCGTGCCCGCCAATCAAATAACCAATACAGCGCCGGGCCAGATATTCGTGCACCGCAATATAGCCAACATGGTGGTGCACTCCGATATGAATATGCTTTCGGTGCTCGATTACGCCGTTAATGTGCTAAAAGTAAAACAGGTGATAGTTACCGGGCATTACGGATGTGGCGGTGTGATGGCCGCCATTAGCAACCAGCAGTTTGGCCTGATCGATAACTGGCTAAGCCATATTAAGGATGTATACCGGTTATATGCCAAAGAGCTTGACGCTATTGCCGATATAGACGAACGCTGCGACAGACTTGTGGAGTATAACGTGATCGAAAACGTGTACAACCTATGCAAAACCACGATCGTGCAAAATGCCTGGCACAACGGGCAGTCCCTTGGCGTACACGGATGGGTATACAGCCTGCGCACGGGTCTCATCACCGATCTGAAAGTCAGCGCTTACGACAATGCCAATATGGATAACGTATTTAGATATAAATAGGACACCTGAAGGCCATTAAAATAACTCATTTCGGCAGTAAATATTAGCTTTGAACGACATGAAGCTTACTTACCAACCATTTGAACTGCTGCTTAAGCATACTTTTACAATAGCCAAATTTTCGCGGACTTCAACGCCTGTTATGCTCATTAAAATCGAACATGACGGTTATGTAGGGCACGGGGAGGCTTCGATGGTTCCTTATATGGGCGAGAGTTTCCAGACCGCAACCGATTTTTTAAAGAAGGTTGACACGAGACAATTTAGCTATCCGTTTGACTTTGGACAAATCATTGCCTACCTGGATAGTATTGCACCCGGCAACCCGGCAATAAAGGCGGGCATTGACATTGCCTTGCACGATCTTGATGGAAAGCTAAAGCAGCAGCCTTGCTGGCGGTTATTGGGCAGCGATCAGCAAAAAATGCCGCTAACCAGTTTTACCATTGGCATTGATACCCCGGAGGTGATTATTCAAAAAGTAAAAGAAAACCTCGATTGCAAGATCATCAAGGTAAAGCTGGGGCGCGGCAGCGACAAGGAATTGATAAAAACCATCCGTTCGGTAACAAACCTGCCGCTGTTCGTTGATGCGAACCAGGGATGGACTAATCTGCATCAAAGCCTCGACATGACGCACTGGCTGCACGAGCAGGGCGTGTTATTGATCGAACAGCCGATGCTTAAAACCGATACAGACAGTAACGCCTGGCTAACGGAACGCAGCCCGGTGCCTATCATTGGGGACGAGTCGGTGCAGCGGCTACCCGATGTAGCCAAAGCCAACGGCGTATATCATGGCATCAACATTAAGCTAATGAAATCGGCAGGACTGTACGAGGCGCACCAAATGATACTAAAAGCCCGTGAACTTGGTTTAAAGCTGATGATAGGGTGTATGAGCGAAACCAGCTGCGCCACATTAGCAGCGGCTGCGCTTGCACCGCAATGCGACTGGGCCGATCTGGACGGGCCGTTTTTAACGAGCAATAATCCCTATCAAATCCCGGAGTTTAAGGATGGGCGATGGGTGTTGAGCAATGACACCGGCCTCGGGATAAAAAACTAATCGGCCTTATAATTATTTATCACTCAACATAATTGGATTTCCCTTACCGCCCATAACGATGATCTTGGTGTTTTGCGACAATGCGATCTCTTTTTGGGCCAGGATGGCCTGGTATTGCAGCTGTTTGTCGGTCAGCCCGGTCGAAATGATCCTTTGATAATCGGCTATACCTTGTGCCTCAACGCGTTTACGGTCAGCCTCCTGGCGTTCCTTTTGCAGTACGAACTGCATTTTTTGAGCATCCTGCTCGGCTTGTATCTTTGATTCGATACTGGCGCGGACAGTGGCGGGCAGCGATATATTGCGAACCAATATTTGCTGAACCTCAAGGCCGTTCTTTGCAAAGTTATCGGTGATCGTTTTGTTGATCTTGTATTGAAACTCCTCCCGCTTAGTAGAATATAAATCTACAGCCTGGTAGTTCACAGCATTATCCCTGATGGCGGTGCGGGTTACAGGGCGCACGATCTTATCCTCGTAGTTGACGCCGATATTTTGCAAAATGAAAGGCGCTTTCGCGGAATTTATCTTATAGAGTACAGAAAGATCGATCGTAACCTCTAATCCATCGGACGATAATACCTTGATGGCATCGTCACCCTGAACCTGGCCTTCGGAGCTTTTGGCACTCATGGTATAATTTTCTGTTTGGACGCTAAACGTAGTAACATCGACAGCCGGATTGATAATGTGCAGGCCGCTCTCGAGTACCTGATCCTGTACCCGGCCGAATAACACTTGTACGCCTACTCTGCCGGGTTCAATTATTTTAACGGTGGAGAGCAACAGCCCGGCGACAACCACCATAATACCAACGGTTTTAAGGACACCGCCAAACCGGCTGCCTGGTTCGGGCGAGCGCGAAACCACAACACCCACTACGAGTATAATGATACCAAGAATTGCAATTAGCATAAAGTTTAAATTAGGTTAGGGTCGTTTTTGAGTATTTTTTATTTCTTTTATTAGTCTGACTTTAAGAATGATAAACATAACTATAAATACCGCAGCACCAAAAATATATACATATTGCTTTTGTACGATCCCATATTGATAGGCCCCGATAAAGCACAGGAATATGCATATATTATAAAGCACATTGAGGGTCATTTTTTTCCACATAGCTCAATATACGCTAATGTTAGGGTCTATTTCATCGGCCCAGGCTAAAATGCCGCCCCTAAGATTATAAAGATTGGTAAAACCCTGCTGCTCCAGCTGCATGATGGCAGCGGCGCTGCGTTTACCACTGCGGCACATCACTACTACGGGTTTGGTTTTATCAATTTTATCCGATTCTATCAGTATGCCGCCTAGAGGTATCAGTTCGCCGCCAAGGTTCGACATCTCGTACTCAAAATCTTCCCGAACATCGATCAGCTGAAAATCCTCACCGCTATCCTGTTTTTCCTTTAGTTCCTGTACGCTTATTTCTTTCATAATCAATAAAATTATGCTCAAAGGTAGTTTTATCCGGCAAATATTTAAGTCCCTGTTTTGTAACATTCAATACTTTGGCGCGTTTATTATATGTTTACCACGTTAGCAAGCTATTCATGAAGAAAATTACCCGGTTTTTTTGGTTCTGCTCAGGGGCACATATCGGTACATTAAAGAAATACCCCCTCGAGCATAATAAGTACGTTGGGATCGGGGCTACCATATTCTTTACCGCGTTATTTGCCTCCCTTTCCGGCGGTTACGCCATGTATTTTGTTTTTAGCGGCAGCGCATTCGCTGTTGGTTTTGCTATTTTATTTGGATTGATATGGGGAACGGCCATTTTTAATATGGACCGTTATATTGTATCGAGCATTGACAAACAAGGCACGGTTAACCAGCAACTGCTGCAGGCTTCGCCGCGAATTTTACTGGCTATTGCCATTGGTATTGTGATTTCGCGCCCCCTTGAACTGAAAATATTTGATAAAGAGATACGTCAGAAATTAAAAACAGCTTACCTGAAAGGGCAACACCGCAAGATAGATACCCTGCAAAAAACGTATATGCAGAAATATGCAATGGAGCTGGGTAAAAACAACGACCTTAAAAAGGAACAGGATTCACTTACTAAAGACATTAACCGTTCGCGGTACCAATTAAACCAGGAAGTATTTGGCGATAAAACCAACCAAACATCGGGGATTGTTGGTTACGGAACCTATGCAAAGCAAAAGCAGGCTATATTGCAGGAAAAACAAGACCGCTTAAAAACGGTTACCGACAACGAGGCTAAATTAGAGCAATACCTGGCTGCCAGGAAAGATTACGAGGGGTTAAATAACATTCGCTTATTTAGCGACCATCAGTTGGACAGCCTGGCCAACATTGCAGGGTTTGCCGACCGTAATTGGGCACTGGGACAGCTCTCCTACAATGACAACGGAACGCGTGACCTCGACACTTATCTTGCCGAATCATTTATCAGCTACTTATTTATTTTGTTTGAATGTTTGCCGGTGTTTGTAAAACTGATGTCACCAAAAGGGCCGTATGATGTTGCCGTTTCGAAATTGTCAGAGGCTGATGAGCATTATGCCGAAAGGGACAAAGAAAGAAACATACAAGTAACAGATAGTGTTTACGATCATCACCTGGACAGCGAGGTTGAAAAACAAAAAAAGATCATTTCAGGACAGTCAGAGTACGACCTGGAGCGGCACAGTTATGATTAGATAAGTCCAACGGCCATTGCATTTTAAGGAACTTTTATTTAGGTTTGATATTTAACTATCCAACCATGAACCGCCGTATTTTTTTACAAGTTCCAATACTTGCTTCAATTTCGCGCCTCGTGGCCAGGTCGCCAATTCAATTCTCTAAAAATAAGGGTTTCGTTGTTCGTGCCGGGCGAGACCGTCACGACAGCGAACTGGACATCATGGGCGGTGTTTTTGATTGTAAAGTATCTGCGAAGGACACCGACGGTGCATTTTGTATGTTCGATACCATACGACACGAAAAAGGCGGTCCCGCGTTGCATTTGCATTACAGCCAGGATGAGCTTTTTTATGTAATAAAGGGCCGGTTCAGGATAAAGGTGGGTGATGATGTTTTTGATTTAAAGCCTGGCGATTTTGCGTTTGCGCCACGTATGATTCCGCATGCTTTTGCTATGACCAGCGATGGCGATGGGCAAATGCTTGTCAGCTTCCAGCCAGCCGGTTCGATGGAAAATTTTTTTAAGCGCATGAGCAAGTTATTTGGCAAGAACATTCCTGCAAACCGGCAAGAGTTAATGAAACAGCTTTGGGCTGAGCATGGCATGAAGGTAATGGGGCCGCCGTTGCCCGTCTAAATGGTAGCCGTTTATTACATTCCGGCAACTTCGTTTTCCAGCTCGCGGTACCAGTCTTCACCGTATTTGCGGATAAGGGGCGCTTTCAAAAATTCATGCACGCGTACCTTTAGCTCGCCTCCAAATGAACAGGCAGGACTGCAAATGCTCCACCGATCGTAATTCAACACATCAAATTCGGGATATTTAGTAATCCGGATAGGGTACAGGTGGCATGAAATAGGTTTTCTCCAACTGATAACACCCTGCTCATAGGCCTTTTCGATCGCGCATTTGCTGATGCCATTTTCCCATATCACGTACGCACATTCTTTGTTCACATCTACACAAGGGGTGGTATAATCGCCATCAAAATCTTTTATATAAGTTCCGGTTTTCTCGATGGTTTTAATACCTTTTTCAGTCATGAACGGTTTCACTTTCGGATATATCTCATCCAGGGTATCCAGCTCGGCCGCATCCAGCGGCGCGCCCGAATCGCCTTCCAGGCAACATGCGCCTTTGCATTTATTTAAATTGCAAACAAAATTCTCTTTTACCACATCTTCGTGCAGCAACACATCTCCAACGGTTATCATATCATTTACTCAAAGGCGTTAGCGGATATTTTAAATTTTCCGCACCGGTTAGGTCCATAGTTACACTGCCTACAATTAACTCGACATGGGCTTTTATCGGTATCCGGTTATTATCGTCAGTTATCCACAAATATAGCCTGCTGTTCTTTTTAAATATCCTTCCGGGGATGATGGTAGGGTTGAATTTAAGGCAATTAAAGTTGCCCAATTCCGACTCGACAACTTCCTTGCCCACATACGTTATGGTAAGGGTGTGAATACCATCGTCCAAAAAGTATTGCAGATCAAACTTCTCGCCGATGTGTATCCTGGAAACATCGATACTTCGCGAAAAATAATAAGCAGACAGGAAATCGAACACCTTCCCTTTGAATGGAAAAACTCCTTTTGCGGCCGTTATTTCGTCATCTTTATGATTAAAGGTAACATTGTCTTTGTGCTTATAACTTGCTTCGTGGCGGTTTTCTGTATAGTAATAAGGCAATAAGGTAGTTTCATCTACATAAGTTTCGTAGCGATTACGCACTTTGTAAAAAACATCAAAGGCGCCGGCTGTTTTGCCATCGGCTATGATATGGTATGCACTATGGCCTTCAAATTTCTTTTCGCTTTCTTCTACACGAATAACGGCGGTTGCACCGGTAAAAAAACCATATTTTAACCGGTAGCTCAATTTTTCGCCTGGTTTAAATACGGGTTCGCCAATCTTCATGTCCTGGCCTGCGGCGCGGCATAAAAAGGCGCAAAAGAAAAGTAGGATAAAAAAAGAACGCATCATTTGAATCAATGGTCGGCTGTTTTAATTGCAAGCGAGGATCTCATTATTTTGTTTTATGCCCCGGTAAAGGTGCCGATGGGATCAGTCTTTCCTTTTATAGATCGGCACGGTAGAGCATGGTTCACCAAACATCAGGCTTTTTGCCACCGGGGTCAGTTTTTTTGTTAATTCAACGTAGGCTGAAACCGGCACATGGATATCCCCGCAGCCTTTTATAACGATGCGTTGGTCGCGGTATTGTTCAATATCCATTTTAGCAATGTTTTTTATAAAAAGTACAGTCTCGAGCATTTCTTCATTTCCGAACACCACCTCGGCCGCATACGGCGCCAGGCGATTCGCCAGCAGCATATATGCCCAGCCCGGAACTATTGCATCAGCCGAGCAGGTAACAGCCACATTTTTGCCCTGGTATTGCGACCAGTCGTGTGTTTTAACAAACTCCCTGAAATCTTTTTCGCGCAATATAAGCCCCTGGAATAAATTATCTTTTATATCGTAAACCACATGGTCGCCAACGGGATAAAAGGCTGCAGGGTCTAAAGTAACGAGCCCGCTTTGAGCAACCTTATTGACTATATTTTCCTGTATATCCATACTAAACAAAAAATCCGGGACAGGTATTACACTGTCCCGGATACAAAATTACTTTTAATTCCCGTAAAATTAAGCGCCGCCAGGCCTTATGAATATCACATCGCCTATACCAGGCTCTTTTTTACTTTTAAATGGCAGCCAACGGCCGTTCTATAAAAATTTCGCCCTGAAATCCTTGATATCAGCCTTATCTTTCAGCGCATCAAATATTTGTGAATCGGCGCGTTGAAGCAGGGCTTGGTTTATTTGCTGCTTTTCCCTAACCTCGTTGGTAAGCGGCGGCGGATTTGTAAACCCGTTCACCACGAAAACAAATACGCCTATTTGCCCTTCCACCGGTTTGGAAAGCTTGTTAGGCTGCGATCCGAATACCGTGCCGATCACTTTATACTCGGCTGATGAACCCGGAATAACCGGGTTGGCGAATACGATATTTTGCAACGGCGTAACCGTCGTTCCCGACTTTTGCGCAACCTGTTCCAGCGTCGACGAGCCGTTTAATGCCGCCTGTAATTTATCTGTCAGCAACTTGCCTTTTACCTTGTTTTTTACCATAGGCTCGATCTGTTTTTTCACTGCATCGAGCGGTAAAATGCCTTTTGGCCTGATTTGCACCAAATGCGCAATTACATACTGGTCGCCAACGATATACACCTTGTCGGAGAAATCGCCAACGGCCGCGCCAAATGTCCATCGTACAATATCCCTGGCGTTATCAATGCCCGGAACGGCGGCAGCCACGCCGTTAATGTTAGCGGCTGTTTTTACTTTCAGCCCCGCCTTTTTTGCTTCGATGTCAAAATTGTCTTTCGTTAATGAGCCAAGAAATCCCTGCGCCTTGCTGTAAACAGCCGTTTGTGTAGTGCTGCTGGCTTTAAGCGGAATATCCACTACGGCCACCTTCACAACCTTCGACGATCCTTTTTGATCCTCGATTTGTATTAAATGGACACCGAATTGCGTAGGAACTACTAACAGATCACCTTTTTTGCCGGCAAAAACCGCATCTTCGAAAGCGGGTATCATAGCGCCGCGGCCAAAGGTGCCCAGGTCGCCGCCTTTTACAGCCGATCCCTTATCGATCGAGAACATGTTGGCCAGATCCGCAAACGATTTTCCGCCCTGGATCAACTTTTTAATTGAATCGGCTTTTGCAATCGCCTTATCAACGCCGATGGTCTTATCATCAATTAAAATATGGCGCGCTTTAACGGAATCGGGTTCAACCTTCGAATCCACCAGTTTCGCGATCTTGTAGCTGCCGTTGGAGAGATACGGACCGTAAATAAATCCTTTCGGCGCGTTAAACATTACCGAGTCTAGCTTGGGGTCCAGATGGCCCTTGTGCTGATAAGTTATCGGCGTTTTAGTTTCAGAGTTGATCTGTACAAAAAGCGAATCGTTTTTGGTGGTTTTAAACTCTTCCGTTAATTTATCAACTTGTTTTTTTGCAGCCGTCGAATCGTCTTTTGAAGGCGCGGCGTTAAAACTTACATAGTCAAAAGTCCTGGTCTCCTGCGGATTGTTAAATTCTGCCTTGTGCTCGTCATAGTAAGCTTTATAATCATCGTCGGTAACGGTGATCTTATTATCAGGCACTGATGCATAATCCAGTGTTACATATTTAAAGTTAGCCAGCTTATTTTTGGCTTCGTAATCATCCTTCGCCTCTAACGAATTTACGTATAAGCTGTTGGTAACCAGCGTTACATATTTTTCGGACGTTTTAGCTTCGATCATTTGGGTCACAAAGTCTGCCCATTGTTGCCTGATCGGGTCATCAGCTTTTGAAGCATTCAGGTTGTTCAAAAATGTATTTAACCTGTTCCTGTCCAACTGCCCTGTTTTGGGGTCGCCAAAAGCTTGTACGATCTGGGGATTGGGATTGCTTCCGCTGATCATGGATTTGGCCTCATCATCACTTACCACCAAACCCAGTTTGTCAGTTTCCTTTGATAATACCGCACGGGCCACCATCTGGTTCCAGGTCGATTCCTGCACGTAGCTTAATATCTGCGGGCTAAGGGGACCCTGCTGCTTAAATTGAGCGCTATTTTGCTCAACCTTTTTGGTAAATTCATCATAAGGTATTTTCTCGCCGGCCACTTCGCCAAGCTCATTGCGGTCATCTTTAAACATAGACCCACCCGACTTTGCAAAATCGCCAATTATAAATGCAAGCAGCGCAAAACCAATTACAAACGCGAGAATCTTTCCCATCCGTTCCCGCAAAAAACCCATTACCCCCATATATTTTTTTGTTGTTTAATTATAGTGTTAAAAAGAGGGCGCAAGATACAACTTTTAGCAAAATTCTATAACACAAAATTTGAGTATAAAAATGCGCAGGCTGCGTCGCTTTGGCGGCTATTTGTTACAAATTTGCCTTAAAAAGGAAAAATATTACGACGAGAACAACCAGGCTGATGATATAAGCAATGGTGGTTGCCCTGTTGGCGTATTCTTCGCGGTTACGGCGGATGGTATAGAAATTATACCAGGCAAGAAAGGCTATGATAACCCAAAAAAACCAGTTGATATGATCATGATTTGAAAACAGGGCCACACCCACAGAAACAACGATATAATTAGTAATGATAAGCAGGATCGATTCAGGCGTATTATTGTGGTTGCGCCGGCGTTTGAATATCTCCTCGGGGATCATAACAATTTACTTTACCTCTTCATAATCGATAAAATCACCCTCCGAATCGGGGACAGCACCTTTTTTTGGCTTCGGCATGTAGTCGACCTTTATTTTACCCTGCGTAGTGCTGCTATTATAATTCTGCTGGTTATGTTGCTGCTGCTGCGCTTTATTAATAACATTTTGAAAGATCATGGGCAATAGGATGCGCATTAAGCTGCGGATGATATAGATGCCGATGATGGCGAAGAAGAGGAAATCTAAAAATTCCATCGGTAATAAATTAGCGTACAAATATAATACTATAACGGCAATAATGTTTGGTTATGATTTTTGCCGATGTTTTGACAAAGCGCGGGTATGTTTGTTACGTTTATAACAGGATGGTTTCAAATTTTGAGCCAAACTAGAATCGGGCTGAGAATAAAACAACTATAGTGCAAACTACAGACATATAAGTCCCAAGGGCGAAACTTCCGCTGCTGCGACTGCTGCTGTGCCACTGCTACTCCCCACTCACCATCAAGGTTTACAAAGGTTTACACTTTTTCATCAAATTTCGAGTTAAATAGTTGATAATAAATTAGTTACGTTTTTTTCGTGTAAACCCAAAAAAAGGTATTATTTCGGGTAATGAGGGCCTCGGCATGACATGCTTCACGCTTGTTGCTCTCATCTTCGGCGGCACGCCGATCCGCACCGGCATGATGGCTCGTTTATTTAGGTGTAAACAGCTTCCAATTTCCTTCGGAGACGACTTCGACGCTGTCACCGGTTACTTTGATGGCAGTCTGATCGTCAATGGCGTACACCGGGACGGGCAGCCTCGCGGCCCATTTCTCGGCATTGGCCATGGAGGCATCCAGGTGATTCGTGTTATCCAGGTGCGGGATGATGGCAAAGTCGACCAGCCC
>Ga0070681_10002960_pt1 | contig 15767 bp, 17 predicted proteins | sample KBSC83BmetaG_FD_65650 | JGI IMG/M metagenome (GOLD analysis project Ga0070681, IMG submission 65650) | Corn rhizosphere microbial communities from Kellogg Biological Station, Michigan, USA - KBS C8-3B metaG | ecosystem: Host-associated > Plants > Roots > Rhizosphere | place: USA: Michigan...
CCGCCCCGATCGCTCCCGCGAAACCCGCCGCTTCGCGCGCGATCGGACGGAACGCCGCTTCGCGATAACCGACCAAATCCATCTTGTTGACGGCGATGACGAGATGCGGCACGCCCAAGAGGTGGCTCAAATAGAGATGCCGGCGCGTCTGCAGGGTCATGCCGTGCCGCGCATCGATGAGGATCACCGCGGCGTTGGCCGTCGACGCGCCCGTCACCATGTTGCGCGTGTATTGCTCGTGGCCGGGCGTGTCGGCGATGATGAATTTGCGCTTGGGGGTCGCGAAATAGCTGTAAGCGACGTCGATGGTGATGCCCTGCTCGCGCTCGGCGAGGAGCCCGTCCATCAGCAGCGACAGATCGATCTCGCTCTCGCCTTGGCGCCGCGCGATGCGCTCGAGCGCGGCGATCCTGTCGCGCGGCACGGCGCCCGAATCATGCAGCAGCCGGCCGATGAGCGAACTTTTGCCGTCATCGACGCTGCCGGCGGTGCTGAAGCGCAGCACCTCGATCGCGCCGTCGCGCGTCGTGGGAAGCGGCTCGTGCGGCGCCATCAAAAATAACCCGCGCGCTTGCGCTCCTCCATCGCCGCGTCGGAGCTGCGATCGTCGAGCCGTGTCGCGCCGCGCTCGCTCACCGCGGCCTCGAGCGTCTCGGCGATGATCGCTTCGACCGTCGCCGCGCTCGATTCGACCGGCAGGGTGCAGGAAATATCGCCGACGGTGCGGAAACGTACGAGACGGGTCTCGATGGTCTCGTCCTCGCGCGGCGGGGCAATGTCGGAGACCGGAAGGAATGCGCCGCCGCGACGCACGAGTTGGCGCGAATGAGCGTAATAGAGCGGCGGCAGATCGAGGCTCTCGCGCGCGACGTAGCGCCAGATATCGAGCTCCGTCCAGTTGCTCAACGGGAAGACGCGCATATGCTCGCCGCGATCGAGCCGGCCGTTATAGAGGCTCCACAACTCGGGGCGCTGATGACGCGGCTCCCACTGGCCGAAGGAATTGCGGAACGAGAAGATGCGCTCCTTGGCGCGCGATTTCTCCTCGTCGCGCCGTGCGCCGCCGATGCAGGCATCGAACTCGAATTCGGCGATCGCATCGAGCAGGGTCACGGTTTGGAGTGCGTTGCGGCTCTGATCCGGGGATTTGAGCCGCACCCGGCCGCGCGCGATCGAATCCCCGACCGTGCGCACGATGAGCCTTTCGCCGAGCGCGGCGGCGATCCGATCGCGGAACTCGATCACCTCGGGAAAATTATGGCCGGTATCGACATGAAGCAGCGGAAAGGGAAAGCGTCCCGGCCGGAACGCCTTTTCCGCCAGCCGCAGCAGCACGGTCGAATCCTTGCCGCCCGAGAACAGCAGCACCGGATTGGCGAATTCGGCCGCAGCCTCGCGCAGGATGAAGATCGCCTCGCTCTCGAGGAGATCGAGATGATCGAGCGCGGCGCGCGCGGTGGCCGCCGTCAGCGGCGCGCTATCCATGGCGGCTCTGGCGCGGATGGAGGCCGCATTCGCCGAATTCGGGATTCTCCCACCACCAGCGTCCGGCGCGCCGATCCTCGCCCGGCGCCACGGCCCGGGTGCAGGGCGCGCAGCCGATGCTCGGATAGCCTTGGGCGTGCAGCGCGTTGACCGGCACATCGTGCTCGGCGAGATAGACCGCGACATCGCTGTCGCTCCAATCGGCGAGCGGGTTGAATTTCTCGAGACCGTTCTCCGCATCCCATTCCCGGACGGGGACCATGCTACGCCCGGCGGATTGCGCGCGGCGCAGCCCGGTGATCCAGGCGCGCTTGCCGGCAAGCGCGCGCTGCAACGGCTTCACCTTGCGCAAATGGCAGCATTCCTGGCGCAGAGCGACGCTGTCATAAAACCCGTTCGTCCCATGCGCCGCGACATAGCGCTCGACATCGGCGCTATCGGGCGCCAAGACCGCGAGCGGAACGCGATAGCGCTGGCGCACGCGGTGCAGCAGATCATGCGTCTCCTGCGGCAGCCTGCCGGTATCGAGGGTGAAGACGGCGATCGAGAGTTGCGCGCCCGCGATGAGGTCGAGCAGCACCATGTCCTCGGCGCCGAGGCTCGAGGCGAGCACAGCGGGGGCGAAGCCTTGCGCGGCTTCGCGCAACAGCGCCAAGGCGGATTGTATTGTCTGCTCCATCAGAGCCGTACCGATGATTTCCATTTTTCGATCGTGTTAGACAATAGGAACCGCAAAAAAATCTGTAAATATAAATATAATAACTAATTATTTATGTTATTTAGCTGCCGCGCTTTGGGAATAGGATGGATCGAGGAGGCCTGATGAGCGACTTACCCGCCATCGCGATCGAGAAGGTCGATCATATCGGCATACGCGTGCGCGAGCTCGACCGCGCCCTCGCCTTTTACCGAGTGCTCGGCTTCGAGCTCCGGCACAAGGTCGAGTTCGACGATGTGGCGATCATCCGCAACCGCCACGGCGTCGAGATCAACCTCATCCTCAACGCCAAGCGCGACGAGCCCAACATCCTGATGGACGTGCCGGAAAAGCATGCCGGCTACACCCATGTCGCGCTGCGTGTCGCCTCGGTCGGGGCAACGATCGCGGCGCTGAAGGCGAACGGGATCGCCATCACGCAGGGACCGGTCTCGTTCGGGGAGGATGGCGGCGTCTCGGTGTTCGTGCGCGATCCCGACCGCAACGTCATCGAGTTGCGCGGCGCCAATGAAAATCTGCCGGACGTGACGCGCTACCAACCGTAAGCGCGGCCGCATGGAAGGGGGAGCATGCACCGCATCGCGCGAAACCGGCTTGCTGCCGCGCTTGTCGTTTGTCTGGCGCTGACCGGATCGGCGGTATCCACCCGAGCGCAGGACAGCGAAGCCACCACCGCCGCTAAGCTGCGCGATGCCGCGCTGAAGGACGGCTGGGGCTATCGCTTTCTCGAAGGGCTGACCACCGAGATCGGGCAGCGCCTCGCCGGCACTCCAGCCGAGGCGAGCGCCGCTGTTTGGGCCGAGAAAGCGCTCAAAGCCGCCGGGTTCGACACGGTCGAGCGCGAGAGCTTTCCCATGACCGCGTGGCTGCGCGGCGAGGAGACAGCCTCGGTCGTCGCGCCGGCGCCGCAGGCCCTGGTGGTGACGGCACTGGGCGGGTCGGTTGCGACCCCGAAGCAGGGCGTCACCGCCGAAATCGCGCTCTTCCGCCGCTATTCCGATCTGCTCGCCGCGGCACCCCAATCGCTCGCCGGCAAGATCGCGGTGGTGACGCAGCGCATGCCGCGGGTGATGGATGGCGGCGCCTATGGTGCGGCCAACCCGATCCGGCGGAAGGGGCCCTCCGAAGCCGCCAAGCGCGGTGCTGTCGCCTATCTTCTGCGCTCCCTCGGCACCGACAATCACCGCCTGGCGCATGCGGGCGCAACGAATTACGAGGCGGATGCGCCGCGCATTCCGGCGGCGGCGCTCTCCAACCCCGATGCCGATCAGCTCGAGCGCCTCGCCGCCCGCGGCAAAGTCACGGTGCATCTCGTGCTGACGCCGCACAGCGAAGAGAATGCGCGATCCTGGACGGTTTCGGCGCAGTTGAACGGCAGCGCGCGTCCCGACGAGATCGTGCTGATCGGCGCCCATCTCGACAGCTGGGATCTCGGCACCGGCGCGATCGATGACGGGGCGGGCGATGCGATCGTCGCCGCGGCGGGGCGTCTCATTGCCCAATTGAAGACAAGGCCCAAGCGCAGCCTGCGCGTCGTGCTGTTCGGTGCCGAGGAAATGGACTATAGCGGCCCCGCTTACGCCAAAGCCCACGCCGCCGAAGTGCCGCACATCGTGCTCGCGGCGGAATCGGATTTCGGCGCGCGGAAAATCTATGCCTGGCAGAAGCCCATCGGCTCCGCCAAGACCGGTTTCGTTGCAACCCTCGCCGATACGCTGACGCCTTTGGAGATTTTTCTCGCGCCCCAGCCGGCTTTGCGCTCGGGCGACGATATCGCGCCTTTGCGAAAGCTCGGCGTACCGGTGATCGCAATGCGCCAGAACGGGCTCGATTATTTCGACATCCACCACACAGCCGACGATACTTTCGATAAGATCGATCGCGCCGAGCTCGATCAGAATATCGCCGCCTGGGCGGCAATGGCCTATCTTGCCGCGCAATCCGACCTCGATTTTAGGAAGCTTGCCGCCGATGCCGAACGCTGACCCTTTCCGCCATCCGCCCTTTCGCGCCGATCATGTCGGCAGCCTCGTCCGCCCGGCCGCGCTGATTGCAGCGCGCGCGGCGCATGACGCGGGCACAATTAGCGCGCAGGAGCTGCGCGCCGCCGAGGATGCGGCGATCCGGTCCGTGATCGGACACCAGGCGGAGATCGGGCTCAAAGTCGTGACCGACGGCGAGTTCCGCCGCACCACCTATTCCGACAGCTTCACCACCGCCGGCATCGCCGGCGTCAGCGTGGAATTGACCGAGGAGGAAGGCTGGCGGCACTCGGCGACGCACGGCCATCGCACGGCGCGGCGCATTCCCAAGGTCGTGAGCCGCATCGAATGGCGGCAAGGCGCCAATGCAGCGGATTTCGCGATGCTCGCCGCCTGCGCTGCCGATTTTGGCGTAACGCCGAAGATCACCCTGCCCGGTCCCGCCTATATCCATTACCGCGCCGGCCGCGAGAATATCAGCCGCAGCCTCTATCCGAGCCTCGATGAATTCTGGGCCGATCTCGTCAAGGCCTATCACCAGGAGATGGCGGCGCTGTTCGCCGCCGGCTGCCGCTATCTCCAGATCGACGAGACCTCGCTCGTGAAGCTTGGCGATCCGCGCGCGCGCCAGCTCCTCAAAGATCGCGGCGATGAGTGGAGCGATCTGCTGCGCATCTATGTCGATGCGGTCAATGCCGTCGCCGCCGGGGCGCCCGCCGGCATGCACATCGCGATCCATATCTGCCGCAGCCAGGATCCGTCCTGGCAAGCCGATATCGGCTATGACCCGATCGCCGATGCGATCTTCAATCGCTTGAACATCGGCACTTATCTCCTCGAATACGACACGCCGCGCGCCGGCAGCTTCGAGCCGCTGCGTTTTCTACCGGCGGGCAAGGGCGTCGTGCTCGGCCTCGTCTCCTCGCGCGCGCCGGAGCTCGAGAGCGTCGATGCGTTGAAGCGCCGCATCGAGGAGGCAAGCCGCTACGCGCCGCTCGAGCGGCTTGCGCTTTGCCCGCATTGCGGCTTTGCTACCAGCGTCGATCGCAGCAGCGGCGAGGCCGAGGCGCTGCAATGGCGCAAGCTTCAGCGCGTCGTCGAAACCGCGCGCGCCGTGTGGGAGGGGAAATGACCGGCAAGCCGCGCGCTGTCGCATGGTGCTTTGCCATGGTGCTCGCGCTGGTCGCGGGCGCGCGCGCCGCCACGGCCGATCCGGTCGCCGATTTCTACAAAGGTCGCACGCTCACGATCTACATCGCTTCGGGGCCGGGCGGCGGCTATGACGCTTATGGCCGGCTCTTGGTGCAGCACATCGTCGCGCATCTGCCTGGCCATCCAAGCGCCGTGGCCGAGAACATGCCGGGCGCCGGCGGCCGCACGCTGGCGAATTTCCTCTACAACAAGGCGCCGCATGACGGCTCGGCGATCGGCATTCTGCAGGCGCCGATCATCATGGACCGGCTGCTCTACGGCGCGAGCGCCCAAGGCGCGCTCTACGATCCGCGGCGCTTTTCCTGGGTCGGCAGCCTCGATCAGTTCACGCCGATCGCGGTGGTGTGGCACACATTGGGAATCACGACGATCGACGAGGCCAAGGGCAAGGAGATCAAGTTCGGCTCCTCGGGAGGCGACGTCTCCGAGCGGCTTTACGCCAACATCCTCAATACCATGCTCGGCACGAAATTCGTCGCGGTCGCCGGCTATAGCGGCTCGTCGGAGATCGCTCTCGCCATGGAGCGCGGCGAGATTCCCGCCTTTGTCGGCTGGTACTGGGCCGGGATGAAGCGCACCAAGCCCGAATGGCTGCAACAGCATCTCGTCAACGTGCTGGTGCAATTCGGCATTGCACCGAACCTCGACATCAAGGGCGTGCCTTTCATCCTCGATCTCTTGAAGGACCCGGGAGACCGGCAGGTGGTGCATGTCGCCCTCTCGCAATTGGCGATGGCGCGGCCCTTCGCCGGGCCGCCGGGGATTCCGGCCGAGCGGCTCGCGGCGCTGCGCGCGGCCTTCGATGCGACGCTCACGGACCCCGCCTTCCTCGCCGACGCGAAGAAGCAGCAGCTCGACATTACGCCTTACAGCGGCGCGCAGATCGACGCGCTGTTGAAGGACGTCTACGCGACGCCGCCCGATCTCGTTGCCCGCGTCAAAGCCGCGATGGAAGCCAAATAGACCGACCACACGAAGGGAGCACGCCCATGCCAATCGCCCATATTCGCGGCGTCAACATTCTCTACAAAATTCTCGGCACGAGCGGCCCTTGGGTCGCGCTTTCGCCGGGCGGCCGCCGCGACATGAGCGCGGTCGAAGGGCTGGCGGCGGTGATCGCCGAGCAGGGCTTCCGCGTCCTCATCCATGACCGGCGCAATTGCGGCCTCTCGGATATCTCGATCGAGGGCGAGGAATCCGAATACGAGATTTGGGCCGACGACCTTTACGAGCTGTTGCGCCAACGCGACGCGCTGCCGGCCTATATCGGCGGCTCGTCCTCGGGCTGCCGGCTGTCGGTGCTGTTCGCGCTGCGCCATCCCGATGCGGTCAAAGGCTTGCTGCTGTGGCGCGTCACCGGCGGGCGCTTTGCCTGCGAGCGTCTCGCCGTCAATTACTACCAGCAATATATCGACGCCGCGGAAACCGGCGGCATGCGCGCGGTGGTCGCGCTCGACCACTTCAAGGAGCGCTGCGAGGCCAACCCGTCCAATCTCGGCTATCTCTTGAAGCTCGACCCCAAGCGCTTCATCGCGCAGATGTCGCGCTGGCGCGAATATTTCATCCGCGGCGCCGATCTGCCGATCATCGGCGCGAGCGAAGCGGATTTGCGCTCGATCAAGGTGCCGACCGTCGTCATTCCCGGCAATGACCGCACGCACGGCACCGAAACCGGCAAGACCGCGGCGCGGCTCATCCCCAAATCCGAGCTGCGCATCATCTGGCCCAAGGATCTCGACATCGATTTGAGCCCGCATGAGGATTGGGACGTGAAGAACGCCGAGATGGCCGGCTATTTCGTCGACATGATGCGCCGCGTCGAAGCCGCGGCCAAGGCATGAGGGGGGGCGATCGATGACGGAGTGGCGATTGACTCGGCTCGGCGCCCTCGCCCTGGCGGCACTGCTTTGCCTTGCCGCGGCGGGCCAGGCGCGCGCCGCCGACAAGCTGCGCGTCGGCAAGGCGATCCTCAACTCCTTTACCTTCGGCCTGCTCGATGTCGGCATCAAGAACGGCAACTTCGCCAAGGCCGGGCTCGACATCGAGGCCGTCGTCTTCACCGGCGCAACGCGCCTGCAGCAGGCGATGACCTCGAACGACATCGATTTGGGGCTCAGCACCGGCCAGGATCTCGGCTACATCGTCAAGGGCGCGCCGATCATGACGGTGGCGGCGATCACCAACGCCCCGCGCGAGAGCGTGATGCTGGTCGGCCAGGCGAGTTCCATCAAGACCGCGGCCGATTTGAAGGGCAAGAAAGTCGCCGTCTCGAACATCCGCGGCTATCCCGCCTGGCTCGCCTTGAAGGTCTCGGAGCATGAGGGCTGGGGTCCCAAAGGCATGGACATCGTCGCGACCGGCTCGCAACCCGCCTCGATGGCGATGCTGCGGACCGGCCAGGTCGATGCCTGGGTCGGGGATCTCGGCAGCTCGATCGATCTGCAGGAAGCGCATGAGGGCCGCATCCTGTTCAACATGGGCGATTACGTGCCGCCCTTCATGAACACCGCCCTTTATGCGACCAACACCCTCATCAAAAATCACCCGGAGCTGGTGCGCCGCTTCATCAAGGCGTGGTTCGACAACATCGCCTGGGCGAGCGCGCATCGCCGCGAGACGATCGATATCCTCGCGCCGCTGCTACATTCGAAGCCGAGCACGCTCGATCAGGTCTATGCGCAATTGATGCCGACGCAATCGACCGATGGCCGCTTCGACCCGAAGGCGATGGCGACCATGCGCAAGGCCGTGGTCGAGCTGGGCATCCTTCCGGAAGAGCCCGATATCGCGAAGCTCTACACCACCGCGTTTTTGCCGAAGGATTAGCGCCCCGGAGTCGGTGCCGGCGGCGGAATTTTACCGGCTTTTGCGAGGGTTTCGGCACGATCCCGCCTCGCGGTCTGCCGCAAACTGTGGCAAATTGGCGGAATGGCGCTGGAACAGCACCGTGATTTCGAGCGCGAGCGCGAAGAAGACGACCGCCGCTTCACCGCGAGCCTCGCCGGTCTCGCCGTTGCGCTCTTCCTCATCCTGATCGGCCTTTATGTAATCGAGCAGATCGCGGCCGAAGGCCGTCTCGAGGATTGCGTGCTGCAAGGTCGCGCCGATTGCCTGCGCGTCGATCTCACCGCACAGCGGTAAGCATCCCTTATTTTGCTTCGCACGCCGGCGGAGTCTTGAATCGACCTTCGCCTGTGCTACGCGCGGGTTAGGCCCAACCCGTCGTGTGGGCCATCGCGTCGTGGCCCGGGTGATAATCGGTGTTGGTCTGCACCGGATTGCGGTTGACGAGCGGCCGGCCATAGAGCGGGTGGCGCATGCTGCGCACCTCGTGCTCGACCGTGAAGAGCGGCTTGCGCGTCTCGAGATCGACGATGTCGGTGAAGCGATATTCGTGCTCCAGCACGTCGGCGGTGATGAGGCCAAGCTCCTGGAGCTTCTTATAGGGCTTGGAGAAATCGGCGATGTAGATCTGGATGTGATGCTGATCGTAGGGCGGCAGCTCGCGCTCGGTCTCGCGGAAGATCAAATGCTGCTGCGGCCCGACCTGCACCCAAGCCTTCTTCGCATCCTCGTCCTCGCCGGCACGGGCGTTGGTGCCCAGCACCTCGCGGTAGAAGCGCGCGATCTTCCCGGTCGTGCCCTCCGGCACGTCGAAGCAGATATAAGGCACGCCCAAGACGATCTTGCCGAAAAGCTTCTCATTGGGCTCGTGCAGGCGGAAGCGATTGCCCCAGGGGCAGGTCGCCTCGACATAGTCGTTGCGCTCGGCATAGGCGAATTTCGTGCCCGCAAGCTCGCCCTTCACCTTCGCCAGCCGGTCCAGCAGGGCGCCGCGGTCGGGCATGACGAGGCCGGCAACGCCGCGCAGCACGTCCGGCCCGCCGGTCGGCAAATGGAACTGGCTCGTCCCCATGTTGATCCACATGTTGTTGGTCGAGACCATGATGTAGGGGTCGCGCGTGAAGCCGAGACCCGCGACATAGAACAGCGTCGAGAGCCGCTGGTCGGGGATGCGCACATTAATGTGCTCGAGCTTGACGATGTTGCCGAGATCCTCGGCGGCGCGATCAAACCGCGGTTCCATGACGAGACCTCCCGTGCTGGCCTGCGCTCTATCCTGGGCCCGTGCCGGGGAGCGCGTCAACCGGGGCGAGACCGGCCGCGGCGAAAGCGGTGCGCGGCCGCGGCCGGCGCGCTATATAGAGAGGATGCAATATGTCCTCCCTGCCTTGGTCGTCATCGCCATGCTGGCGACACTCGGGACCCTGTTCCTCGGCATCATCTCCATGGCGAAAGGCGGCAATCCGCAGCGCTCCAACAAGCTGATGCGCTCGCGCGTCTTGTTGCAGGGCGCGGCACTCGTCCTTTTCGTCATCTTCATGCTGATCTATCGGCATGGCTGAGGCGCGATGGTCCGCCTGACGCGCATCTACACGAAAGGCGGCGATCGCGGCGAGACCTCGCTCGGCGACGGCAGCCGCGTCAAGAAGCATGCGCTGCGGGTCGAGGCTTTCGGCACGGTGGATGAGGCCAATGCCACGATCGGCCTGGCGCGGCTCGAAGCGGAGGGCGAGGCGCTCGACATGCTGGAGCGCATCCAAAACGACCTCTTCGATCTCGGCGCCGATCTTTGCACGCCCGAATCCGAGACGCGCGACAGGCCGGCGCTGCGCATCGTCGCGGCCCAGGTCGAGCGGCTGGAGCGCGAGATCGACCAGATGAATGCCGACCTGAAACCGCTCGATTCCTTCGTCCTGCCGGGCGGCACGCCGCTTGCTGCCGCGCTTCATCTGGCGCGCACTGTGACGCGCCGCGCCGAGCGACTCGTCGCCGCCCTCGCCGATGTCGAGCCGGTCAATCCCGAGGCGCTCAAATACCTGAATCGCCTCTCCGATCACCTCTTCGTCCTGAGCCGGGCGGCGAATGCCGCCGCGGCGGGGGATATTTTGTGGCGTCCGGGCGTTAACCGGTAATGCTGCGCCGCGACGGAAGCCCTGGCGAGGGGCCAGGAAAGGCTTGCCTTCGCTGTGTGCAGGTGCAACATTCCGGCCTCGTCGCAATTGCCCCCATCGGCGCATGAAGGTCCTCGTCGCGGTCAAGCGGGTCATCGACTACAACGTCAAAATCCGCGTCAAGGCGGACAAGACCGGGGTCGAGACCGCCAATGTGAAGATGTCGATGAACCCCTTCGACGAGATCGCCGTCGAAGAGGCGATTCGGCTGAAAGAGGCAGGTGCCGCAACCGAGATCGTCGCGGTGTCGATCGGGCCGCAAGCTTCTCAGGAAACCATCCGCACCGCGCTCGCCATGGGCGCCGATCGCGGCATCCATGTGCTGACCGGGGAGGCGCTCGAGCCGCTCGCCGTGGCCAAGCTCCTCAAAGCGATCATCGCCAAGGAGGCGCCGGAGCTCGTCATCCTCGGCAAGCAGGCGATCGACGATGATTGCAACCAGACCGGCCAGATGTTGGCGGCGCTCTTGGATTGGCCGCAGGCGACCTTCGCCTCGAAGCTGAAGCCCGGGGCGGGCGAGGCGCTGGTCACGCGCGAAGTCGATGGCGGGCTCGAAACCGTCGCGGTGAAGCTGCCGGCGGTGGTGACCACCGATCTGCGCCTCAACGAGCCGCGCTATGCCTCGCTGCCCAACATCATGAAGGCGCGCAAGAAGGCGATCGACCAGACGACGCCCGAAACGTTGGGTGTTGCCATTGCGCCGCGCCTCGTCACCCTCGAGGTGAAGGAGCCGGGAAAGCGCGCCGGCGGCAAGAAGCTCAGCTCGGTCGCGGAGCTGGTCGAGGCGCTGATGAGCGAGGCGCAAGTCATCTGATGCCCGCGCTTCTCGTCGCCGAGCATGACGGGCAGCGCCTCAAAGGCGCCAGCCTCAACGCGCTTTCGGCGGCGCGGCTCATGAGCGACGCAGTGCATGTGCTGGTGGCCGGGCAGGCGTGCCGCGCGGTCGCCGAAGAAGCGGCAGGGCTCGATGGCGTCGCCAAGGTGCTCCTCGCCGAGGCGCCGCAGTTCGAACATGCTTCGGCCGAGGATCTGGCAACCCTCGTTCTTGGCCTTGCCAAGTCCTATTCACATCTCGCCGCGCCCGCCACCACCTTCGGCAAGAATTTCATGCCGCGCGTCGCGGCGCTTCTCGATGTGCAGCAAATCTCGGATGTTTCCGCGGTGATCGCGCCCGATACCTTCGAGCGCCCGATCTATGCCGGCAACGCCATCGCGCGCGTCCAATCGAAGGATGGGGTGAAGGTCGTCACCGTGCGCGGCACGGCTTTTCCCGCGGCAAAGCCCGGCGCTTCGCCTGCGCCGATCGAAGCTGTTGCCGTACCCGCGGCGAGCGACCGTTCGCGCTTCGAAGGTGCCGAGATCGCGCAGCTCGCACGGCCCGAACTGACCGCGGCGCGGATCATCGTCTCGGGCGGGCGCGGCCTGCAATCGGGCGAGAATTTCAAGATTTTGGAAAAGCTCGCGGATCGCTTGGGAGCTGCGGTTGGCGCTTCGCGCGCCGCGGTCGATGCGGGCTTCGTCCCCAACGACTACCAGGTCGGGCAGACCGGCAAGATCGTCGCGCCCGAGCTTTACATCGCGGTCGGAATCTCCGGCGCGATCCAGCATCTCGCAGGGATGAAGGATTCGAAAGTCATCGTCGCGATCAACAAGGACGAGGAAGCACCCATCTTCCAAATCGCCGATTACGGCATCGTCGGCGATCTGTTCCAGATCGTGCCCGCGCTCGAAGCCGAGCTGGCGAAACGACTCGCCAACCGCTGACCCGCGCGCAACCCCGAAGGCAAGGCAGGGCTACCCCATGGCAACCACCATCGCGAACGCGATTCACTCCGTCGGGATCATCGGCGCCGGCCAGATGGGCAACGGCATCGCCCATGTTTGCGCGCTCGCCGGCTATGACGTGCACATCGCCGATATCGGCGAGGAGGCGCTGAAGCGCGCGATCGACACGATCGATCACAACATCCAGCGCCAGGTCGCGCGCGGCCGGGTCAGCGAGGCCGACAAGCAGGCGGCGCTGAAGCGAATTCGCACCGGCGTCGATTACGGCATTTTCGATCAATGCGACTTCGTCATCGAGGCCGCGACCGAGCGCGAGGAGGTCAAGCGCGACATCTTCAAGAAGCTCGTGCCGCATCTGAAGCCGTCGGCGATCATCGCCAGCAACACCTCCTCGATCTCGATCACCCGGCTCGCCGCGGTCACCGACCGGCCCGAGCATTTCATCGGCATGCATTTCATGAATCCGGTGCCGGTGATGACCCTGGTCGAGGTCATCCGCGGCATCGCCACCGACGAGAGCACCTTCGAGACCGTGCGCGACCTCTCGGTGAAGCTCGGCAAGACCCCGGTCGCGGCCGAGGATTTCCCGGCCTTCATCGTCAACCGCATCCTTTTGCCGATGATCAACGAGGCGGTCTACACCCTCCATGAAGGCGTCGGCTCGGTCGAGGCGATCGACACGGCGATGCATCTGGGCGCCAACCATCCCATGGGCCCTCTCACCCTGGCCGATTTCATCGGCCTCGATACCTGCCTCTCGGTGATGCAGGTGCTCTATGAGGGCCTCGCCGACTCGAAGTACCGGCCCTGCCCGCTCCTCGTCAAATATGTCGAGGCGGGCTGGCTCGGCCGCAAATCCGGCCGCGGCTTCTACGATTACCGCGGCGAAAAGCCGGTGCCGACGCGCTGACCTCGGCCGCGCCGCATCGCCGGCAAGCCGGCCCTTTCCTTCCTCCGGCGCGCGTGCTAGGAGGGAAATGCCAAGGGTGGCAGCGATGAGGTGGCTGTTTGTCGCTTGCTCTCGATAGTTGTCCGGCGCTCGTGCTCAATGCCGATTTCCGCCCGTTGAGCTATTTCCCCTTGTCTGTTTGGCCGTGGCAGGAAACCGTGAAGGCGGTTTGCCTCGACCGGGTGCGAATCGTCTCCCATTACGACCGCGTGGTGCGCAGCCCCTCCTTCGAGATGCGGCTGCCGAGCGTCATCTCGCTGAAATCCTATATCGCTATGGCGCGGCGTCCGGCCTTCACCCGGTTCAACGTCTTCCTGCGCGACCGCTTCACCTGCCAGTATTGCGGCGAGGCGTTCCCGACGCATGACCTGACCTTCGACCATCTGGTGCCGCGCTCGCGCGGCGGCTGGACCACCTGGGAGAACGTCGTCACCGCCTGCTCGGGCTGCAACCTTCTGAAAGGCAGCCAGCTGCCCGAGGAGGCGCATATGTTCCCGCGCCATCTTCCGACCCAGCCTTCGACCCAGCTGTTGCGCGACAATGGCCGGGCTTTTCCGCCCAATTACCTGCATCACTCCTGGCGCGACTTTTTGTACTGGGACAGCGAGCTCGAGGCACGCTGAGAGGCGATGAGCCTCCTGCACCACATCCGGCAATGCAATGCGTGGGACCCCGCGCGCTTCCTGCCGTTCTGGCACAGCGGCGAACGGCTGGGCCTCGTGCGCCGCGCCAATGCCGAGGCGCTCAAGCGCTTCCCCAATGCCTACGCGGTCGATGACAAGGGCGTGCGCCTCCTCTTCGAGGGCGATGTCGACGCCGTCAGCGCGGTGATAGAAGAAACCACCGAGCATCTCGTCGCCGAAGGGCTGGTGGCGAAATGGCGGCACGAATTCTTCGCCGCCGCGCCGCACTGGGGCGCGCAGCCGCATTTCCGCATCGATCGCGGCGCCGTGCCCTTCTTCGGCATCCGCGCTTACGGCGTGCACTTGAACGGCTTCGTGCGCGAGGGCAACCGGCTGAAGCTCTGGGTCGGCCGGCGCGCGCCCAACAAGGCGGTGGCGCCCGACAAGCTCGACAATCTCGTCGCCGGCGGCATCGATCATGCGCATGGCCTCGAGGAAACCCTCGTCAAGGAGGCCGAGGAGGAAGCTGGCATGCCGGCCGCCCTCGCCGCGCGCGCCGTCTCAGTCGGCGCCGTCTCCTACCGCATGGCGGTGACGCATGGGCTCCGCGACGACGTGCTCTTCTGCTACGACCTCGAGCTGCCGCGCGATTTCCAGCCCAAGAACAATGACGGCGAGTTCGTGTCCTTCAGCCTCGAAGAGGCTGGTCACGTCATCGACATCGCGCGCAAGGGCGATGATTTCAAGTTCAACGTCAACCTCGTGCTGATCGATTTCGCCCTGCGCCACGGGCTCATCCGCACCGACGATCCCGACTATCTCGACCTGGTCACCGGGATTCACCGCCCCATCGATTAGGGCCCCCGTCGCGCTTCGTGCTATGCGCGGTCGAGCCGCAGCACGTAGATCCCGTGATTCTTGTCGGTGACATAGATGAAGCCGCGCGCATCGACCAGCACATCCTCGCTCTGACAGACGAGCTTGGTCTTGGGCAGCACGCCGCGGCGCTCCACCGGATCGGGCGGTACGAAATAAGCGATTTCCTTGACGAGCCGATCGTCGGAAATGTCGAAGACGCGCAGCCCCGCATTGAAATAGGTGAGGAAGCAGAGATTCTCGTCGTGGAAGAGAATGTCCTGATACTGCCATTGATGCTGATTGTGCGGGCCGAAACGGCCGCCCTTTTCGCAGAAATTCTTATAGGGCGCGCCTTCGGGCGGACGCGGCAGCGGGAAGAGCGAGCATAGCCGCGGCTTGGTCTCGTCCTTGATGTCGACGATGCCGGCATAGCCAAGCGGCTCGTTGCAATTCTCGGCGATCGCCTCGGAATTGCAGATGACGAGCTCGCGTTTGCTCAGCGGCTGCGCGGTGTGGACCGCGATGAAGGATTGGAACGGCGGCGAGAACGGCAGATCGCCGACGAGGCGCGGCTTTTTCACGTCGCTCACATCGAGAATGACGAAGCCGCCGCCGCCATAGGGCAGATAGGCGCGCTCGCCGCGGCGATAGGCGCCGCCGTGCAGCAAGGTCGATTGCGGCGCGCCGGTCTCGCCGCCCGCCTTCCACTGGCCCTTGCGCCACCAGCGCGAGACCTCGACCGGATGGGCCGGATCGTCGATATCGATGATCTGGAGGATATGGCCCTCGTAACCTTCGGGCAGGCCGGTCGCAAAGACATAACGCCCGCCATCGTAATAATTGCGATGCGTGCCGCTGCCGCCGGTCTTCCACTGGCCGAGATGCTCGGGGCTTTCCGGATCGGCCAAATCCCAGATGTGAAAGCCTTCATCGAAGGGCGCGCCGGGCGTATCGCCCCAGCCCGGCGCGATGCGCTCGGCCGAGGTGATCATCCGCTGCCCTGCGATCTGCACCTGCAAAGTCCAGGTGTTGGGATGGCCCGCGACCCAACGCAGATGACGCGGCTTCGTCGGATCGGTCACGTCGAGAATGTGAAAGCCCGACTCCCAGAGGCCGGGCGAATAGAGATACCAGCGCTCG
>Ga0070681_10002962_pt1 | contig 15764 bp, 21 predicted proteins | sample KBSC83BmetaG_FD_65650 | JGI IMG/M metagenome (GOLD analysis project Ga0070681, IMG submission 65650) | Corn rhizosphere microbial communities from Kellogg Biological Station, Michigan, USA - KBS C8-3B metaG | ecosystem: Host-associated > Plants > Roots > Rhizosphere | place: USA: Michigan...
CGATGAGCTCGCCGAGCGTGTGCTGCGCAGGTTCTTGCGGGAAATGTCTGGCTTCGCGCAGGTGAGTCTCGGTCGCGCTGGCCCAGCGCGCCGCGTCTGTCTTGCGTGCGAAGGTAGCGCACTGCGAGGGGAATCCCTTCAGGCGCACCTTGACCTGGAAGATCGTGCCCTTGCGGGTCTTGCGGGAAACGATGGTTGCCATGGGTACCTCGTGATTGAAAACAAATCACGCGGCGAACCGACGTTCGCCGCACGATCTGCTTCATCTCCGAGGCCCGCAACCTAGCGAGGGTTGTGGGAGGCGTGATCGAATGTCCCGCCGGTGTCCCAGATCCGCAGCACTACAGGCTTATGTTAACACAAGCCGTTGATTTTCTGGTAGGCCGTACTGGATTCGAACCAGTGACCAACGGATTAAAAGTCCGCTGCTCTACCAGGCTGAGCTAACGGCCCGAGAAGAGCGCGATTATAGCGGCGGGGTATTCGGGCGGTCGGCTTCGCAAGTGCGGCGGACGCGCAAGCCATCGCATTCGCCTGCGTTGGGAAACGCCGCGCGCGCGAAGCGAATCGCGCGCGCGGCAACTGCATCATGGGACGGCTCGACGCCGTGCCAACCGTCGCTTCGCTACGGATTCAGCACGTTGCTGGCGGCAGCCTGCGCAATCGGCGCGTCGTGATCGGCCTTCAGCAAGAAGCCTTCCGCCATGATGCGATCGGCGGCAGCGGTGACCGCAGCCACGCAGCCTGCATGGTCGCCGTAACGTTCCTGGATCGACGGCCGCGGATCGCCGGTCATCATCCGCTCCGCGAGCGTCTTGGCGAACGGGATCCAGCCACCCTGGTAATTACACACCTGACCTTGGTGAAAACCCGTCGCCGTGATGTTCCAGCCCAGGTACGTACCGAGCGGGGATCCGGCCGCCGCGGTTCGGCACGTCCTGCCACATCAGGTGGCTGCTCTGCGACATGTCGATCGGCTTAACCAGGAAGAACGTCGCCATGTACTCGACCTTTCCCGCCGCATTGGCAGGCGCGAGGTCGATGTCGTTGATGATCGTGTTGTGCGGGTCCTTCGGGTCGAGCTCGCCGTACACGTGGCCCGCGATCGTTTCCTACTGGCCGGCCGTGCCGTACGACTGACCGCTGAACGCGGGCGACACCGTCTTGTCGATCACGATGCGGGTCACGCGTGCATCACTTGGTGGCGCAACGGTGAATGCCAGCGCGGTCATGATCGCGCTCGCCAATGCCGAGCGGCGGAAACAGGGCGACGGCTTCTTCAGCATGAGCTCTCCTGTGGATCGTTGCGTTGCGGACGCTCGTACGTCGTCACGGACGTGCCAACCGCCCGTACGCGGACGACGCGCGTTGACACGCGTGTCGCATGTTCGCCGCATCGGCGGGCGTCGATGGACAAGCGCGTTCGGCAGGGAATGTCCCACTCGTGCAGCGACGAGCGACCACGACCGATACAGTCGTTTCCCACGCGCGATTCCTCCTCGACGGTCGCGCGGTCAACACGGGCGCAACCGCCGCGGATGTACTATCTCGGCGCCGTCTCAATCGAACCGGTGAAGCTGGCCGATCGCGACGTGCGCGATCGGCCGATGCGAACGCTCGCGCCCAGGGAACCTCTGATCCTCAGTGCGAATCGCCGGTCAGGAACGGCGGCAGCGACGCGAAGTCGATGCCTTCGTCGACCAGTGCCTGCGCTTCGTCGCGCGAGGCCTGCCCGCGAATCGCGCGCGGCTCGACCTCGCGGTAATGGATCTTGCGCGCTTCCTCGGGGAAGCGACGGCCGACGTTCTCCGTGTTGCGCACGATTTCGCGCAGCTTCGCGATCGCGTCGGCGGGAAGCCCGAGCGCCGCGTTCTGCACGTCGTTCCGCTCTTCGCCGGCTTCGGCGGCCGGCGCATTGTCGCGCGCCGCGCCCTTCGGCACGCTGACGCGCGCGGACGGCAGGCGCTCGACGTGCGCGTCGTCGCACACCGGGCAGGTGACGAGCGAGCGCTCCCGCTGGCGCGCGAATTCGTCCCCCGAGGCGAACCAGCCCTCGAAGCGATGACCATGCGCGCAGCAAAGCTCGAAGATGATCATGGATGCGGTGCGATGACGATCCTCATGCTACCGGTGACGGACGCCGGTCGCGAGCGCCGCCCGTCGCCTGCGTCGTTCGCGTCGCCGCCACGCCGATGCGCCCGATCCGCCACATCTGGTACTTCAGCGCGAGCACGCATCCGGCGACGATCGCTGCGAAGGCGATGAACGATCCGACCGCCAGCGTCGACACGCCACTCAATCCCTGCCCGATCGTGCAGCCGAGTGCGGTGACGCCGCCAAAGCCCATCAGAACGCCGCCGACGACGTGATTGGACAAGTCCTCGACCGACGCGAATCCCTCGACGCGGAACGTGCGCGTCGCCAACGCCATCGTGGCGGCGCCCGCGAGCATGCCGAGAACGCCTGCGATGCCGAACGTCAGCACGCGCGATGTGTCGGTCCACAACAGCAGCAACTCGAGCAGGTAGGCGTTCGGCGCGACGAAGCTGAACGACTCCAGACGACCCGAGTTCGTCGCGACAAATCTTTCCTCGAGCGTCTGCGGATCCTCGGGCAGATAGCCGAGATGCCCGGAGACGTACCAACCACCGACGATGACGGCGCCGACGACGAGGCCGCCGATCACATACGCGCGCGACGACCGGAATTCGCGATTCGCGAACACGAATGCACCGAGCGCGATGACGACGACCAGCGGGAGCCACGTGCGCGCGCTCGCGCCGAGGCCGGCGGCGACCGCGAGCGCCGGCAGATCGGAGCTCTTCGCGCCGACGCCGAAGCGCAGCGCGTCGAGCGCATTCACGCGGATCGGCGCGAACGCGCCCTTCAGCGTCATGTACGCGGAAGCGGCGAGGAAGACGAGCACGATCAGCGATTTGAGGTTGCCGCCGCCGGCGCGGATCAGCGTCTTGCTGCCGCAACCGGACGCGAGCGTCATGCCGAAGCCGAACAGGAGGCCGCCGACGACGTGCGAAAGCCACGGCACCCTCGGCGACGTGTAGATCGTCTTTGCCGTGTCGATCATGCCCGTCGCCTGCAGCACGGCGGTGCCCGCGATGGCGACGGCGATCGCCAGCAGCCACATCCGCATCCGCTGCCAGTCGCCGAAGTTCACGATGTCGGCGATTGCGCCCATCGTGCAGAAGCTCACGCGCTGCGCGACCGCTCCGAACGCGAACGCGAGCGCGAATGCGAGCGCGACGACGAGGCTTGCGAGGTGAGTGCCGTGCTGCATGGCGGAAATTATGTCATGCGTACCGCGTGCGACCTGTGCGGCGCTGCCGGAAGGACCGGATCGCGCGGCGAACCGGTTTAACCCCGTTCGGCGCGCCAGGCCGTTCATGGCATCGACGACGTCGCCTTGGACCAACGGAGGACCGCGATGAACGATGAACGGCGTTCGACGTGCGTGAATGGCCGACACGGAGCGTCGCGCGCCGGCGCGATCGCAGCGGCGTTCGCCGCACTCGCCTCGCTGTCGCCGTTGCCGGTTGCGGCGCATTCGTCGGCACCTTCGCTGATCGGCGTCGAGCTTTACGACCGGACGAGCGGCACGACACTCGATGCGCATACGCACGACGGGCAGCGGTTCGTCATCGGCACACCGGGTCACGAGTACGCGATCCGCATCCGCAATCTGTCCTCGGGGCGCATCCTGACGGTCACGAGCGTCGACGGCGTGAACGTGATCAGCGGCGAGACTGCATCGCCCGATCAGTCGGGTTACGTCGTCGATGCGGGCGGGAGCGTCGAGATTGCCGGTTGGCGCCGCAGTTTCGAACGCACGGCGGCGTTCTACTTCACGGATCTCGGCCAAAGCTACGCAGCGCGAACCGACCGCCCGGCCGACGTAGGCGTCGTGGGTATCGCCGTGTTCCGCGAGCGCGTGCAACCGGTCGTCTCGTCGCGACCCGACAAGATTGCCGCGGCATCGCCCGAGTCGAGGGCGGCCGAGCAAGCCGCGGCGACGCCTTTGGCGGCGCGACCAGCGCGGTCGGCTGCACGCGACGAACGAACGCAAGACATCGGCGCCAACGCCGCGCCCGCACCGCAACTCGGCACCGGATTCGGCCGCATCGAAACCTCTTTCGCATACCGCGTGCGCTTCGACCGCGACAGCGACACCCCGGCCGAGACGCTCGCGGTCCGCTACGACCGCCGCGAGAACCTCGCCGCAATGGGCGTGCTGCCGCAGCCGCGTTATGCAGGTCGCACGCCCGACCCGTTTCCCGCGATGCGGTTCGTGGCGGAGCCGTCGCGCTGATCCGAGCACTCGCTTCGTTCGAGCCGCACGCATTGCCGTGCGGCGTGCGCGCTTGCATACTCGGTGCGCCATGAGCGTTCCGAAGCCGCCTGCGAGTGCGGAGGACGAGACCGACGAAGCGCTGATGCTCGCGTACGCGGCGGGTGACGCCTCGGCCTTCGATCGCTTGTACCAGCGACACAAGGGCGCGCTTTATCGATACGTATTGCGCCACTGCGCGAACGCGTGCATCGCCGACGAGCTCTTCCAGGACGTCTGGATGAACGTGATCCGGGTACGCGGGCGCTACATGCCTGCCGCGCGGTTCGGAAGCTGGCTTTTCACGCTCGCGCACAATCGCATCGTCGACCACTGGCGGGTGAGCGGACAGGCGACGATGGTGACGCTCGACGATGACGACGATGCAGCGATGCCGACCGCGCTGGTGTCGCCGTCGCATGAACAACCCGATGTGCTTGCAGCCGCGAGCGAGACGTCGGCGCGTCTGCGCACGGCGCTCGCCGCGCTGCCACCGCTTCAACGTGACGCGTTCCTGCTGCACCAGGAAAGCGGGTTGTCGCTCGCCGAAATCGGACAACTGACCGGCGTCGGCGCCGAGACGGTTAAAAGTCGCGTCCGTTATGCGATCGCCCGGCTGCGGGCGGCGTTTCCCGAGCTCGGTGAACACGTATGATTGCGAAGGGCCGCGCGAAATCCACTCCGAAGCGCGAAGCGTCGAGGTTCGTCGCATGACGCCGGATCGCGAACCCCTCGATCCCGCGCTCGGGGCGATGCTGCGCGAGAATTTGGCGGAAACACCGCCGGCTCACGTCGACGCCGCGATCCTGCGGGCGGCGCATCGCGCCGTCGCGAGCGCACCGCGCGCGCACTCGCGACGCCCTTGGCGGCTGTGGCTGCCGCTTGCGGCCGCAGCGACGGTGACGGCAGTGGTGATCGGTTTGCAGAGTGTGGAGCGGCAGGCGCCCGAAGGCGCGCCCGCGGCGAACGTCCCGCTCAAGGCTTCCACCGAGCAAAGCGCCACAAGGTCGGATGAGTCGAATGCGGCGGCGGACGCGCCGCCACCGCAATCGCCCGCGGCCGCCACATCGGCGCCACCCGCCGCGGAGTCGGCGCGTCAGTCGGACGCGGCGCGTGTGACAAAGGCGCAGGTTTCGCAGGACCCGCGCGTCAAGGAAGCGATCGAGCGAATCCGCGCGTTTCGGCGTGACGGCCGCGAGACCGAGGCCGTGGCCGCACTCGCGCAACTGCGCGCGACGGTGAGCGATGCCGACGTGCGCTTGCCGCCCGATCTGCGCGCCTGGGCGAGCACGGTACCACGCTGACGTTTAACTCAGGCGCGAAGGCGGCGTGTCGAGCGAGCGGATCAGCCGGCGCACGGCCGACGGCACGGCGGCGGCAAGCGCCGCGTCGACGTCGAACCAGCGCACGCCCGGCATGTTCACGGACGGCTGCACGGCGTGGACACGGACGCGCACCGGATGCATCGTCAGCGCGAAATGCGTGAACGCGTGCGTGAGCGGCGGCATCGGGCTCTCGGCCGCGACACGCACGCCGAAACGCGCCGGCACGTGCGTGCGCACGTCGATGCCGAGCGGCGCTTCGGGAAAGCTCCACAGGCCGCTCCAGATGCCGACCGGCGGGCGCTGCTCGAGCAGGAGCGCTCCGTCGTGCTCGAGCAGCAGCACGATCACCTCGCGCTTCGGCAGCGCCTTGCGCGGCCTCGGCGACGGCAGCGCCGCGATGCGGCGCTCGCGCCGCGCGACGCAGTCGCCCGCAACCGGACAGGCGTCGCAGCGGGCGTTCGCGCGCGTGCAGATCGTCGCGCCGAGATCCATCATGCCTTGCGTGTAATCGGCGATCGTCTGCCCGTCGCGTTCACAATCGCGCCTTGCCGGCAACAGCGTTTCGGCGCTTCGCCACAGCAACGCGGCAACGCGCGGTGCAGCCGGCCAGCCTTCGATGCCGCGATGCCGCGCGAGCACGCGCTTGACGTTGCCGTCGAGGATCGCGCCGCGCTCGCCGCCCGCGAACGCCGCGATCGCGGCCGCCGTCGAGCGTCCGATGCCGGGCAGCGTCGCAAGCGTTGCGGCGTCCGTCGGGAAGCGGCCTCGATGACGCTCGACGACGCTGCGCGCGGCCGCGTGCAGATGATGCGCGCGGCGGTAGTAACCCAGTCCGCTCCAGCATTCGAGCACGCGCGCGATCGGCGCGGCGGCGAGCGCGCCGACGGTCGGGAATGCGTCGACGAAGTGCGCGTAGTACGGGAGCACCGTCGCCACCTGCGTCTGCTGCAGCATGACCTCGGAGAGCCAGATCCGGTACGGGTCGCGGCTCGCCTGCCACGGCAGGCCGCGCCTGCCGTGCGCGCGCTGCCACGCGACGACGCGCGCGGCGAACGAAGCCATCCCGGATCGCGTCAGCGCACGCCGAGTCGCTGCTTCGCGCGCGTCGCCGCCTCGCTCTTCGGGTAGTCGCGGATCAACTGTTCGAGCGTCTTGCGCGCTGCGGCCGCATCGCCGAGATCGGACTGCGCCGACGCGATGTTGAGCAGCGCATCGGGCGCCTTGCCGCTGTCGGGATAGTCCTTCAAAAGCTGCCGCTGCGTCGCGATCGACGCCCGATAGTCGCGCCGCGCGTACTGCGCGTTGCCGAGCCAGTATTGCGCCGATGACGCGAGCGGGCCTCGCGGATACGTCTTCAGGAACGCGTTGAAGCCGTTCACCGCGCCGCCGTAATCGCCGCGCTTGAACTGGTCGAGCGCCGCGTCGTACGCACGCTGCTCGGCGACGCCTCCCGACGCGTTGCGCGGAGGCGCCAGCGCGGCGACCGGGCCGGGCGGCGGATTCGCCGCCGGCGGCGGCGGCGCCGCAGCTTGCGGCGGTGCGCTGTCCTGCGGAGCGCCGGCGTTCGGCGGATTCGCCTCACCCTTGTCGGCAGCGGCCGGCGCCGACTCGATCTTGCGCAGCCGCGTGTCGAGGTCGACGTAGAGATCGCGCTGTCGCTTCTGCGATTGCTCGAGCTCGTACGTGACGACCTCGATCTGCCCGCGAAGCTTGGCAACGTCGGCCTGCAGCACCTGGAGCTGGTTCGCGACGTCGGCCAAACCGCCGCCTTTCACCTGCTGCTCGAGGGCCGCGAGCCGGTCTTCGATGCTGCGCTCGAGCTGCGAGAGCCGCAGGTTCGTCGCCTCGATGCGCCGCCGCGCCTCGTCGTCGTCGAAAAGCGCTGCGTGCGCGATGTGTGCGGTGAACAGCAGCGCGACGCCTGCAAGCGTCGTACGGATGAATGCGTTCATAGCGAACCTCGACCTCATGGCGCCCAGCCCCGCTCGACGAGGCGAGGCGGAGGAGTCACTCGCCGGCGTAGACGATGTCGTCGCGGCGATTCTCGGCCCACGCGGTTTCGTCGTGGCCCGGATTCTTCGGCCGCTCCTCGCCGAAGCTCGTCGTCTCGATCTGCCGATCCTGCGCGCCCAGCAACGTCATCATCCGCTTCACCGCGTCGGCGCGCTTCTGGCCGAGCGCGATGTTGTATTCGCGCGAGCCGCGCTCGTCGGTGTTGCCCTGGATCGTCATCCGCGCGTTCGCGTGCGACTGCAGGTAGCGCGCGTGCGCCTCGACCAGCGGCTTGTATTCGTCCTTGACGACGAAGCTGTCGAAATCGAAATACACGCTGCGCTTGGACAGGATGCTGTTCGGATTGCGCAATTCGTCGGCGCCGCCACCGCCGATGCTCGAGCCCGTTACGCCTCCGCCTCCCGCGCCGCCGGTCGTTGCGCCGCCCGGCGCGGTCGCGCCCGCGGCGCCGTGGTCTTCGACGGGAGCTTCGGTCGTCGGCGTCGAAGAGCACCCGACGAGGGCCGCCGCGACGATCGCGACCAAGAGAAAATTGCGCATGCCACCTCCTTGCTGGAAAGTCGTGCGCGCCCGACCTGTAGCGCGCGATCGAAGGGATGAAGCCTCATGACCGCGGGAACGGTCCCCACGCGGGCTCGCGCACGTCGGTCGCGGGTGCGACGAGCCGCTGTTTCACGCGACCGTCGATGGACACCGCGGCAAGGATGCCGCGGCCTCCATTTTCGCTCGCATAAATGACGAGTTTGCCGTTCGGGGCAACGCTCGGACTTTCGTCGTTCGGTCCCGGCGTCAGCACCTGCACCTGGCGCGTCGCGTAATCGAGCGTCGCGACCTGGAAGCGGCCGGCGTCCCGGCGCACGAACACGATGCCCTTGCCGTCGGGCAGCGGCTTCGGCGACACGTTGTAGCTGCCGTCGAACGTGAGCCGCTCGACCTGCCCGCCGAGCAGGCTCGCGCGATAGATCTGCGGCGTGCCGCCGCGGTCGGACGTGAACACCAGCGATTGCCCGTCCGGCGTGAACATCGCCTCGGTATCGATCGCCTGCGACGTCATCACGCGCGCGAGCCCCGTGCCGTCGGGATTCATCAGGTAGACCTGCGAGCCGCCGTCCTTCGTCAGCGTCACCGCGAGCTTGCGGCCGTCGGGCGACCACGCGGGCGACGAATTGCTGCCACGGAACTCGGCGACCGCCTTCCGCGCGCCGGTCTCGAGCGACTGCACGTACACGACGGGCTTTTTGTGCTCGAACGAGACGTATGCGAGACGCGTGCCGTCGGGCGACCAGCGCGGCGACAGCAGCGGCTCGTTCGACGACACGATCGACTGCGGTCCGTAACCGTCGGCATCGGCGACGATGAGCTGGTAGCGCGGGCCCTGCTTCGTCACATAGGCGATCCGCGTCGAGAACACGCCGCGGTCGCCGGTGAGCTTCTCGTAGATGATGTCGGCGATCTTGTGCGCGGTGATCCGGAATTGCGCCGGCGCCACCGTGAACGACATCTGCACGAGCGACGTCTGCTTGACGACGTCGACGAGCGCGAAGCGAACGTCGGCGCGACCGTCGGGCAGCGGCAACATCGAGCCGACGACCACGGCATCGGCGCTGCGCGCGCGCCAGACGGCCGCCTGCACTTCCTCGGCGCGCGACGGACGCGGGACGACGCCCGCCGTATCGACGAGACGGAACATGCCCGAACGCGACAAGTCGGCTGCAACGATGCCCGAGATCCCGAGCGGCCACGTCGCCTCGGCGTTGAAGGGAACGATCGCGATCGGTATCGCGCTGCTCGCGCCGCCGACGATTTCAATGGACAGTTGGGCGTACGCGATCTGCGCGCCGAACGGCAACAGCGAAAGCACGACAGCGGCAAGCCAGCGACGAAACAACGGGATCATCGAGCGACGGTGAGACGGGAGGAGCCGACGGAACCGCGGCGACGCGTGACGACGCGACCGCGCGGGCGACGCGCGCTCACGATCGCGCGCGACCCGCATTATAACGAGACGGGTGCCGGACAGGATGACGCACCTGCGATGCGCCCGTCGCTGCTCGCAGGCGATGCGCCGTCAATGTGCGGCGATCGTGGTCGGAAAGCCGAATGCCTGCGTGATGCGGCTCGAAAGCCGCTCCGCTTCGCTGCGAGTCGAATAGGGGCCAATGTAGACGCGATATAAGCCGCCTGCCTGTCGGATCCTCGCTTCGACCCGGGCCGCTGCGAGTTGGTTCTGCGCGTGCGCGAGAAACGCCTGTGCATTCGCGTAGTTGGCGAACGCGCCGAGCTGCACCGAATAGCCGCCGCGCATCGGCGCAATGGGCGCGATCCCGGTGTCGGGCGCAGGCGCATCGACCGGTGCGAGCGCCGGCGCAGCGGCGGCGGATGCACTGGTCGTCGGGATGGTGGTCGACACCGGCGCGATCGGCGTCGTGACGAGCGCCGCGTTCGACGCATCGGAAGCCGGGTTGCCGGCAGAAGCGAGCGCCGGCGCCGTGGTGGCTGCGTCGTTCGCGACCACAACGGGCTGCCGCGGTGCGGCCTGCGCGTATTGCGGATACGCGCCCGGCAGGATCGCCTCGACTTCGACCTCGCCGCTGCCCGCTTGCGCGATGCCGATCCTCTGCGCGGCGGCGTACGACAGGTCGATGATGCGATCGTGCAGGAAGGGCCCGCGGTCGTTGACACGGACGACGACGCTCTTGCCCGTCGCGACGTTCGTGACGCGCGCATACGACGGCAGCGGCAGCGTCGGATGCGCGGCGGTCATCGCATACATGTCGTACGGCTCGCCGATCGACGTCTTCTGTCCGTGGAAGCGACGTCCGTACCACGAGGCGATGCCGCGCTCGCGATAGGGCGCAAGCATCGTCGCCGGCACGTACGCGCGGCCGAAGACCTCGTACGGCCGGTTCGCCGCGCGGGCAAGCGGCTCCTGGTGCGGCACCGCGTCGGGGATCGCGTCGAGATCGGGCGCGTTCGCGCCGGGCCCGTCGTCCAGATAATATTTGCCGCCGCCGGAAGGGGCGGGTTGCGCAATGGTTCCGTGTGAAGGAACGCCTCGCGGCGGAGGGCTCGAGCAGGCTGCGACGAGCAGCAGGGCAGCGGTGAGCGCGAGCGTCGGCTTCATGCGATGGCGTTGACGGTTCCGCGCGGGAATCTACCACCGCCGGCGCCATTGGCGAAATGGCGAGGGAGCGCTTTCATGTCGAGCCACGTCTACGCATGGAATCCGAAGCTCTGGAACTGGCCCGAGCTTCCGCGCGAGCGGCGCGCGATCGCGCGCCGCGGTTACGTCGACATCGAATGGGCGTGCGGTCGCAATCGCGGGATCGAGGCCGGCTCGCGCGCGTTCTTCGTGCGCCTCGGCGTGCCGCCGAAAGGGCTGTTCGGATCCGGTCATGCGCTCTGCGAGCCGTGGGAGGACGTGCACTGGCTCGACGAGAAGGCGCAGCTCGGCGTGCGCACGCGCTACGTGAAGCTGCGGCTCGACGCGCTGTTCGACGCGCCGCTCATTACGCTCGACGAGCTCGAGCGTCCACCGTTCGGCCGCTTTCGCTGGGCGGTGCGGCAGTCGGGCGTGCGACTGCCGTCGTCGCTCGCCGATCTGCTCGAGCCGTGGTGGGAGACGCGCGTCGCCGATGCGCGCGCGGCACGGGCCACGTCGTCGCGCAAACGCGCACGCCGGACGAAGCGCGTCGTCGACAAACGATGACACGCGCCTGCTATGCGTTGGCTACGAAGTGTGTGCTCACATCTCCACTCGAGACGATCTTTCGACGTGCCTGGCGGCGCCTCAAAGCCGGCCGACGTGTGGCGCTACGTCCATTCGCCAATGTGCGTCGCACGCGGCGATGCGCAGGACATCGGCGCGGTGTGGCGCTACACGTGGTCGAGCCGCCTGCCGTACCGGCTCACGTTCGACATGATGACGACCGCTTCGCAGCGGCCCCATCGGCTCGAAGGCGTGGCGTCCGGCGCGAGCTTGCGGGAATCGAACGCGGGCGGCTCGCACGCGATGGCGAGGCTTCGCGCGTGCGTTACGACGGGATCGTGACGACGACCCAACGCTGATGAACGCGCTCGCGCCGTTGCTCGCGCCGGTCTTCGCATGGAACCACGATCAGGTGATGGCGGCCGGCGGCCGCGGGCTCGCCGCGTACCTCGGCGTAACATTGGTCGCGCACCGTCGCCTTGCTTACGAGGAATCGTCATGCACTACCTGCTGATCTACGAGCTCGCGCACGACTATCTGGAGCGGCGCGGCGCATTTCGCACCGACCATCTGAAGCTCGCGTGGTCGACCGAGGGGCTGATGGCGGGCGGCGCGCTCTCCGACCCGGTCGACCGCGCGGTGCTTCTGTTCGAAGGCGAGTCGCCCGCCGCGGCCGAGCGCTTCGCGAACGCCGATCCGTATGTCCGCAACGGGCTCGTTACCCACTGGGAGGTGCGGCCATGGACGACCGTCGTCGGCAAGCTGGCCGCATCGCCGGTGCGTCCCGCGTAACGATGGGATTTCGACGATGAATGCGACGAGCCTCGCGATCGGGATCTTCACCGGCGCCATCGGCATGGGCTACTTCATCTACGGCAAGCGACAGGCGAAGTTCGTCCCGCTGCTCGCCGGAATGATCCTTTGCGTCTATCCGTATTTCGTGCAGGGCGTCCTGTGGCTCGTGGTGATCGGGCTCGCATTGATGGCGGCGCCGTTCCTGATCGATTTCTAGTGTCCCGTCCCGGAAATAACTTGCCTAACCGTATCGCCGATAGCCGCCGCCGGCTGCGCAAAAGTGGCGAAAACGCCGCGGGGCGCGAAGCAGCGGGAGGCGGATATCGGGAATATCCGCGAGCGATGCGACAAAGCACCGCGGCGTTTCTCGCCACGTTTGTGCGAGGTATTTCGGGGACGGGGCACTAGCGCGTGGTTGCGAACGCGAACGGGTCGCGCGCACGCGGCGTCGCGACGCCCGGCTGGCTGCGCCGCGAGTGGTCGTTGCCGGTCGGCTACGCGACGACGCTCGCCTTCCTCGCCTTCGGCGCGTCGTGGCTTGGCGACCTCGCGCATCCCGCGTGGCTCGCGCTCATGTTCGCGTGGCTCTTCGCGGCGATCCTCGCGTGCGCGTTCTCGCTCGTCCGCCATGCGGACGAGCTCGCCGTACGCCTCGGCGAGCCGTTCGGCACGCTCGTGCTGACGCTCGCGATGAGCGGCATGGAGATGATGATGATCTCCGCCGTGATGCTCGCGGGGCACGGCAGCGCGACGCTCGCGCGCGACACGATGCTCGCGATCATGATGATCGTGCTGAACGGCCTCGTCGGTACGTGCCTGCTGGCGGGCGGCTTGCGCTATCACGAGCAGACGTACAACCTCTACAGCGCGAACTCCTTTCTCGCCGTCATCGTGCCGCTGGCCGTGCTCGGGCTCGTGCTGCCCGGCTTCACCATGACGACGCCGGGCCCGACGCTGTCGGTCAAGCAGTCGATTTTCGTGATCGTGATGTCGCTCGGCCTCTACGGCGTCTTTCTCGGCATCCAGACGCTGCGCCATCGCGACTATTTCGTCGCGCCCGGCGAGAAGCAGTCGCTGCACGCGGCCCGGGAAGGCTCATCGGGTCGCCATGTCGCGCTGCTGCTCGCGAACGGGATTCCGATCGTGCTGCTCGCGAAGCAGATCGCGAAGCCGATCGACTACGCGAGCGGCGTGCTGGGCGCGCCGGCCGCGTTCGGCGGGCTCATCGTTGCCGTGCTGATCCTCGCGCCCGAGTCGATGGCAGCGGTGCGCGCCGCGCTTGCGAACCAGCTTCAGCGCTCGATCAACGTCGCGCTCGGCACCGCGCTGTCGACGATCAGCCTCACGATACCCGCGGTGCTCGCGATCGGCTTCGCGACCGGGCAGACGATCGTGCTCGGACTGAACGGCGTCGACACGGTGCTGCTGCTGCTGACGCTCGTCGTCAGCATGCTGACGTTCTCGCTGTCGCGCACGAACGTGCTGCTCGGCGCCGTGCACCTGCTGCTGTTTCTCGCCTATCTGATGCTGACGATCGAGAAATAGCGGCGCAACGCGGGGCGATCATCGAGCAGCCGATCACCGGATTTCATCGCGACGACGAGGGCCATTGGGTCGCCGAGCTCGCGTGCGGCCATTTTCAGCATACGCGTCACGACCCGCCGTGGATCGAGCGACCCTGGGTGACGGCGCCGGAGGGACGGCAGGCGGCGCTCGGCCGCCTGCTGAATTGCAAGAAGTGCGACGCGGGCGCGCCGCCGGACTAAAGGATCAGAGACGATTTTCGCGCAGCGAAAGCCGTAATCTGACGCTACTTCGGTCTAGTTAGTCGCGAAGCAGTACAGGTAACCGGCACTACCCGTCTTCGCGAGCAGCTCGGTGCTGCAGCCCGCCGACTTGTGCGACGAATTCCACGACGCGTTCGCGATCGGATCGGGATTGGTGCCCTTGCGATCCACGTGACCGAGCATCACGCTGCCCGCGCCGCTCTTCGTATAGTTACCGCACGTCATGTCGTCGCCGGCCGGAAACGCGGTGCCGTCGCGCCGCGAGCCGGTGAGGATGTCGTGCCGGTTCGGCGTGTCGCCGAAGCCGTTCACGACGTCGCCTTTCTCGGTCAGCGCCGTCTGCTTGTTCAGGTTGTTGCTGCCGTGCAATTCGGCGACGTCGTTCGCGATCACCACGCCCTTGGCGTTGCGCCACGGTCCCTTGCCGATCCGGTCGCGCGCATTCACCGCGCCCGCGCCTTGCGTGCTGAGGTACGCGTGCCACGTGTGATTGCCGGCCCCGGCCGCTTCCGCCAGCGTCTGGCAGTGCTTGTCCGCGCCGGCCAGGCCGCCGTAATCCGCGCCTTTCCCCGAGCCGGTGCCGGTGATGAAGAACGTCATGCCGGACGACGCCGACGGTGCCTGCGCCATGCCGGTGCAGCCTGCGACGAGCAACGCCATCGACGCGACGGCGCCGCATTTCAAACGGGTCATTGCGGTTCTCCCTGAGGTTGTCGACCTTGCCCGGGCGGAACGCCCGGCGGGCCAGTGTAAACAGACGCCGGCCCGGCGCCATTCCCGGATGATCGCTCGCCCCGCCAGGTGCTACCATTTCGCCGCTCACCAGGGAGGATGCCCATGAAGGACGAGCATTTCGAAACCGCCCTGCGCCGCGATGGTTTCGACGACGTGCAGCGCCGGCGCGTCGCGCCCGGCACGCGCGTCCCCGAGCACGCACATCCGTTCGATGTTCGCGCGCTGGTGCTGGACGGCGAGATCACGCTGACGGTCGACGGCGAGGACCAGGTCTACCGCGAAGGCGACATCTTCGTGCTGCCCGCCGGCCACCGGCACGGCGAATCCGTCGGCGCAGCCGGTGTCCAATACCTGTTCGGGTGCCGGCATGCCGGCGATATTTCCCTGGCGGGCCGCCCCGACCTTGGTGCGACGCAACCCACCGACCACTCGAGGGCATGATGAAACGCAACGCGTCGGCAATGTGGAACGGGGATCTCAAGAGCGGCAAGGGGACGATCTCCACCGAAAGCGGCGCATTGTCCAACACGCAGTACTCGTTCGCGACGCGCTTCGAGAACGGTGCCGGGACCAATCCCGAAGAGCTGATTGCCGCGGCGCATGCGGGGTGCTTCTCGATGGCGCTGTCGGCGCAGCTTGGCGAAGCCGGGCTCGTCGCCCAGTCCATCCGCACGACCGCGAGCGTCACGCTCGAGAAGGTGGGCGGAGGATTCGCGATCACGGCCGTTCACCTGGACCTCACGGCGAAGATCCCGGGAGCCGACCCGAAGGCCTTCGAAACCGCTGCCGAAAATGCCGTTGCCGGATGCCCGGTATCGAAGGTCCTGAACGCGAAAATCACGCTCGACAAGAAGCTCGAAGCGTAGTCCGCCGCCGGTCGCCGTAGCCCGTTTGCGGACGGGCTGCGTGTGCGTTCCGCTCGCCGGCGGAGTAGTATCCGACAGACGATATTCGCGTGGAAAGCTCGCGTCCCCCGTCATGGAGCCGTTCGCGGTCCTGATCGTGTTGCCGGTGATGGTCGGCGTCGCCGCCGAGTTGCTCTTTCGCGACACGTCGCG
>Ga0070681_10002964_pt1 | contig 15760 bp, 14 predicted proteins | sample KBSC83BmetaG_FD_65650 | JGI IMG/M metagenome (GOLD analysis project Ga0070681, IMG submission 65650) | Corn rhizosphere microbial communities from Kellogg Biological Station, Michigan, USA - KBS C8-3B metaG | ecosystem: Host-associated > Plants > Roots > Rhizosphere | place: USA: Michigan...
AGAGCTGCTTGCGCAGCTCAGAAAGCCAGCGCTTTGCAATCCTATGACCGTTATTATCGAACGGTGTGGACCATCAGAATTTCAGTGCAGAAAGTTGAAACGATGTCTGCGATGTTCACACTTTATTTTCGTTTAAATCGTTCGGAGATCCTTTTGCCAGTAGTTCCGTCGCTGAGCGTTCGGGAATTGGCGCGCGATGAGGTGGCGCGTGGACTTACAAGTTGGACAGCTTGTCCTTTATATATAGGATGCTCTTAATCCGCTGATTAGAGTTACAGCGGCTGTTACTTAAAGATGACCAGTCGGTTTGATGGTGACTACATTAGCGTTTGATGACGCGAGCAGTCAGTTTTATGGCGTGTACCCCTCCGAATGGGGCAATGCCGCGATCGTAAGACCTTCTCGAACGGACGGACGAATCCAACTAGATCTTTCTTCGTTGCAGCCAGAAAATACTAACATTTTGCGGGTCCAGTTTTTCGGGGAGCTGTCAATCCCTTAACGCACACGCTAATTGGTTATGAGAAACTGTCCTACTTGTAATCCTTACTGACTGTAGAGCCCCACTTTAGCTCGCTACAGTCACCTTTGCTCAAAGCGCCAGTATTCGGAGGAGGATCCTTTTTGAGAACATACTCGATAATTTTCACGGCAATCTCTTTCCAATGGTCTACGACCCATCCTGCAATATCGTCGAGGAAGCTTCGTCGTCTTGGTGCGTCCGCGAAAAACACATGTTGGAATTCAGTTTCATTCTTCCGCGTCGCGGACCATAGGTTTCCCTCCCAATCAAGATAGTTGAGCACTCGATCCTTATGCGAATTACCGGCGCGTGTGTGTAAAAAATATCCTTCGTTACCGTCTTCAACCCATCGTGCCTGCCAGTTCCGGCCATCCCATGTTGTATAATTTATGATCTCGCTGTAATGCCCTGCCCCCCCAGTGCGAGGCGTGTGATAAAAACCCTTTCCCTCCCACCGCGCAAACCATCCGTTTTGGAGTCCAAAGATGATCCCCTCAATGCTCTTGGGATCCGCATCAAGCGGGATATTAATATCGCCACCAACCGAAAAGTAGGTCAGAATGGTACTTGAATGAGTCTCTGCCATAGTTCCTCCGAATTCAACCATGTCACCTTAGTTAGCATTCTTTTAAATCAGCAGAGATGCAGGGTAAATACGCTAGATTACGTAGGTAAATGCTCATGAAGATTGACGCCCACAATCGATCTGGTGTTAAGTTCGTCGCGTAATCTGACAGGATCAACGCTGGCGAGGTGCCTACTCACATGCGTCTACGTCACTCGGATTGGAAAAAACTCTTTGCGGCGGTTATTGAACTACACTCTGACATTGAGCCTCAAAATCTCGCCAGTCGGACCATCGCAGCTCTGAACATCTTAATGTCTGGTGAGATGACGGCGTTTGATGTCTTTGACGGAAAGGGTGTCTACGCCAGTCATTCAATTGATCCGCCAAATGCCATTTCACCATCCGAGTACGAACTCTTTGGAAATGTCGCGCACGAGCATCCGATGTCGCCTTCGGTATTTCAGGAAAAAGAAACCAAGCCTTTAATGACGAATGATTTTCTGACTACCGCCCAGTTTCACCGGACGGCGATCTATAACGAGTTCTATCGACTACTCAATGTCGATCACCAGTTAATACTCCCGCTTCAGGTGTCTCCCGATTGTGTCGTCACGTGCACCCATAACAGAACACGAACTGGTTTCTCCGCCGAGGAACGGGAGCTAATGGGATTAATTGCTTTACCAATCAAGACTGCAATCCTAAACAGTCTGAAGGTCAAGAAACTAATGGCTGTTGGACGAGATTTGAATGCCGCTTTGAAAGATGAACCCCGCGGCGCGCTCTCATTTGGCAGACAAGGCGAGTTGCTTCATGCGAGTACAACTGCCGAGAGGCTCTTGCGAGCCTATTACGAGAACGACAAGTCCCGAAGGGACGGCGTACCTTTGCATTTAGTTTCTTGGGTGGAAAGCTGTTCGGCGATGCGCCAACATGACCCCGCATTTTCCCAAATGAACATGTCGCTTGAGAGAGAGCATTCTACTCTTCACCTGACTCTTATATTTGACGAAACAAAGGGCGAGAAGTTGATTGTGCTGGAAGAAACTCGCAAGTCTTCGCCATCGAATCTGTCCTCGCTCGGCCTGACTGCACGACAAGCAGAAGTGCTCTTTTGGGTTTGTCGAGGGAAGACTGACAAAGATATTGCAGGTCTATTGGGTATCAGCCACCGAACGGTTCATAAACATCTTGAGAACATCTACGTAATCCTTGGCGTCGAGACTCGCACGGCTGCGATGTCGGTTGGTATGAGTAAAATGTAACTATGAAGGTGTCGAAGAAATCGTGGGTGCTCAGACTGCGATTTACTGTGAGACCACGACCTTCGCCGAAGTCTTAAGCTCATAAAAATTCAATTAATAAACCTGGATGATTTCAAATGCTCGGCTAAAAGTTGCGAAGATTATCACTGCGGGGCACCGATAACTTACATCGTTGTTGCACTCCGTAGAATCTCCTCAAGCTTCGCGACAATCTCTTGTTCAGCTTCAGCCGCAAGATCCTCCAGTTGGCGATGGTTTGCCTGTCCGCTCTAAATCTCCGGACCGCGTCGGAATTCCTTTGAGCTAACAACCATTCAATGAACTCACATAATGGTTGGTACAGCTCCGAACGCTGGCTTTGTGTTAGGTTGATAAGAAGGCGTCCTGGTCTGATTTTGCGCCTCTTTAACCTCAGTGTCCGATAGCAGTTACCGAATTGATAATTTGCCGGATTAAAGTAAAAGACGGGTTTTCAGCTCCACGCTCTCACCGACTTCACATGGACCACTTCCGGCTTGAAGATTAACCCGCAACGATTACCATTCACGCGAGGATTGATGAGTTGCCGGCGTTAGGCTCAGCGGCCTCCTTGTAGTCGAGAGTATGGCTTTTCAGGAACTACGTCACTGACTATGTTACTGGCCGTGCTGGGTTATGCACTCGGAACTGATGGTGGATGGTTTAAGTGGACAACTATGCGCCTCGTAGCGCCTGAGTCAGGGATGCCTTATTGAAGACTTGCTCAATCAGCGCCTAATACGTCTATTGAGACAGCACCCTATCTCTCGTGATATCGAGGTTGCCCAACTCGCAGTTATCGATGTGGATACACTCGAGCAAATGAAGCCGGCTCTTATCGAGGGACATTTTACTCTTGAAGGCGCGCTTAACGCTCGAGCGACAGCCGATTCTAATTACAAGCAATTGTGGCTGGAATTTCTAAACGACAGATATCCAGGGTTCTTGGCTCATGGTGACGTCGAACTTGGAGAAAAGTTTGACGCTATTTTTGATCGGACTCGAAACAATGTGTTTGGTGCGTAAGGGAGCGGGGATCTTTAGCTTCAGCCCTCGCAATGTCCAGACCTCTTGATTCGGTTGATGTCTTCAAGAGGAAATCTCACTTCTCCGCAAAGCCTGCCCTTAAGCAGGGTCTCGTATAGCTTCATAACGCCTTGTCCAGTACTCAACTTGGAACACGGAGTTACTCGCTTGGATCAGCAATCTATACCAGTCCTTAAGGTCCTCGGTCGCGCATTCGATCTCACGTTCTATCTCAGCCTTTCGTCTCTTGGCGCGCGATAGTCCTTCGCTGGCGTTTGGTTTTGTTGGCAGGGAACGCTTCATTTGTTCCTGATCAAATCGCTTCTGAAGTCTCGTTGCCGCTTCGCCTACAAACTTCGCCATCCGAGTCGCCACCTCATGAACAATCACATTTCGACGGTCCCGGAACTTAACTAGCTCGCGCGCTATTACCGGAAGGGTGCTGAGTGGCTGAACTAAATGTTGATCGGAGATCCCTCGTTGACGGATCAGTACGGCTGCCTCATCAAAAGGTGTTACATAGGTTGGCCGAGGTTTCCGGTTCTTCCCATAACGGCGTGCGCGTGCACCGGTGCAGGCGATGATCAATAGATCCCTTACCCGATCGGACGCCATTGCGAGTTTCAGAAAAGAATCAGTATGGTGAAGCCAAAAGAAATCACTCTCATTTATTGGGTTCTCTTGCGCTTGGGATTTCCATACAAGGGCAAGTCCGATCGAAAGCCGCGAAATCTCCATTAGGCCAGAGAAGTCTTCGCCACAAATCAATATTTCTTTCTCGATATCTTTGGGGCGCCTTTGCACAGGTGCCTCACCGAACAGCGCACTATGGTTCAGCGGCGGTTGATCGATTTGCCACATTGCATGACCAATAAACTCGGGGTCCGGATCGTTTTCACTAATCCAGCCATACGAACTGAGGTCATAAACGGACGACTCTTTCAAGGCTACCTCAACCTTGCTCTTAAGAGCATGAACGAGATTGTGTTCTGATTCAGCCATGATGTTGCTACCTAAACGTTCGTTCCTTAACACGCACTTCTCCGTCAATCATTGATTACAATTGACCTCGACTGAGGCCGCGACAACGCGCAAGGTGGTGCATGGCGAGTCTGTCGGACTGAATTGTTCTATTGAATATTGTGGGCCTGAAACAATCGGTCAAAACAATTATCAGCAACTCGCTCCGCAGATTGTTTGCTGTCAACTTCTGACGTTCCGAATCTGTGAACTTCGTAACCCGCCAAGATCAGGTCTCTCGTATCAGCAACGGTCTTGGCGTAAGTCTCATGCGACAGACTGTAGTGCCCACTCTGATCTTTGATCGCATAGTGTTGTACACCGTCAATTTCAATTATGACCCGAATTCCTCTAGGCAACAGCATGAGAAAGTCATATCGCTGTGGCGCCCGAACTTGACCCATTTGGCAAGATCTGGTGACTGATTCCGGCTTTGGGCACAGCTATCAAAGCGTTAGACGATTCGTTAACAAACTCTACCCGCCCGAGTTGCAGCCACCAGCGCGGGCCGTGATTGTTACCGCACCCGGTGAGGAAGCACAGGTGGATTACGATACTGGCCCCTGGGTCCGCGAGCCAGCAAGCGGCCAGTATCGGCGTACCCGACTGTTTGTGATCGAGAAACTCCCTTTGACTCTGCGCTTGGGATGACCCTGAACACTCACTTAAGTTCCGTCAGCCAAGAATTCTTCGAGATTGACCGTGCGGCCATGAAGATTCATTTTTCGCGCTCGGCATCAGGAGAAAGCTCTTTGTGTGCCTTCTTGTGGCTAACTATTTATTCACGGAGCGAATCAAGGCGGGCGCTGATCGTCAGCAGTCCGCTCAGGGCGCGCTCCGCATTGATCGCAGTGAAGTTGGACGCACGGCACGGCCACGATGTAGGTCATTTGAACTTACTTATTCTCAGTGAAGCCATAACTATTCAGTTGCAAAACGCTCTTCGGGTGGTTCGTCATAACCGCTCATAATCAATTCGCCCTTTCGCATTAAGTCAAAGGGATTCTCAGAGATCCAGTTTTTCGCTAATGCCACATTTAACATCGCCCGGAGGGTGCACATCTCACGATTAACCGTGGCGGTATTTACCACTACGTTACCTACTATCCCGCTCCGATATCGTTCATTGCGGTAAACTTGCAAATGGCAAAATCTAATATCCTTTATTTTCAGTTGCCCGAAGAATTCATTGAAGCGCACAAACTGCGCATCATAAGCATCGCTATTTATCACCTCTCGCAGTTTGCGTCCTTCCGCGTCGTATAATGCTTTACAACCTTCTCTCTTCTGAAAATACTTAGCCAATTGTCCGACGCTAATGTCACCAGAGTCCTCGATCTCCGCGATCTCAGCAATAAACTCATGTCGCAACGCCATCTCGAGCAGTATTGCTTCCCTCCGCGTCCGCGCACTCCTTGATCTTTCCCTACGCTTACCCGTAGTCGGATCCCTATAGATCAGACGAGCCATCCACTCTAATCGAGCGCGCCTCCGTCTCTTGCGAACACTTGTGGAGTACTTCATGCAGAGTCCTCTTCGTCTTTTAAGATACAAAGAAAGGAGGCAACAAACGAGCACTATTTTAGTGAGACAGTTGGCTGCGTGAGGCTAGCTAAGGCAGCAGAGCTTTTAGGCAGTTTTGTTAGAGGAAACGATCATGCTTTTTGGTCCCAACTTTGTCCCACACTAGTCAATTTCTCGGAAGTAAAACAGCGCCAAAAGTCGGAAATCCCCTGAAAAATCGAGAGTCTGCCAAAAGTCTGCCAAATTATGAAGGTTAGGGATGAAGGAGGACAAAAGTAGCGAATAACCCAATAAAACTGGTAGGCGCGTGCGGATTTGAACCGCAGACCCCTACCGTGTCAAGGTAGTGCTCTACCCCTGAGCTACGCGCCTAAAGTGAAGGATTATCAAAACCTCACGAAACACGGACCCTCTAACTCGCATCGTCCGTTTCATCCGCTGAGCGGAGTGCATAATAGCATGTGATTTCAAATTCACGCACGTAGGACCCAAATCGCCCGTCGTTTACGCGTTCCTTTAAGAGTGGCTTGCGCCGCCTCAGCTACATTAATCCTCTACGAACGCTGTATCTTCGGAGGTACCTATGTTCCGTCAAAGCGTTTTACTTCTTCTAGCCCTCATCACAATACACGGATCGTTACACGCAGCCACCAAACTCGAGGCCGGCAAACATTTCGAGCAGCAGATCGCAGGTACAGAGATACACTCGTATGAACTCGACCTCGCCGTCGATCAGTTCGCTGAAGTTACAGTGGACCAGCGAGGCATCGATTTAGCCGTCTGGACCTATGATCCTAACGGCCAGAAGATAGCCGAAGTGGACGGCATCAGGGCCGGTGATTATGAATCGATAATCTTCGTGGGGGAGATCGCAGGTTCTTATCGTCTCGAGATCAGAACGACGTCGCCAAATGAACCTGTAGGACAGTACGACATTAAAATCAAGGAACTCCGCCCCGCCACACAAAAGGACAAGTCCTCCTACGCCGGCGCAAAATTAGTATCCGCAGCTCTTACACTCGAAAAGCAAGGTTCGGCAGATTCGTTCCGAAAGGCGATCGCGAAATATAACGAAGCCCTTCCGATCGTTAAATCAGCCGGCCTGCGTGTCTGGGAAGCAAATGTCCTCTATTTGATGGCCAACGATCACATGTTTCTCAGTGAGAAGCAGAAAGCACTGGAGTTTGCTACTCAAGCAGTGCAGGTCGGTCAAATGGCAGTGCAGGAGGCCGACAAAGCCGAGCGAGAAATCGCGATTAAGGTTCAAGCTAACGCACTCGACGTCATGGGCCGCGTTCATAACGAGTTGGGCGACAAGAAGAAGGCGTTGGAATACCTCAATCAGGCATTGTCCCTTCACAAATCAATGGGTAACAGGGTGGGAGAGCTAACGAGCTTGATGAGTATATCGATGGCCTACGAATACATGGGCGACTACAAAACCGCGCTCACTGTTTCCGAGCAGGCAAGTGCACTCGCCGGCGAATTGGGCGATCACGCGAGGGAGGGCTCAGTACTCAATAACCTCTGTGTGCTTCACGAAGATTTGGGGGAGTTCAAGCGAGCACTCGATTACTGCAATCGAGCCCTCGAGGTCAGACACAATATCAATTTTCCTCTCGGTGAGGCAGTCACCCTCGGTAACCTGGGTGGTGTGAATGCTGACTTAGGTGACTATCAGCAGGCTCTCGATTTCTACCAACGTAGTGAGGTGAAGTATCGATCACTTGAAAATCGCTCCGGCCAGGGCGTCGCACTTAACAACATCGGGTGGGTTTACGCCATAGTCGGCGACTACGACAAAGCGCTCGACTTCTACGGCAAAGCGGCAGAGATCTTTACCGCCGTGGACGATCAGTATCGCGCCGGCAACGCCCTCGGTAATCAAGGTGCGACCTATGCGATCCTGGGCCAGTACCAGAAGGCACTCGATATCCAACTGAAAGTGCTCCCGATGCGACGAGCCGTCAATAATGTTGACGGTGCCGGAAAGACATTGCGTCATATCGCAAACGCATACTCGCATCTCGATCAAAAGCAAACAGCATTGGACTACTACAAGCAATCAATCCAACTGCTGAAAGGAACTACTCGTCAACTCATCCCCGCGCTTCGTGACCTGGGCGACTTATACAGGCAGATGGGCGACACACAGAACGCACTTGCGTCGCTCAATGAAGCTCTTCAAATAGCTCAAAAAATCGGGGACCGCCTGAGCGAAGCAGACGTTCTCGGCTGCTTAGCTCAATTAGAACGTGATCGAGGGAATCTTACCGAAGCAAAGCGTTTGCTGGAGACAGGGCTCACAACGATCGAGTCGTTGCGCGTCAATCTCAAAAGCCAGCAGCTACGCGCTTCGTTCTTCGCCTCGGTCCGCAAGTATCACGAACTGTACATCGACGTGCTTATGCGCCTGCACCAGCAGCATCCGTCTGATGGCTTTGATACGGCCGCACTGCAAGCAAGCGAAAATGCGCGCGCACGCTCGCTGCTCGAAATGCTGATGGAAGCGAGTGCTCAGATTCGTCAGGGCGCCGATGTTTCACTGGTCGCGCGCGAGCAGCAAGTGCGACAAGCAATCTCTGTCAAGGCCGAACAGCAGATGCGTTTACTCAGCGTGAAACACACCGATGAAGATGCGAAGAATATCAGTCAGGACCTGGATGCACTTGCAACTGAGTACGACGGAATCCAAGCGAAGATACGCCAGACGAGTCCGCGCTATGCCGCGTTGACTCAGCCGGTGCCTTTGAACTTGAAGGAAATTCAGTCGCAACTGCTCGACGAGAACACGGTCCTGCTCGAATACAGTCTGGGTGAAGACAACAGTTACGTCTGGGCGATCAGTCCAAACTCTTTGAAAACTTACACACTGCCGAAGCGCACTGAAGTCGAAAACTCCGCTCGACGTGTTTACGATCTTGTGACAGCCATAGACCATAACGTTCCAGGTGAATCGATCGAACAACGACGGAAACGGTTGTTGCGGGCTGACGAAGATTATCCGGCCGCGATCGCCGCGTTGAGCCGAATGTTGCTTGGCCCAGTCGGTTCTGAATTGAAGAACAAACGCCTGCTCATCGTTGCCGAAGGCGTGTTGCAGTACGTTCCCTTCTCTGCACTCGTCGATCCGGACGAAGGCGCGGCGCCGTTGATTGTGAAGCACGAGATCGTCACACTTCCCTCAGCGTCCGTGCTGGGTGTCTTGCGCCGCGAAACTAAAGAACATCAACCAGCGCCGAAGAGTGTTGCCGTATTTGCTGATCCGGTGTTCGATGAGCACGATGCTCGCCTTTCGGCCAAGCCACAGGTTGCAGCTCACGCTGAAGTTGATGAAGCACGCGAGGTCAAGAGGTCAGCGGAAGAGTCTGGATTGTCGGGTTTCCCACGGCTGCGCTTCAGTCGTGAAGAAGCAAACCAAATAATGAAGTTTGCTTCGCGGAACGACAGTGTCGCGGCGCTCGACTTCTCGGCCAGCCGTGCGAACGCGACCAGCACCGAGTTACAGAATTATCGAATCGTGCACTTCGCGACGCACGGAATAATCAACAGCCATCATGCTGAGCTTTCAGGCATCGTGCTGTCGCTCGTCGATCAGAACGGCAGACCACAAAACGGATTCCTGCGGCTGTATGACATTTACAACATGAACCTGAACGCCGACCTCGTAGTGTTGTCAGCATGTCAAACTGCGCTCGGTCGAGACATCAAAGGCGAAGGATTGATTGGACTGACTCGCGCGTTCATGTACGGCGGCGCGAGGCGCGTGGTTGCGAGCCTTTGGCAAACCGACGACCGCGGCACGGCAGTGCTGATGACCAAGTTCTATGAAGGTTTACTTTCGCGCCGCCTGAGCCCGGCTGCGGCTTTGCGAAGCGCGCAAGTCGAGATGTTGCAGGACAAGCGCTGGAGCAATCCGCGCTACTGGGCCGCGTTCACGATTCAGGGCGAGTGGAAGTGATCAGCATCGTGTGTGGCCGAGGGCGGTCAAAAGCGAAGAAGCTGATTTAATTTGCGGCGGCGGGCTCCTGGCTCACGCGGTCCCATTCATCGTAGAGACTGCGCAGCAAGGCTTCTGTTTGCTGGTACTCTATGTTGAATGCGATCAGACGCTCGGCGTCGCGAGCGACTTCCGGCGTTCCCATCTGTTGAGAGATGTCGTTGAGACGTTGCTCTGCGCGAGCGATGTCCGTCTCAACGAGATCCGGTGTGCGCGTGTCCGGCTTTTTCTTTTTGACTACTTTCACACCCGGTTTCTTCGCCGCCGGAGGAGTTTTCTTAACAGGAGGCGGCGGTTCTTCAGTCACTGGCGTCGGCGCAACGGTCACGAGATTCTCCTGATCCATCACCGTGGGAGGCGAAGTCTCACGCCTTCCGAGTTTCCAATCGTGATACTCAGTGTAATCGCCGTCGTAGTGTTCAGCGCCGCCCAGTCCATCCAACGCGAGAATCTGTGTCGCGACGCGATCGAGAAAGTAGCGGTCGTGACTGATCGTGACGATCGTTCCTTCATACGCGGATAACGCTTCTTCAAGCGCTTCACGCGACGGGATGTCGAGATGGTTGGTCGGCTCGTCGAGCACCAACACGTTCACACGCGAGTAGATCAACTTCGCGAGCGCGAGTCTTCCCTTCTCGCCGCCCGAAAGATCTCGCACGTGCTTGTAAACATCGTCACCGGTAAACAGAAACTTCGCGAGGAACGATCTCAGTTCACCCGCGGTAGCAGTCGAAGGCGCGACGCGACGCAACTCCATGATGATCTCGTTGCGATCGTCGAGATCGTCGAGCTGCTGTGCGTAGTAACCAATCTGAACCTTCGTACCCCAACGAACCTCTCCGCCGAGCGGGTCGAGCTTGTTCAATATCGTTTTCAGAAACGTCGTCTTGCCCGAACCGTTTGGACCAATGATGCCGAGGCACTCGCCACGCCGCAGAATGAACGAGATGTCCGTGGCGAGCAGTTTGTCCGGATAACCGATGGAGACTTTGTTGACGGTAAGAACGTGATTGCCCGTTCTTTCGATCGCCTGTAAACGAAAGTCCCCTGACGACTGGTCCGGCCGGACGGCATCGATGCGTTCGAGTTTTTCGAGCATCTTGCGACGCGACTTGGCTTGTTTTGTTTTTTGGCCGGCGATGTTGCGGCGAATGAACTCTTCCGTTTTCGCAATCAACTGCTGCTGATTGTCATAGGCACGTTGTTGCGCTTCGCGCCGCTCCTCACGCTCGACGAGGTAATCAGAGTAATTGCCGGTGTAGTTCGACGCTCGACCATTCTCAAGTTCGATGATGCGACGACAGCAGCGATCGAGAAAGTAACGATCGTGACTAACTATTACATAAGCAGCTGAATAGTCCTGCAAAAACTCCTCGAGCCACTCGACTGCGTTCACATCAAGATGGTTGGTGGGCTCATCGAGTAGCAAAACATCGGGCGCAGCCAGGAGCAGACACGCGAGGCCGAGACGATTCTGTTGACCGCCCGAGAGCTTTTCAGTTTCCAGCGACCACATTTCGCGATCGAAACCGAGTCCCTGAAGGATCGATTCGGCTCGCGCGGCGTATTCAAAACCACCTTCGTGCTCAAACTCATGTTGCAGATCGCTGTAGCGCTCCAGAATTTTTTCGAGATCGTCGCCCGCTTCGGCCATGCGATGTTCGAGCTCGTGCATCTCGTGTTCGATCTGTTGCAAACGTCCGAACGCAGCGAGGGCGGATTCGTGAACAGTGGAACCGGATTTAAAATGAACATGCTGGTCCAACAGGCCCAGCTTCACGCCGCGCGCGCGAATCACGTCACCGCGATCGGCAGTCTCCTCTGCTCTGACCAGACGAAAGATGGTGCTCTTACCCGCGCCGTTACGACCTACGAGACCAACATGCTCGCCGGCGTTCACCTGTAGCGAAGCGCCGCGCAGAACATCCTGCACGCCGTAAGACTTGTAAACATCAGAGAGACGAAACAACATGATCAATTTTAGCCGCAGATTTACGCAGATAAACGCTGATCAGCCTTCTGATCAGCGTTTATCTGCGTAAATCTGCGGCTACTTTACTTCGGCGATGCAACCGGCTTCACTGATACGGGTGAACTGCTCGTTCCCGCCGGGCTCGAGGCCGGTGCCTGGGTTGGCTGTGAAGTAGCTGCGCCTTCGCCAGCCGGACGCAAACCGAGATTGCTCGGATTGTTGAGCATGTTGGTCGCCAGATGATTCACGATCTTCGCGTCGTTCATCGCAGTTTCCAACAACGCCTCGTTGATAATCTGCTTGCGTTGATCGGTTAGTCCCTGCGTGATCTTCTGGCGCACGCCCGGACTCTCCAACGTCAGGTTCTCGGCCGTCAGACGTTTCTCAGCGAGTTTGAATATGTACCACTTGCCGCTATTAAAACGTACCGGCTGCGTGTAATCCCCAACCTGCATCGAACCGAAGAAATTGGAAATCAACTCGGCAGGAAAGTTGTTGTTGCGAAGATCCTGCTCGGTCATAAACGGGAGGTCACCGCCGGAGCGCAGGCTCGAGACGTCTTCACTCTTCGCACGAGCAACAGTCGCGAAGTCAGCCTTGCCCTGGAGTTGTTGATAGATGTTATCGATCTTCAACTTCGCCTCGGCGTCGTTCTTGGCGTCATCAGTGATGCCCGTTGAACTGTTGTCGGCGGGGTCGACCATGATCATCGCCAATGACACGCCGCGTTCGTTTTTGAAGTACTCGCGGTTGGTGTTGTAGTACTCTTCGACTTCGCGATCGCTGATGTCGATCTTACCGTTGTACTTGTCCTGAAGTGCGGAGATTGCGAGATCTTTGCGCGCTTCCTCCCGCAGAGTTTCCATCGACATGTTTTGAGCTTTCAGACTCTTCTCGAAGTCTTCGTTTGTCATGCCGCTGTTCTGCTTCTGCGTGGCGATGACGCCATCGATCTGTGCGTCAGTGGGAAGAAGTTTTTCTTTTTCCGCACGTTGAAACATCACCTCTCGCTTGATGAGGCTGTCAAGCACTGACAAACGCGCCTGGGCCAACTGAAGTTGATTCAAACCCGACGGATTGCCGTTGGTCTGCTGACTGACGCCGCGCTCGACCTCGTTGAGCATGATGTTGTGGCCATTGACGGTGGCGGCCACCATAGTATCTTTGGCCTCCGTGCCCGTCGAAGAACATCCACTCAGCACCAGCCCGAGGGCGACCAAACCAGTAACGGCAAAAACTTTTGCGGTGTTGCGCACTTTAACTCTGCTCCTTTAACTAACTATTACCTGTCTCCATTCCTAAAGTTACGTCTCTAAGCCGGCCCTTGCTTGACGACTTAGAAAAGCGTTTGCTATAAGACTTGGTTTCTGATTACGGCAAGATTACAGACTGTAAGATGCCGGAAACGCCGGTAAAGAAACCCAAGAATTCTGGAGGTTGAAAAAAATGGCCAAACGTTGCGAAGTCTGCGGTAAAGGACCACAATTCGGCAACAATGTCTCGCACGCGAACAATCGCACTCCGCGACGCTTCGATCCGAATCTACAGTCGATCCGCGTGCAGACACCGCAGGGTGGCGCGCGCCGCATGAAGGTTTGTACAACCTGCATCAAGGCGGGCAAAGTCGCCAAGGCTGCCTGAGCCTTCGGACGATCCTGCTTTCAATCAACCTCCAACCGGCAGCTCTTCGGAGCGCCGGTTGTTTTTCTTCCAACCTATTCGGAAACTAACGCTACAGCTTCAATTTCAACCCTGGCATCTCGCGGCAAACCGGCCGCCGCAACGGTAGCTCTCGCGGGTGGCGGTCCGGAAAAGAACGTCGCATAAACCTCGTTCATACCGGAAAACTCTTTCATGTCCGCCAGGAACACCGTCGTCTTAACAACCTGATCGAGACTGCTGCCTGAGGCTTCGAGCACCGCCTTCAGGTTCTTGAAGACTTGCTCAGTCTGTTCCGCAATTCCGCCGGAAACAAAGTCGCCGGTCTCCGGATTGATCGGAATCTGACCCGAAACAAACACGAATCCATTAGCCTTAATCGCCTGCGAATAAGGGCCAATCGCCGCCGGAGCGTTGTTTGTTTGGATTCTTTCCCTCAAAACAAAGGTGGGATTCTAGCAGACCGAAGATATTTGACGCAAAGGCGCGAAGTTTGCTCCGAGACGCAAAGAGAACTTTCTTCTTTTGCGCTTCTGCGCCTTTGCGTGAGACCCTAAGCGACGCCTTGCATGCGCTCCACATCCAATACGCCGGGGACGCCTTTGATCGAGCCGATGACGCGGTCGAGGTGCTTCACGTCAAAGACTTCCACCGTCACCTCGATATGACCGCGCTCGTCAGAGGCAACCGATGCGCGTGCATCGCGAATGCCTGTTTTCATGTCAGAGATCGCGCCCGTAATACCCGCGATCATGCCGGTGCGGTTCTCCGTGATAGCCAGAAGCTTGACTGCGTACGCCGTCTTATCAGGACGTCCCGCCCATTCAACCTCGACCACCCGCTCGCGATTGATCATTAACTGCTTCACGTTCTTGCAGCGCGTCGTATGGACCGCCACGCCCTTGCCGCGGGTCACATAGCCAATGATCTCTTCGCCGTGAAGCGGGTTACAGCAACGCGCGCGCGTCACCATCAAATCGTCGATGCCGCGCACCACGATCGAATCGTCGCCCAAACGAATGAGCCGTTTGACAGCGCGGACACCGCTCCGTAGCCGCGACTCCTTCTGCTTGTCGAGCTGTTCGAACTGCTCTGGTCCAAGATACTTCGCGATGACGTTGCGTGGAATCAGCTTGCCGTATCCGATCGCCGCCAGCAGATCGTCGACGCGGCCGTAGCCGTAGTCACTCGCGATACGCTTCATGTCCTTGTCATTGTCGCTCAGCAGTTTCCTGGGCGACAGTTGAAAACGCGAGGCTTCCTTCTCAAACAGTTTCCGCCCGATCTCCATCGATTCGGCGCGCTGCTGTTCAGCCACCCAGTGACGAACGCGATTGCGCGCGCGCGAAGTGACGATGAAATTCAACCAGTCGCGCGACGGATGAGAGCTGGCGGAAGTTATGATCTCCACCACGTCGCCGTTTTGAATCTGCGTGCGGAGTGGGACCATGCGGTTGTTGATACGTGCGCCGGTACAAGTGTTACCCACTTCAGAGTGGATCATGTACGCGAAGTCGACCGGGGTCGCGCCGCGTGGCAACTGGATCACCTTGCCCATGGGCGTGAAGGCGTAGACGTCCTTCGGATACAGGTCGAGCTTGAGCGAGTCGAGAAAGTCCTTCGAGTCCTTTACTTCCTGAGTCCACTCGACAAGAGAGCGTAGTGCCTGTAGTGCTTGATCGTCGTCGCGCGCGCCGCGTTTTCCTTCCTTGTATTTCCAGTGCGCGGCCACACCTTCCTCGGCGACCTGATGCATCTCTTCGGTGCGGATCTGGACTTCGAACGACTGGAGATTGGAACCGATAACCGAAGTGTGCAGCGACTGGTAGAGATTGTCGCGCGGCGTTGCAATCCAGTCTTTGATGCGACCGGGAACGGGCTTCCAGTTGTTATGGACCACGCCCAGCGCGGCGTAGCAATAGCGCACTTCGTTCGGAGTGATGATCCGCGCTGCTACGAGATCGTAAACCTGGTCGAGACTGATCTTTTGCGCGCGCAGTTTTTTCCAGATCGAATAGAGTCGTTTTACGCGGCCTTCGACGAGAACGAAGGGCACTTCCGCCTCGTTCATCTTCTCTTCGATACGCGCGGTGACGCCCTTCAGAAACGCTTCATTTTCAGGACGCCGTTTTTCCAGTTGTTCGGCGAGCTCGCGATAGTCTTCCGGGTGAAGATGACGAAACGC
>Ga0070681_10002965_pt1 | contig 15756 bp, 15 predicted proteins | sample KBSC83BmetaG_FD_65650 | JGI IMG/M metagenome (GOLD analysis project Ga0070681, IMG submission 65650) | Corn rhizosphere microbial communities from Kellogg Biological Station, Michigan, USA - KBS C8-3B metaG | ecosystem: Host-associated > Plants > Roots > Rhizosphere | place: USA: Michigan...
ATGCAGTTCAACGCCAAGGGCCCAAACTACGCCACCGTATCGGCTTGCGCGACCAGTGCTCACGCGATAGGTGATGCTTTCCGCACCATCCAGTATGGCGATGCGGACATCATGATCACTGGTGGCGCCGAGGCGACCGTCACCCCGATGGCGATCGGTGGATTCGCCAACATGAAGGCGCTCTCCGAGCGCAACGACAGCCCCGAAACAGCGTCCCGTCCGTTCGACGCGACCCGCGATGGTTTCGTGATGGGAGAAGGCGCTGGCGTCCTCATCCTCGAGGAGATGGAGCACGCTCTCAACCGCGGCGCGACCATCTACGCGGAAATCGTCGGCTACGGTGCAACGGGCGATGCGTACCATCTTACGGCCCCGGCTCCCGACGGGGAGGGTGCGCAGAGGGCGATGAAGCGGGCCCTCAAAGATGCCGGACTCGAGCCGAAGGACATCCAGTATATCAACGCACACGGAACATCCACTCCGGCGAATGATTTCAACGAGACCCGCGCCATCAAGGCCGTGTTCGGTGAGAGCGCCAAGGACGTGAACGTCAGCTCCACCAAATCGGCCACCGGCCACATGCTCGGCGCGGCGGGCGCGGTCGAGGCTGTCATCAGCGCGATGGTTGTCGGCAGTGGGATTATCCCGCCGACCATCAACTACAAGACCCCCGACCCCGAGCTCGACCTCAACTACACCCCCAACGTGAGCGTCGAGAGAAAAGTCGACAACGTCCTCAGCAACAGCTTCGGCTTCGGTGGTCACAACACCACCCTCGCCATCAAGCGCTTCAAGCGTTAAGACGATGTCTACCGAGCTAAGGCTGGACCTCGAAAGGATCAGCGACCCCGCTCTCCGCGTTGTTGGCGAGAAGGTCGCCGCCCACACCCGGCTCACCAGCGACGACGCCGTGCTGCTCTTTACGACCCCCGATCTTCTCGGCGTCGGGATGCTGGCAGACTACGCGAACCGCCGGAAGCACGGCGACATCGTGACCTTCGCCGCCAATCAGCACATCAACCCGACGAACGTCTGCTACCTGCGGAAGAACTGTTCGTTCTGCTCCTTCGCGCGACTGCCCAAGGAAGAAGGCGCGTACCACTACACCCTCGATCAGGTCTTTGCCGAAGCCGAGACTGCGGCGACTGGATTGACGAGGGAGTTCCACATCGTCGGCGGCCTCGACATGAAGGCGGGGCTCGAGTACTACAGTGAGATGTTCCGCGGCCTCAAGTCGCGGTACCCGCAGGTGCATATCAAGGCGCTCACGGCGGTCGAGATCGCGCACATTGCGCGCATCGACAAGATGTCGATCGAAGATGTGCTGGTCGCGCTGCGCGACGCCGGACTCGACACTCTCCCGGGCGGAGGCGCCGAAGTCTTCGGAAAAGGCGTCCGAATGACGATTGCTGACAAGAAGCTCGCTGGCGAGGACTGGATCGAAGTCCATCGGACGGCGCATCGGCTCGGCATCAGATCCAATTGCACGATGCTTTATGGGCACGTCGAATCGACTGCAGACCGCGTCGAGCATCTCGCGATGCTACGCGATCTCCAGGATGAATCGCACGGCTTCCTTGCTTACATCCCGCTCGCATATCATCCCGACAACAACGAGCTGGGTATCGAGCTGGGACGGCAGGGCACGGCGACAACCGGTTTCGACGACCTGCGCAACCTCGCGGTCGGCCGGCTTTTCCTCGACAACTTCGACCACATCAAGACCCACTGGATCATGGTCACGCCGTTTCTGTCGCAGACCTCGCTCTCGTTCGGTGTCAACGATCTCGAGGGAACGGTCGTGCGGGAGAAGATCTATCATGAAGCGGGCGCTCACACGGCGCAGGGACTCAGCCTCGATGAAATCGTCGAGCTGATCACCTCCGCTGGCAAGACTCCGGCGGAGCGCGACTCGTTCTACAACATCCTCCGCGTTTTCGATCGTTCTCCCGCGGTGGCGGCGTGATGAAGATCGGTCGCATTCCGTACATCAACTGCTATCCGGTTTACGGGGCGATCGATCGCGGCGTCGTCTCGCTCGACGCCGAGCTCGTCGACGGAGTTCCGACGGATCTCAATCGGCGGATGGAGCGCGGGGAGCTCGACATCAGTGTCGTATCGGCGGTCGAGTACGCCCGTGATGCTGCTCGATATCTGCTGCTCCCCGATCTCGCCATCTCCTGTGACGGTCCGGTGCGAAGCGTGATGTTGTTCTCCCGGCGTCCGGCCCCGGAATTGACCTCGAGGAACGTCATCGTCAGCCGCAGCTCGATGACGAGCGTGGCGCTGCTGGAGCTTCTGTTCGAGAACGTGTGGCGCTCCAAGCCGCGATTCGTCGCCGGCGACGCCGAGATTCCGGATGTGACCGCGACAGGCACCGATGACGCCGACGCGCGACTCGTCATCGGTGACGCCGCCCTCGTGCTCGGCTCGAACCACCGCGAGCGCTACCCGCACGTCTACGACCTTGGCCAGATGTGGAAGGAATGGACTGGTCAGCCGTTCGTATTTGCGGTGTGGGTCGCCCAGCGCGCGACCAACGTTAAGGAAGCGCTCGTGGCGCACGCGGGCCTTATAGCTTCACGGGCCTGGGGCTTGTCACACCTCGACGAGCTTGCCGAGCAGGCGCACCAGGCGACCGGCGTCGAGCGCGCGACCTGCGCCGAATACCTTTCCGGTCTTGATTACGGTCTTTCCTATCCGCACCTTGCCGGACTGACGGAATTCTTCCGCCGTCTGCTGGAGCGCGGACGAATCCCCAACGGCACCCTGACCTTCCTGCCCGCCGCATGAGCGAAACCCGGGACCTCCTCGACTTCTACACCAACGCGCCGCTCCTCGAGCTCGGGCTCGAGGCGGATCGCGTTCGGCAGGAGAAGCATCCGGGGAACACCGTCACCTATATCATCGACCGCAACATCAACTACACCAATGTGTGCGTTGCTGATTGCGGCTTCTGCGCCTTTGCGCGGCGGCCCAAGCACGGCGAGGGCTACACGCTGTCGTTCGAGCAGATCGGCGCCAAAATCGACGAGCTCAAAGCTCTCGGCGGCGTCCAGATTCTGATCCAGGGCGGCCACAATCCGTACATCCCATTTGACTGGTACCTCGATCTGATGAGGTACATCAAGCGGAATCACCCCATTCATATCCACGGCTTCAGTCCGAGCGAAGTCGACTTTTTCTCAAAGCTGTTCCGGATGGAAGCGGTCGAGGTCATCCGTGAGCTCAGAAAAGCGGGGCTCGACTCGATTCCGGGTGGCGGTGGGGAGATCCTCGTGCAGCGTGTGCGTGACATCGTCGCGCCCAAGAAGGCCGGCGCCGATCGTTGGCTCGAGATCATGGAGCTCGCGCATAACGAAGGTATGAAGACCTCGGTGACGATGATGTATGGGCTCGGCGAAACGCTCGCGGAAAGGCTCGAGCATCTGCAGCGCGTCAGAGAAGTGCAGGCGCGGACTGGCGGCTTCACGGCGTTCATCTGCTGGCCCCTGCAGCCCGAGAATACGCCGACGATGTCCAATCAGCCCAAGACCGGTGCAACCGAGTACCTGCGCACGACGGCGTTCGCCCGGATCGTCCTCGACAACGTGCCCAATCTCCAGGCGAGCTGGGTGACGATGGGCATGAAGATCGGTCAGATCGCGCTCCGCTTCGGCTGCAACGACTTCGGCTCGCTCATGATCGAGGAGAACGTCGTCTCCGCGGCGAACACGACCCACCGCACCTCCACCGCGGAGATGGAGCGCCTGATTCGCGATGCCGGCTTCACCCCAGCTCGCCGAAAACAGGATTACACTCTGATCGAGCCGGTCTCCGCGCCGGCGGCCGCTGTGACGTCTACCGCCGACCGCCCAGTGCACGCGGATGCCGCGTGAGCACGACGCAGCCTTTCGCGTCGGCATCGGCTACGACTCCCACCGCTTCGCTTCCGGCCGTCCACTAATACTCGGCGGCATCCACATACCATCGGAATTCGGCCTCCAGGGTCATTCCGATGCCGACGCCGTCTGCCACGCGCTCACTGATGCCATCCTTGGCGCCGCCGGTCTGGGCGATATCGGCGAGATGTTTCCGGACACCGATCCCGGCAACCAGGGCAGGGATTCTATTGGAATGCTCGAGGCCGCAGTGCGCCGCATCTCGAGCTCAGGCTATGTCGTGAGTCAGGTCGACGTGAGTGTCGTTGCGGAAACGCCGCGGATTGGCCCGTATCGCGACCAAATGCGCTCGCGGCTCGCCGCTGCGCTTGGTATCGATTCCACGAGCGTGAGCGTCAAAGGAAAGTCCAACGAGGGCATGGGTTGGATCGGGCGCAGGGAAGGCCTGGCCTGCGTTGCGGTGGCAACCCTGAAATGGAATCGCTAGCAAATGCTACAAGCCATCACCGGATGGTTGGGTGACCTTCCCCTCGGATCCCTCTATATCGCGATCCTCGGACTCTCGGCATTCGAGAACTTCTTCCCGCCATTTCCATCCGATGCGGTAATCGCATTTGGCAGCTTTCTGTCCGACCGCGCCCATGGATCACCGTTCACTGTTTTTCTGCTCGGCTGGGCCGGGAACGTCATCGGCGCCGGGATCACTTACACTCTCGGACGGAAGTACGGCGCGAAAGCTTTCCTGCGACGCATCGAGAAATACGCCGGTCCCGACGCCGAGTCACGCATCAGGAGCCTGCACAAGAAGTACGGGTTCACCGGGCTGTTCGTGAGCCGCTTCCTGCCCGGCGTCCGAGCGATCGTGCCGCCATTCGCGGGTGCGATGCGGCTACCCGCCTTCAAGGTGATGCTGTCCATCGCCAGCGCATCCGCGGTGTGGTTCGCCCTTATTACGTTTCTGGCATTCCGGGCTGGGGACAACTGGGATCTCGTCGAGCACTACCTGGTCCGCTCGGGGAAGGTCGCCGGAGCGATCGCCGTCGGAATCGTCCTTCTCGTGGCAGGAGTATGGCTATGGAAGCGGAAGGCAAGGAAGGGTGAGTAAGCCCGGGCTGGACGACGCAGTTGCGCGCGCATTCTATATCGAGCGCTATGACGACTATCTCGCGCTCGAGCAGGGCGCGTCTGTACAGACGAGCCGCGCCTACAAGCTCGACATAACCCGCTTCGTCACTTTTGCGAAAGTGAAAGGAGCGTCGACGCCAAACGAGATCGGCGCGCGGATGCTTCGCGAGTACGTTTATCACCTCAAGGACCTTGGGCTTTCGCCCGCATCGATTCGCCGCAACGTATCCGCCGTCCGCAGCTACTTCAGGTTTCTGGTCGGTGAGGGACACGTGGTGCGGGACCCGAGCGAGCGTCTCGAGACTCCGAAACGCTGGCGGACGCTGCCCGAAGTTCTCGCCGTCGAGGAAGTCGAAAAACTGCTGGCTGCTCCCTCGCTCGATGAGCCCCTCGCATTCCGCGACCGCGCAATGCTCGAGCTCGCCTATGGCGCCGGTCTCCGCGTTTCTGAGTGGATCTCGCTGGGCGTGCGCGATGTCATGCTCCAGGACCACCTCGTTCGCGTATTCGGCAAGGGCGCAAAGGAGCGCTTGGTGCCGATTGGGCGCCGCGCCATCGGTGCCATCGCAATCTACCTTCGCGAGCTGCGACCGACTCTGGAGAAGGGCGAGGGTAAGGGAGCGCTGTTTCTCAACGCCCGCGGCCAGCCATTGTCCAGAATGGGCGCGTGGAAAATTCTTCGCAAATACGTAGAGCAAGCGGGAATAACGAAGCCGGTTTCGCCACACACCCTGCGTCATTCCTTTGCCACCCATTTGCTCGAGGGCGGCGCCGATCTTCGCGCTGTGCAGGAGATGCTCGGCCACGTAGACATCTCTACGACTCAGATCTACACCCACGTCGATCGCGAGTACCTGCGCACCATTCACCGGCAGTTTCACCCGCGCGCCTGAAGTCGACGCGCTAGTATTCGACATGCTTCTCGTCCTGGACAACTACGACTCCTTCACCTACAACCTCGTCCAGTATCTTGGTGAGCTCGGACAGGATCCGGTCGTCAAGCGCAATGACGAGATCAGCGTCGACGATGTCGGGAAGATGGGCGTGACCAGAATGGTCATCTCGCCGGGACCGTGCACGCCGCGCGAAGCCGGAATCAGCGTCGAGGCGATCAGAACGTGGGGCAGCTCCATACCGATCCTCGGAGTCTGTCTCGGCCACCAGGCAATCGGCGAGGCCTATGGCGGCAAGGTCGTGCGCGCGCGCACTCTCATGCACGGCAAGACATCACGCGTGACCCACGATGGCAAGGGAATTTTCGCCAACGTGCCGAGCCCCCTCCAGGTGATGCGCTATCATTCGCTCGTCATCGAGACGAGCTCGCTGCCGACGGAGCTCGAGGTTATCGCACGTGCCACCGATGACCCGTCCGAGATCCACGCCGTGCGGCATCGGCACCACCCGGTGTGGGGCGTTCAATTCCACCCCGAGTCAATCCTTACCGAGAGCGGCAAGGAGATCCTTCGCAACTTTCTCCAGATCGGACAATGAAACCACTCCGTGTTGTTCCGACCTTTCTCGCGTTCACGTGCATCGCACAAATTGCGCGCGCGCAGGACACCGTGTCGGTGCCCATCGAGACCGGATACGTCGAATATCACGAGTCCCCCATCTCGCTCCCACTCGGGGTTGGACTCCGCGTTCCCAGCTACGATCGCGTCAACGGCCTCACCCTCCCGTGGGGACCGAAGCTGGAGATGGGAGATGGCCGCGTCGATGTGGACGCTCTGGTCAGGTATCGCTCGAACCTCGGCAACTGGGATCCCGCACTCGAGGGGACACTGCGTCCCGGCGATCAGAGCGAGATCATCTTCCAGATGGGGCAGGGAACGTTCACCAACGACGAGTGGATCCGCTCCGATCTCACCAACAGCATTGTCGCGTTTTTTGCCGGTACCGACGCGCGCAACTACTTCCGCGGCACGCGCGGGTGGGCGCGCTTCACCCAGACACTAATGGGGTCGTCCACGACTCTGACCCCGTTCCTGGGTGTGAACTTCGAGCGGGACTGGTCGACAGGATCGCTCGCGCCCGAGAAATCGCCGTGGAGCGTCTTCGGTCGCAAGGGTGATCAGAAGATGCGGCGGCCGAATCCGCCGGTAGCGAAAGGGAGCATCAGCTCCGCCCTCGCAGGTTCTGGATTCGAGTTCAGCACCGGAGGTGTTGAAGGGAAGCTCGATCTGACGGTCGAGCGTTCGTTCCGCACCAAGCTCGAGCTCGATTGCCCTGCAATCGCCGTCGGTGTTGTTTGCTTTCCCCCGGGCGATTCATTCACCCAGGGAACCCTCGACGGGCGGGTGATGATTCCAACCTTTGGGGCCCAGACCCTCACGGTCAAAGGACACACCGTCATGACCGCTGGACCGGGCATCGCACCGCAGCAGCGGTTTGTGTATCTCGGCGGGACGGGCACCCTCGCGACGGTGAATCTTCTCGCGCTTGGCGGCGACCACCTTCTTTTCCTCGAGGGCGATTACATGATTCCCATCGAGCGGATCCAGCTGCCAATCGTGGGAAGTCCATTCATTGCCCTGCGCTATGCGGCAGGTAATGCGGGTGTCGACAAAGTGCCGACACTAATTCAGAACATTGGCATTGGTGCGGGCGTCAGCATGCTGCGCGTTGACTTCAGCATCGACCCCGCCCACGACAGGTCGGTCTTCTCGCGACGGTCGGCGGTATCGGTCGGATTGGATCTCAGCTTTTAACAAAAAGGAAGTTTGCCCGTCCTCGTCACGCTTGGTATATTACTGAGCGTGACTTTTGCATCGTGTCGCGCGAAAAAGGGTGGGTAAATGGGGACGCTCGTGGTAATTCCGGCGCGTCTCGGCGCCATGCGCCTCCCCCGCAAACCCCTCCGACTTCTCTCCGGACTCCCCCTCATCGTCCGGGTCTGGCAAAGAATCTCCCACATGAACGTAGCTGATGCGGTTGTCGTTGCTACCGACGACGATTCGGTCGCATCCACCGTCCGTCAAGCTGGGGCGGAGTGCGTCATGACCAGCCCGAAACACTCGTCCGGAACCGAGCGCGTGGCCGAGGTCGCGTTCCAGGCGCGGTACAGTGATTATGGCACTATCGTAAACGTTCAGGGCGATGAGCCGTTCATCGGCGCCGGCGCGGTCAGGGGCGCGGCCGATCTCGTATCATCCGGTCGATTTCCGCTTGGCACCGCCGCGTCCCGCGCGAGCATGGAGATTCTGGACACGCCAAGCCTCGTGAAAATCGTAATTGGCGATAATGGCCGGGCGCTCTACTTCTCACGGGCGCCCATTCCGTTTTTGCGTGACCAGGCCGATCGGACGAAGCTCGCCGAGCGGACCCTGCAGCACATTGGAGTTTACGCGTATTCGCGGGAGGCTCTTCGAGAATGGGTCTCGCTGCCTCCCCATCCGCTGGAAGAGATCGAGCGCCTCGAGCAGCTCCGACCCCTGGCCGCAGGCTTGCCAATTGGAGTTGCAGTTACGGCCGAAGCACCCGCCAGCGGGATCGACACCGAAGAAGATCTCGAGCGCGCCAACGCACGCTGGGACGCCTTTATGGCAGGAGCAGTGACCAATGCAGGGTAGTTCCAACCAACAGACGCGCTACATCTTCATTACCGGGGGCGTCGTTTCGTCCCTCGGAAAGGGGATCGCGGCCGCATCTCTCGGACGACTTCTCGTCGAACGCGGGATGCGCGTGACGATCATGAAGTTCGATCCGTACCTGAACGTCGATCCGGGAACGATGTCGCCGTTCCAGCACGGCGAAGTCTTCGTCACCGACGACGGCGCCGAGACCGACCTCGATCTCGGCCACTACGAGCGGTTCATCGATCGGTCGCTGGCCCAGGCCAACAACATCACCACCGGACGGATCTATCTGAACGTCATCACCAAGGAGCGCCGCGGCGAGTACCTGGGCTCCACGGTGCAGGTGATTCCTCACGTCACCGACGAGATCAAAGGCGCGATGAAGCGCCTCGCCCCTGAAAGTGATGTGGTGATCGTCGAGATCGGCGGGACAGTCGGTGACATCGAGTCGCTGCCGTTCCTCGAGGCGATCCGTCAGTTCCGCCACGAGATCGGGCGCGAGAACGCGATCTTCATCCACCTGACTCTCGTGCCGTTCATAGCCGCGGCGGGCGAGGTCAAGACCAAGCCCACCCAGCACTCGGTGCGCGAGCTGATGGAGATCGGAATTCAGCCCGACATCCTGATCTGCAGAACCGAACGAGCGCTCTCTGAAGAAGTGAAACGTAAGATCGCGCTGTTCTGCAACGTCGAGTTCGGCGCTGTTATCGAGAGCAGGGACGTACCGACGATTTATCAGATCCCGTTGCTCTTCCACGAGCAGGGGTTGGACGAGCGAGCTATGCACAAGCTCCAGCTGCTCGGCCGCCGCGCGCCCGATCTGTCCAAGTGGCGCGCAATGGTCGAGCGAGTGCTGCATCCGCACGGTCGCGTCAAGATCGCCGTGATCGGGAAGTACACCGGCCTCGTCGACAGCTACAAGAGCGTCCAGGAAGCGCTGATTCACGGCGGGATCGCGAACGATGTGGGCGTCGAAGTCCACTGGCTGGCCAGCGACATGTTCACCAATCGCGAGAAAACGCGCGAGCTGCTCGCCGACTATCACGGCATGCTGGTACCCGGCGGCTTCGGCGTGCGCGGCGTGGAGGGAATGTTGGAGGCGATCCGGTATGCGCGTGAATCGGGATTGCCATTCTTTGGGATCTGCCTTGGCATGCAGACCGCCATCATCGAGTTTGCGCGCAACGTCATGGGTCTGGAGGACAGCCACTCCAGCGAGTTCGCGCCCGAATGTGGAAACGCCGTGATCTCATTGATGGAAGATCAGCAGCACGTCACCGACATGGGCGGCACCATGAGGCTCGGTGCGTATCCGTGCAAGCTCGGACCCGGAACCCTGGCCGCCCAGATCTATGGAGTACCGCAGGTGAGTGAGCGGCATCGCCATCGTTACGAGGTCAACAACAAGTACCGCGATCAATTCATCGAGCACGGACTCAATCTTTGCGGGCTCTCTCCGGATGGCTCGCTCGTCGAGATGATCGAGCTGCAGACCCACCCTTGGTACATCGGCTGTCAGTTCCACCCCGAGCTGCAGTCTCGTCCGACCAGGCCGCATCCGTTGTTTGCGAGCTTCATTGGTGCGGCAGTCCAGGCAAAGGCTCCGAGCAGAAGCAGCCGAAAGCGTACGCCACTGGAAGCGGCGGAATAGCGTGGCCGAATTGTTTCCGGCCGACAAACTCTTTCTGATCGCTGGCCCGTGCGTACTGGAGAGCGATGAGTTGAACCTGCGCGTCGGCGAGGCTCTCGCTCGGCTCGCGGAGAAGATTCCCGGCGGCATCATCTACAAGGCGAGCTTTGACAAGGCGAACCGGTCGAACAGGAACGCAGCGCGCGGACCCGGCCTGAGCGCCGGTCTCGAGGCTCTCGATCGCGTCCGCCGCGCGACGGGCCTACCCGTACTCACCGATGTCCATACTCCCGATCAGTGCGCACCTGCCGCCGGTGTGGTGGACGTGTTACAGATCCCGGCTTTTCTCTGCCGGCAAACGGATTTGCTTGAGGCGGCCGGTGCGACCGGGAAGCCTGTGAACGTCAAGAAAGGCCAGTGGCTCCAGCCCGAGGGAATGCGCGGCGCGATACAGAAGATCCGCGGCGCCGCCAACACCAACGGTCGCTCCCGCGACCTCGCCGTCACCGAGCGAGGCACCTTTTTCGGTTACGGCGATCTGGTCGTCGACATGCGGTCCTTCACCAGGCTGCGCGAGGCCTGCGGCACGCCGGTGATCTTCGACGCGACCCACAGCGTCCAGAAACCGGGGCAGGGCCCCGAAGGAGCGAGCGGCGGTGCACGGGAGTTCGTCCCGGTGCTCGCCCTGTCGGCAATCGCGGCCGGAGCGCAGGGACTCTTCCTCGAGACGCACCCCGATCCTGATTGCGCGCCGAGCGATGGGCCCAACATGGTTCCGCTCTCCGAGATGGGCGCGCTAATGGATCGCGCGGTCGACATCTGGCACCGCATCAATCGATGACCCGAAAAGATGTTGTCGAGCGTGGCCGCCGCGTCATTCGCATGGAGACCGAAGCGCTCGCCGAAGCGGAGCGGCGCGTCGGTGACGATTTTGCGCGTGCTGTCGAAGCCATTGCGCGATCCGACGGTCGCGTGATCGTCTCCGGGGTCGGCAAGTCAGGTCTGATCGGGCGGAAAATTGCCGCCACCCTCACTTCCACCGGCACTCCTGCAAACTTTCTTCATCCCGCTGACAGCGTCCACGGTGACCTCGGGATCGTCGGCGAGTCCGATGTCGCGATTCTGATCTCCAAGAGCGGTGAGTCGTCCGAGGTCCTCGGCCTCCTCGACCATTTGAAGCGTCTGGGGGTATGCACGATTGCGCTGACGAGCAACGCCAAATCCAGCCTTGCCCGGCACAGTGACGTGACCCTCGACGCCTGGGTGAAGGAGGAAGCGTGTCCGCACGATCTCGCACCGACCACGAGTACTACCGTCGCGCTGGCCTTGGGCGACGCGTTGGCGATCGCGCTCCTCGAGGAGAAAGGCTTTGACGCGGAGGATTTCGCCAGACTGCATCCGGGCGGCTCGATTGGCAAAAGACTTCTCACTCGAGTCTCGGACGTCATGGTGACTGACGATCTGCCGCTCCTCCCCGAGTCTGCGACAATGCGCGAAGCGGTCGTACAGCTCGCCGAGCGACGTGGCCTTGCGATCGTCACGACCAAGAACGGTGGAATTTCGGGTGTCATCACCACCGGCGACCTTTCGCGACTGATGGAGCACGAAGAGAACGTCTTTCCGATTCCAGTCACCGAAGTGATGAACGGCAAGCCGAAGCTCGCGCGGGCCGACGAGCTGGGCAGCGCGGTGGTGTATCGCATGGAGACCCACGGCATCATCGCAATGCCGGTGCTCGATGCCGACGATCGCATCGTTGGAGTCATCCATCTCCACGACTTGATGCGCGCCGGTGTGGTATGACGCGGGCAATGCTGCCGGCCGTCCTCGCCTGTGCAACGCTGGTCGCGTGCAGCTCGAAGAAGGAGCCGCCGGTCGCGACCCATTCTCCGCTCGCTGATTCCGCGGACCAGGTGATGTTCAACGCATCGTTCGTGCTCACCGACAAAGGACTCTCCCGGGCGCAGATGCAGGGCGACACGCTCTACTTCTTTGACGACAACTCGCGGATCGAGTCCGACAATCCGCACATCACCTTTTTCACCGCGACGGGTGCCAAGGACGCGGTTCTGACAGCGCGACACGGCACGTCGAATACCCGCACCAACAACATGATCGCGCGCGGCAACGTCGTTGTCGTCTCGGAAGATGGCCGGCGCCTGACCACCGAGGAGCTAATCTACAGTCAGGGCAGAAACGAGATCTCGAGCGACAGCGCGTTTGTTCTGACCGAGCCGGACCGGCGGCTCGAGGGCGTCGGATTTCGCTCCGATCCGAACATGAAGAACATTCGGATTCTGAGCGGCGTGAGCGGGCTCGCGAGGGGAGTCTCCACTGAGGGAGCCGGCCAGCCTGGTGCGGCGCAGCCTGCTCAGGGTCAGATCTTCCGCGCCAATCCAGCCTCCTCGACCCCCGTCCGCCCAACGCCGGCAGCATCATCGACACCGCCGGTCCGACGTTGAAAGCGCGAATACTTCTTCTCGCGGCGGTCGTGTCGCTCACCGCTACGCCCGCAATTGGTGCGCAGGACATTCCGCGCAGCTGCGACTTGCAGCTTCCGCCTGGCACTTCCACCTCGGCCACAGTGGTCCCCACACCAAACGGCGGCAGGATCATATATCTGAGCCGCGGCGTGGTCGCCCACTGCCTCGGCCAAGGCAACACCCTCACCGCCGATAGCGCCGAGTACTACGAGTCCGAGGCGCGCCTCTATCTGGTCGGCCACGTTCACTACACCGAGCCGCGGGTCAGTGTCGATGCCCAGACGATGACCTACTACCAGAACGACAACCACCTCCATGCCGAAGGCAACGTGGTTGGCGTGTTGCCGAACGGGAGTGTCTTTCGCGGGCCGAGCGCCGATTATTATCGAGCGACCGTCGGGCGGCCGCTTGCACGCATGTTCGGACCGGGTCGTCCGAACGTCACCCTCGTCCAAAAAGACACCACCGGTCGAGGCCGGCCGCCCGACACCGCGCACGTTGTGGCCAATCAGATCAACATGATTGGCGATAGCCTCGTTTACGCCGCCGGTCGCGTTCTGATCACTCGACCAGACCTCACCGCTTCTGGCGACTCGGCGTTCATGGACAGCGGGACGGAATTCGCTCGCCTGATGCGCGAGCCCCAGGTACAAGGGAAGGGCAGTCGCCCGTTTACCCTGACCGGTGAGGTCATCGACCTCTATTCGCACAATCGACAGCTGGAGCGCGTCGTTGCGACACCCAAGGGGCACGCCCTCAGTCAGGACCTGGAGCTGGTAGCCGATTCCATCGACCTCCGGGTCCAGAACAACGAGCTCCAGCGCGCCATTGCGTGGGGTCCGACCCGCGCCCACGCCGTGTCTCCCGAGCGTGAGATCGTCGCCGACTCGATCGACGCAATCATGCCCGGACAGCGCGTCCGCGAGGTCCGGGCATTGCGTAATGCGTACGCCGAAAGCACTCCGGACTCGGGGGTCATATCCACCCAGCGAGACTGGATGCGGGGCGACACCATCGTGGCCCGCTTCGACACTCTTCCAACCGGCGACACCACGGGCAAACCGAAAATCCGCCAGATCGTCGCCGAGGGCCACGCCAGATCGTTCTACCAGATGAAGAGCTCGAAGGGACCGCCCAACGAGCCCACCGTCAACTACGTCCGCGGACGGGTAATCGACATCGCCTTCGAGGATCGAAAGGTCGCCACGGTCACCGTCTCGGAGCAGGCAGCGGGTGTGCTCATCGAGCCCGCCGAGGCGTCGGCCACACCGCCTCCGAACGCCGGCACCAGTCCTCCGACGACCTCGCCCCGCCCGCGGGTCGCGCCATCTCCGACCAAGCCGGCGCCGGTTACGAAGACCCCTCCGGCCACCAAACCGCCTCCGGGAGCTTGATGAGCGCACCAGACGGGCTCCCCGACAGCATTCGCGCGTTATTCAAGGGCGCCTCGCCAGCCGAGGAGCTCGATGGCTTTGCGCTCCACGCAATCGTCCGCGCCGCCGACGACAACGGCGCCGCCCACCTCCGTGACGTCGCCGCCAACTATCGCGACGACTATCTCCGGGGCCTGCGGCTCAAGGGCCGCGATGCCGAGCGCGAAGCGGGTCGGCTCGGCCAGGACGAAGTGAGGAACTACCTTACCACTTCGATTCTGCCGCGCCTCGCCGAGCGTCGCGTCATTCAGCCCCTCGACGGCGACCTCGAGCGGGATACTTCCGTCGTTCAGGTCTCGCCGTCGCTCTGGAAGGACATCGCCCCGCACCGTGCCGAGTTCGCCGAGGCGATGCGCGAGACGGGTGAACACTCGCGCCTAGCGCTCTCTACTCCGCCGCGACCTGCGCTCGTCAGCGGAAGCACGCTCGACGCCGAAGGTCTTACCAAGATCTATCGGGGGAGGAAGGTGGTGAACAACGTCGCCGTGCACCTTCAGCAGGGCGAGATCGTCGGCCTTCTCGGTCCCAACGGAGCGGGAAAGACTACGACTTTCTACATGATCGTGGGCCTCATTCAGCCGCTATCCGGACGGATCCTGCTCGACGGCGAAGACATCACGAAACTGCCGATGTACGAGCGGGCGCGCCGGGGCATTGGTTATCTTTCACAGGAGCCTTCGATCTTCAGGAAGCTATCGGTCGAAGACAACATCCTGGCGATCCTCGAGACGTTGCCGCTGTCGTCCGCCGAGCGCTCCGAGCGGCTCGAGAAGCTTCTCGACGAGCTGAGCATCAAGCGGCTGCGTAAGAGCAAGGCGTACGCATTGTCGGGCGGCGAGCGGCGCCGTCTCGAGATAACCAGGGCGCTCGTCACCGACCCGAAGTTCATGATGCTCGATGAGCCCTTCGCCGGTGTAGATCCAATCGCGGTTCACGATATCCAGACAATCGTCGCCGGCTTGCGGCATCGCGGCATCGGCGTCCTGATCAGCGATCACAACGTGGAACAAACGCTCGACATTGTAGACCGTGCATACATTATGTTCGATGGACAGGTCAACGTCTCGGGAACCGTCCGGGACCTCGTTTTCGACGACACGGTGGCAGATATCTATCTTGGTCCAACACTCACAGCTCGGCTCCGCGACAGATTCTCGCGCGGCAAAGAGGTAGCAGGCGCTTGAAGCCAGGCCTGAATCAGTCGACCCAGCTCCGCCAGGAGCTCAAGATCAATCCACGCCTTTATCAGGCGATGGATCTCCTCTACATGCCGCTGTTGGATCTCCAGCAGCATCTCAAGCAGGAGCTGCTGAATAATCCTTTCCTCGACCTCGTCGAAGCCGAGGAAGAAGAGGAAGAGGAGCAGGAGGCCGAAGAGCCGGAGCAGACCCAGACCGCCACCGAGGAAGAGCGCGCCGGAGAGATCGATTGGGAGGAGATCCTGCTCGATGGCTTCGACACCGCCGGCGGCCGCCGCGAGGAGCACGAGGAGCGCGAGTACTTCGAGCCAGTCACCGTCGCCACCCGTGATCTCAGCGACCATCTGCGCGACCAGGTGAGCCTGCTCGAGCTGTCACCGCGACAAATGCTGCTCGCCGACGAGTTCATCGGAAACATCAACGACGACGG
>Ga0070681_10002966_pt1 | contig 15756 bp, 12 predicted proteins | sample KBSC83BmetaG_FD_65650 | JGI IMG/M metagenome (GOLD analysis project Ga0070681, IMG submission 65650) | Corn rhizosphere microbial communities from Kellogg Biological Station, Michigan, USA - KBS C8-3B metaG | ecosystem: Host-associated > Plants > Roots > Rhizosphere | place: USA: Michigan...
GCTGAAGATCGCCGTGTTCGCGCCGATGCCGAGGCCGAGCGAGAGGATCGCGACAATCGTGAACGCCGGAGCACTCCTCAGCGAACGAATCGAGTAGCGGACGTCGCGGATCAGGACGTCCATCCACGCAAAGAGATCCGTTTCGCGCGTGTGCTCTGCCTGGAGTCCGAGATTGCCGAACCGCCGCCGGGCTTCGCGTCGTGCGTCGCCGGGTCGCATCCCGGATGCGACGAGGTCGTCAGTGCGCTCGTCGAGATGAAACCGTATCTCGCGGTCGATATCGCGCGAGAGCGCGTTCGAGCGCAGATGATTGCGCAGCCGTGACCACCAGGACAACACGGACATGTTCCATCTCCTCCGTCATGCGTACCGCAACACACGCGCGACGCCATCGCGCAGGCGCGCCCAGCTTTCCTCTTCGAGTGCGAGCTGCTTCCGGCCAAGCGCCGTGATCGTATAGAACTTCGCGTCGCGCTTCTTTTCAGTCGTGCCCCACTCGGCGCGGAGCCATCCGTCCTGCTCCATGCGGTGCAGGGCGGGATAGAGCGAGCCTTCCTCGACGCGGAGCAGGTCGGCCGATACGCGCTGGATGTGCGACGTGATGGCGTATCCGTGCATCCGCTCCTGTGCGTCGATGCACTTGAGCACGAGCAGGGCGAGCGTTCCCTGGAGAATGTCGTTCTTCTGTCGGGGCATGACACCTATTTAGCTATGTATAGCTAGCTCTGTCAACCTGGTGGTGATGGTGGATAGAGGGTCGCTTTTAGGCGAGGAGAGAAGCGTGCGGGGTGCGTGGGAAGTGAAGAGGCAGGGGTTGGGGGGGCGGGGTATTGGCTGGCGCAGTTACCCCGCGCTATTTGCTGCTCCCCTTTTCACGTCCCCGCACCGCAGTTCTCTCCTCACCTCCTCCGCACGCAGTCCCCTTCTCCCGCCCCTCTCTCCTTGACGCCTTAGAGCAGTATCGTGAAGAGGGGCGCGAAGCTCGCGCGCTATCGTGGATGCACGATCTCATCGCCGATCTTCGGTACGGCCTACACGCTGCGACGCTCGCCAGGCTTCGCGAGTCGATCCTGTCACGTCGCTGCGTTCCGACTGAGAGCGCGAGAAGGGCTCCAGCGTACGCCGATTGGCTGACCAAAAACTTTGTGGCCAATCGGCGGTCCTTCGCGCAACTACCTCTTGTGTAGTTTCAGATCTCTAATTAGAGTCACGCGGCCACCTACCCATCCGAGCCCGTCTCGGATCCCGCCCACGACAACGCCCGGCAGTTTTTGCCGGACTTGTTTCCATTGGCTGCGCGCGTCCATGTCAATTCCGAGTATCGGTAAGCGCGTCAACCTGGGCGACTTTACCTGGGCGACCATCGAGGGGTTCGACATCGAGCGTGACTACATGGATGTTCGCCATGACGCGACGCCAGGTGTCGAGCCGCGTCGCGAACGTCTTCGTCTCAGTGATTTTCATTTCGACTACGTCGGACTCGGCTGGCGTCGGGTATTGCCCGACGCCGACGCCTAGGACTTACGCGGTCGCCGTGGCGCTTCCGGGTCGGCGATACCAGTAAGCGATTCCGAGCAGGAACGCGCTCGTCACGAGATAGGCGAGCACCCGCGCTCCGATGTCGAAATAGCTGCTGGCGCCGTAGACCGACGTCGCCGCGGCAGCCAATGCCAAAAAGAGACCAAGTTGCCGTACTCGCGCTGAGCCGTTCATCCGTCCGACCGCCACGCTCATGACCGCCGTGGAGGCAAAGTACGTGACGAGGAGCAGCGTCGACGTGCTCGCACTGTACGCCATTGCGAGCTCGATGAAGAACCAGATGAAGGCCCAGCCCCATGGCGCCGTCACGACCGCCCGAACCATACCGCGCACGTTCTCCGCATAGCTTCGCCGCGGCCGTGACCCCATCGCTTCACACGTCGCATCGAAGAGCCACCGCCAGAACCGAGCGATGATGACGAGTGAGATCGTCACGGCGAGCGCGGTCAGCGATGGTTCAGTCATGAATGGAGTGAATGCATAGATCGGCCGACCGACGAGGCTCGCGACACTCAGTGCTCCGGCGAAAACGAGAACCACGAAACCGGTGATGACCCAGCTCAAGCTGGGGCGCAGCTTGTGAAGGGAGAGAGCGCCGACCGCTACGGCGAGCGAAACGACGACGCGACCAAGAGGCGTTTCGAGTGTTAGACCGGCGAGGCTTGCGACGACGGCTGTCATGAACGCAAACGCGGCAGCATCCCGAGTGGCGCCGACCGGGTGGCGCCACGCCATCGCAAAGAGCATCACCGCTCCGATGGAATAGACGATCCACATCGATGTGCTGGGCATCGCGAGGCTCGCCGCTACGAAGGTGAGCGCAAGCGGGATCACGGCGACATCGATCCAGTCGAACACGTCGCGACCCGCTGCGTCGCGAGACAGAAGACTCGATTGTTCGACGCCGCGGAGACGATCGATGATCAATAACCAGAGGCCTGTGATGACGAAAATTTCAGCGACGGCCAACCAATGCTGTGTCGTCGAGCGAAAGTTGTTCGTCGCGAGGGTCGCGAAGAGCGCAAGCAATGCGAGCCAGCGGAGCGCTCCGCGCTTTCGCGCGTCGGGCGCGAATGGAAGAATGCCGGCCGCGCCGACGACAATTGGCAGCGCGAAAACGGCATAGAATCCACCGTCCACGCGCCATCTCGCGAGCCACGTAGCCGCGCCGACGAACAGCGCGGACGACAGATAGAACACGCGCCATGCGACCGGCCACAGTCGGTGGCTGATCGCGAAGCAAGCGGAGAGCAGCAGTACGAGCGCATATGCGAGCAGGGCGTAGAGATTCCCCCTGCCGTCGCTTGTGACGAATGGCGCGATGGCCGCGCCGCCGAATGCGACGCACCAGAGCGGCTCATCGTCTTCACTTCGCGCGAAGATCGCGAGTCCCCACGCCACCGCCGCCGAGCCGACGAACGCGAGCCACGTCGGCACGAGTTTGAAGGACGGACCGGCCGCGTACGCGCACACGAGCACAATGACGAGGGCGAGACCGAGCAAACTCGAACCGAACGATCGCTCGGTGCGACGAAGCCGCATTCCCCAAGCGCCGATGCCGGTCGCGAACGCGAGGCCGAGCAACACGCGCGCTTCGGGTCCAAGATGGAGATAGCCGTGGCTGATCGCCCAGCTCAGGAACGTGCCAACCGCCGCGACGGCGGCGAAGACCGCGATGCCGAGCATTCCATACCGACCGAGCAAGCGCTCGAAATCCATCGAGCTCAAGTCGGGTGTCGCTCGTCTCGCACGCGGAGGCGGCTGCGTTTCGAAGGTGGGGCCGGCGGTTGCGCGTGTGTCGGATGCGCGGCTGGCCGACGCGGGACTGGCGTCGTTGGCGGCTGTGTGATTTGCCGCGCGTGCGGGCGCTTTGGACAGCTCCGAGCGTATCGCCGCGACTTCCCGCGACAGTGCCGTGATGACCTGTTCGACTCTGGCGAGGCGCGATTCGAGCGATGGAGGTGTGGTCATAGGGCTCGTGATTGAGACGTCACGCAACACGCTGCCGTAACGGACGTCGGCCGTCGACCGATCAGAACTGGACGAGTTTGGAATGTATGAAGAGTTCCATTGCGGGGCTGGTCATCTCCGCGCTCTGGATCACATGGCTTCTGATCTGGCTCGTCGCGTCACGAAATGCGAAAGAAACGCGCTGGAAGGAACCGCTGAGCTCGGGTCTCGAGCATCGAGTGCCGCTCATCATCGCAGTGTTGCTGATCGGTTCTCGCGGGCTTCGGCCAACGTTTCTGCGGCTCGCTTCCTTTTGAACAACCCGATCCTGGTCCGCAAATGGGCCATACCGGCTAGTACGCCATCCTATATACACCGGAATCCTGCTTGGAGGCGTCGGCAGCGCCCTGGCGATTGGCGAATGGCGCGCCGTCGTGGGCGTCGCTTTCGCCTTCATCGCCTTTTGATAAAAAACGGATCGAGGAGGGCCGTATGCGCGAGACTTTCCCGGAGTATGAGGGGTACCGGCGCGACACCAAGGCGATCATCCCCTTCGTGTTCTGAATGAGCCGTACGCTGCACGACGCCGTGCATTACACGGGGATAGCTTTCAGGCGTGTCCTCTCCAACGCCTTTCGAGCTCATGGGCGGCGATGCCGGCGTCCGCCGTCTCGTCGACCGATTTTATGACCTCGTCGATACCGCTCCCGAAGCGGCGACGATCCGAAAGCTGCACGCAGCGAGCCTCAAGGCATCGCGCGACAAGCTTCACCTGTATCTGAGCTATTGGACGGGTGGTCCGCAGACCTACGTGCAGCTGAACGGCCATCCACGTCTGCGCGCGCGACATTTGCCGTTCTCGATCGGTTCGCAGGAGCGCGACGAGTGGCTCTGGTGCATGGATCGCGCGCTCAACGAACACGAGATGCCAGCAGAGCTGCGAGAGCAGCTTCGAGAGAAATTGCACGGTCTCGCGGATCACATGCGGAATCGGCCGGAGTCCGGCCACGGCCACTGACGCGTCTCGCTGCACTCTCGCAAGCGCTGTATCTTCGAGGCTCAGAGAAACAGGACGGACCATGCGATCGCTTCGGCGACTTTCGATTTGTCTCATCGCGGTTCCAGGCGTTGTGCTCGCGCAACGCGGAGCAAATGGCCCGTTTCCTGGCGGTGAAAACCCCGATGGGTCGCTCAGGCCGACTGCGCGCCTGACTCGCCTCTTCACGCAGGACGCGTACACCGAGTACGCGCTGCTCGAGCCAGGCACCGATCAATTCCGCATTCGCTATCTGACGGAAGAAAGCCGGCCTGGCTCGACGGAGCTCGTTAACGCCACGCGCGGTGGAAGCGAAGGCACGGACGTCGAGGTCTACGATCCTCGCACCGGGAAGGCCCTGCCGTTCACATACGACGTGCAGGGTGAGACGCACGCCATTCACGCGAAGCTGCCGATTCCAGTTCCTCCGGGCGGCATCGGACGTGTGTTGATCTACAAGACGTACAAGGACTCGCGCACGTACCAGGTGTATCGCGAGGCGAATCCGGCCGCCGGAATCCAGGAGGGCGATATCTCCTGGGTTCGAAGCCTCGCCGGCTATCGCCTTGGCGTCATTCTACCGAAGGGCTACACCTTTCTGTCATCGAACGTCGCGGCGCAACTGAGCACGCTCGCGGACGGTCGTCTCGAGCTGCACTTCGCGAACCCGAGCGGATTGAGCAATCCGCTGACCATTCACGCGCGGAAGACGAGCGTCGAATTCACGCCGACGACCTACACCGACATGTTCTTCGACGACGTGAAGACACTGTATGCTTTGGGCGATCCGCAGACGCATTCCATGCAGGTCGAGCAGATCTACAGCGACTTCCGAAAGGGAGACAAGCCGTCGGTCGATCTTCTCACGTACGCACCGCTGAAGAACGTGACCGTGATCGATCTCGATACGGCCAAGCCCCTCGCAACGTCGAAGCAAGGAGAAGCGACGGTCGTCAAGCTCGAAGTTCCAATTACCAATGACAACCAGAGCGCGCACCTCAAGGTGAGCGGTGCACTGGACGATCCAGGTTACAAGATCGTCAACGGCTCGTTGACGTTCGATCGCCCGATGAAGGGACTGCGAAACACGGTTCTCCTCCCCGCGGGTTGGGAAGTCGCATCAGTCTCGCAGTCCGCTACCATCGGCGTATATCAGGGTCGTGCATTTGTCTCGCTGATCAACCTGAATGCCGAGAATTCGTATCGCGTCGTGATCACCGCTCGCAAAAAGGGGTGATCGTTCACGAGTGATAGTGCACGTGGACGTGCGGCGGAAACAGCCCAACGACGTCCGGAGTCACATTGCGCATGCCGCCGAGGTCGAGCTCGCGGAGGCGGGGAAGTCGAGTGAGCGCCGCGACGCCGGTGTTCGTGACGCCATGCAGCTGGGTCAAGCCGATGTTCTCGAGCGACGAGATACCCGCAAGGACCTCCGGCGTCCGGTCGGTGACCAGCGTGTAGCTCGCGTAGTACTTCTTTAAATTGGGCAGCTTCGCGATGTGCTCGGTCGCGCGGTCAGTCGTGTCGCGACAGTACATCAACACGAGCGACTCCAGCCGCTCGCATCGCCCAATGTGTCGATAGCCTTCGTCCGGCACGTCCATCGGCATCAGCTCGGTGAGCGACGGAAACTGCGGCAATCGCTCGAGCGCTGTGTCATCGACGTTTTTACAGCTGACGGACAGCGCGCGCAACGCGGGCATCGTTGACAGTGCAGTGAAGCCGCGACCGCGGAGATTGTAGCATCTTCGACCCCAGATGTACTCGAGCGTTCGTGATGCGCTGAGCGCCACCCAGCCGTCGTCGCCGGTCACGGTATCCTGAGCACCAAGAAATCGGAGTCGAGGCATCGCGCCGATGTATTCCATCGCTTCGTCGTTCGCGTCGAAAGCGAGCCAGCCGAGGTTCGGGAGACCGGTGACCAACGGCTTGAGTCCCGCGGCGGTAATTGCCGGCTCGGACGCGTCGAGGTTCAGACCGAATAGCCCATCGAGACCCGCGAGCTTCGCGAGGCCGCGGTCGGTGAACGAACCACGCATCATCAGCTGATTCGGATCGCAATCATAGCTCGTCAGTCCCATCGTGACATCGCCGCCGCGCCACGACTTGAACGCGGGAATCGCATGCAGCAGTTCGACGCCAGAGTCGGTGACGCCATTCCCAGTTTTCAGATGCGTGAGATGGCTTTTGCCTGCCATCGCGGCAATGAGGCCGTCGCCAGTCACCGTGCCGGCGAGGTTGACGCGCTCCAGCTTTGGGCAATGTGCGAGATGCGCCGCGCCAGCGTCCGTAACGCGAGTCCACCAGGCGGTTAGCGTGCGGAGCTCGGTCAAATATTCGAGGACTTCAAGGCCGGCGTCCGTGATTGCGGTACCGCCGACCTCGAGATGCTGGAGCTGCGGCATCCGAGCGAGATGCCGCAGCCCGGCGTCGGTCAGCTGTTTTGATCCGTCGAGGCGCAGCGTCGTCACGTGCCCCAGATCAGCGATCCGCGAGAGCATTGCATCGGTCATCTGCTCGTGCGCATCGAATGCCGGGATGCGCTCGTCGCGCATGACTGCGATTGCGGCGTCCCAGTCCCTCGTGCTTCGCCGATGTCGAATCTCCTCCGATTCATCCGGGAAGAACGGCGTGACCGGTGATGCTGCGATCATACCGGTTTGCTCGGTCAACGACGCGAGATACTCTCTGAGCGCCGCCCAACTCGAGAATCCGTGGCCACGAGCCACGATAAATCGCGCATCATCGAGGCTGATGTCGACGTCGCCGCCTTCGACTTCAGGTCGTTTGCCAAGCTCCAACTGAACATACGTGCGCATCGCCTTCCATTCGCGACGATGCCATGTGTAGCGATACAGCTGCTCCATCGCCTCGGGCGTTCCCGCGCGATACGCCTCGAGTTGGACGCGCGCCATCGTTTCGTACTCTTCCAATCGCTTCTGGCGCTGCGGCGTTCCCGCGGCGCGCAGAACGGCCGCGGCGCGGAACATTCCCTGTCGTTCGGCGCGGTCGGCGGCGGTGCGGCCATCTTCATCTTCGAGCGTCGTGTCGGCGCCGTAGGAGACGTACAGCTCCGCAAGCTCGATCGCACGATTCTCGTCGCCCGGGGGGAGCCACATCAGCGGTGCGTGATCGTTGCTCGTCGTGCGCGCGAGCTCTGGGCTTTCTCGAAAAAGTTGTCGAAGTCGATCGACGTTACCAGAGAACGTCAGCTCCCAGACGTCTCTGCTGTACCGGCCGAGCAGCTCGATCATTCGCGGGTGCTGCGAGTAGTTCGCGGCGCCGAGCGGCGTATTGTTCCAGGCCTTGGCGACTGGATCGATCTCTGCTCCGCGAGCGATGAGAAGCTCGGCGACCTGCGGTGAGTCGGAGTACGCCGTCATGTGCAGCGCGCGATGCTTGTCGTGATCTTCGACGTTTGGCGAGACGCCGAGATCGAGAAGCAGAGTCGCGACGTCTACGAGATCGGCGTCGGCCGCGGCGAAGAGCGCTTTCGGCGACTTCACGAGCTCGGGATGCGCCGCGATCAAGCTTTGCGCAGTCGAGCGATCGAGTCGAAGCGCAGCCGCAGTCAGCTGCTCTTCACTGCTCAGTGCCACGTCGACCGGAGTTGCGCCGAATCGGAGCAACAGATCGGCCATCTCGGTGAGCCCGGCGCGAACGGCGCGCTCATACGGCGAGACCTGCGAGAGCGTTTGCGCGCGCGGCGGTCCCGCGTTGGGACTCGCCCCGTGCGCGAGCACCCACTCGGCCAACTCGAGGTCGTTGTGATCGATTGCGACGTTGAGGTGCCACCGCGCCCCGGAGCCGTAGTTGCCCATGGCGAGCATCGACCACTCGGGATCGTCCCAATCCTTCGCGCGACCGAGCTTCAGGGAATACTCATGAATCAACTTCAGGAACCACAGGATCTTTCCCTTGAAGTGGATATTGTAGATGACCTGGATGTCGTACGGTTCGGCGCCGCGATCGAGCAGCAGCCGGGCCAATGCGTCGCGATGCGGATGCGGCGGCCGATCCTCCTCACCTTCGCCGACCACGCCGACAAAGGGCGTGTAGCGGCTGCCTCCGGCCATGAAGAAGGCGTTTGGGTCAGCGCCGTGGTCGAGCAGCGCGCGAGCGATGGCTACGGCATTGTCGTTCGTCTCGGCCAACGGCAGACGCGTGAATGCAAGGAGCAGCAGCGGCTCCCAGCGCTTCGGTCCGAGATTCTTGCGAAGTTGATCGTGCTCGTCGCGTGGACGTGTACGATCAGGTCCAGCGGCCGCGCGTTTTTGGGTTGCGAGTTTGCTGTCCGCTGCCAACGCGGCCCGCACACGATCGAGCTGACCGCATACGACATCGGTGTAGAAGTTTGCGGTGGCGATCTCAGGGAATCGCGCGAGAACGCGCATGGCGGTGTGCTCGGCCTGAACATGCGATGGCCCGCCGCGCACGTGATGATCCGTGACCGCATTGTCGAGGAACCACTCGACGGGATCTGGGAGCGCGTCGTCGTCGTTCGACGCAATGCCGAGTTGCGCTTTCAACGCTGCCCAACCCGGAAATCCAAGCTCGCGTGCGAGCGCGTGCTGCACGTGTCGAAGCGTGGGAGTTTGTGGGGCGTCGGACAGTGCTCGCTCGAGGCGAGCGCGGGCGTCGTCGACATTGTCGCGAAGCGCTTTCAGCCACCGCTTCGCTTCCTTTTTGAGACTGTCGAGCGTGCGCCCTGGCGGGAGCTCTGGGCTCATGGAAACCTTCCTCCGAAGAACGCGCCTGAAGTCCGCTGAGTACAGGCAGGAGAAAGGTTCGAGGATGTATCCTACGAACCGAGTTGGGTGGGAAGATTCCCTTGCCGCGGACAGGAGGCGCCCCAGAGCGCGCTGACCGTAGTCTCGGTTTGATCGGCAACCCTGTCAAGCAGTGCCAATCCTGGGCGATAAGCAGGCCCGAGCGTTCGTCTATGGCGCGAACTGAAGCGGGATGGAACCATCTGGCTCAGATGAATTTCACGTGATTCGTCAAACCCGCAGCGGAACGTCGCGAAGTCGCTTTCCCGTCGCATCGAAGATCGCGTTCGCGATCGCTCCTGGGATCGGCGACGTGGTTGCTTCACCCGCGCCAACCGATGGCAACTCCGGATGATCGATCAACTCGATCTCGATCGAATCTGGCACCTCAGCGAACGTGAGAATCGGATACGACCGCCAGTCGAGGCTCGTCACGCGCGACCGGTCGAATACCACAGCTTCCTTGAGCGTTCGGCTGATCGCCTGAACGACGTTTCCCTCGATCTGGTTCTTGAGACCATCGGGATTCACGATCAGCCCGCAGTCGTGCGCGACGAATGCGCGCGAAACGCGAACCGAGTGTCTAGAGACATCGACATCGACATCGACGATTGCCGCCACGTACGCCTCTGTCCCCTCGTATTGAACGAATGCCATGCCGCGACCGTGCGCCGGTGTCGCTGACGTTTGCCGTGGCTGTTGACGCCCCGTCCACTTCGCGATGCGCGCAACCGCTTTCACGACCGCAATCGCTCGCGGATCTGTCAGGTGCCGCAACCGGAACTCGACGGGATCCGCGCCAGCGGCAAGCGACAGCTCATCCATGAACGACTCGTTCGCGAAGCTGTTCTGCGGCGAGCCGAGTCCGCGGAATGATGACGTGCGCAGCGGCGACGACTGCAGCGAGTGCGAGATGACGCGTGTTTTCGGGATGTCGTATGTGTGGCGCGCGTTGCGATCACCGCCAACCGAGCCGCGACCACTCGGCGTCGCGCCGGCGAGTTGCGCCGCGAGAAGATTCGCTGACCCTCCCGCTTGCGCGCCCGGACGACTCGAGTGCGTTGGCGTCCACACGGCGTAATCCCATCCGACGATCTTCCCGGCGTCGTCGAGACCGCCGGTCACCTCCATCACCATCGCGACGCCCTTCGGTTCCCAGCCGTGTTCGTCAGCGCGCGACCACTGGACACGAACAGGTCGACCGACCGCTTGCGACATCAGCGCTGCGTCAGCCGCAGCGTCGTCCGAGCCATTGTGGCCGTAGCATCCTGATCCTTCCGTCCAGATGACGTGGACTGCGTCCGCCGAAAAACCGAGCAGCTCAGCGATTGCGGACTTCAGCGCATGCGCGCCTTGTGTCGACGACCAGATCGTTGCGCGCGAGCCGCTGACGTCGGCAACGCCGCACGACGCGCCGATCGACGCGTGCATCTGGTACGGCCACGTGTATCGCGCGTGCACCATCTTCGCCGCGCGCGCGATCGCCGACGGGACACCGGCAGCATCGGTGACGGCGCGATCCGTGGAGGGAATCTTCACGAGGGTGTCGTGCAAGTCCGTCATTGCCGGCAACGTGTCCGAAGCGCTCCACTCCACCTTGAGAACGCGAGCCGCGCGGATCGCGTCTTCCTCGCGCTCGGCGACGACACCGACGAAGTCGCCTTTCCTCACGACCTGCGTGCCAGGGATCTCGCGTAGCGCACCGTCGTCGATCCTCACGATCTTGGCGCCCACGCTCGCCGGCCGCACGACTCGGCCATGCAGCATGCGATCGACGCGCACGTCATGCACGTAGGTGTGCCGACCCGTCATCTTCGCCGGGATCTCGACGCGCTGTACCGGCTTGCCGACGACCGTGAATTCACTCGGGCTCTTCACCGGTGCACGGCCGCTCACCACACGCTCGAAGCGCTTCCCGCCGATCAGCTCTCCGAAGGTGGCGCGGCGATCGCTCGCACCCTTTGCCGAGACGACGCCGTTCACTGCAACGAGTGACGCAACCGGCACGCCGAGCTTTGCCGAGGCCAATTCGATCAATGCAGCTCGAGCTTCAGCAGCGGCCTGCCGGAGTTGCGCCCCACCGCGCTTCACTGACTGACTGCCAACGGTGGATCCTTGATCGACCGTGCGATCGCTGTCGCCCTGTACCCACGTGATCTTGTCGAACTGAACGCCCATCTCTTCGGCGACGATCTGCCGAAGCGCCGTCGACACGCCGGTCCCCAGCTCGACCTTGCCGCAGAACACGGTGACAGATCCGTCGGGCGAAACGACCAGCCACGAATCGAGTTGGTTCGCCGGCGGCGGAACGAGCGTCGACTCCGACGCGGCCGCACTGAACATTCGGCCATGAAATGAGAAACCGATGACGAGCGCGCCGGCGCTCTGAATAAAATCCCGGCGATTGATCGCGCTACTCATCGCCGCCTCCTCCACTCGCACCCTGCGTGGCGCTGAGCTCAACCGCACGCTCGACGGCCCGCAAAATTCTCATGTGCGTCCCGCAGCGACAGAGATTGTTATTCAACGCTGAGCGAATCTGTGCTGTCGACGGCCGCTTGTTGCGCGCGATGAGCGCCGCCGTCACCATGATCATCCCGTTGATGCAATAACCGCATTGCGCGGCCTGCTGATCGATGAACGCCTGTTGAACAGGATGCGGCTTTGCCGGCGTCCCGAGTCCTTCGATCGTCGTGATGGTGCCGCGCGTCGCTGAGGACAGTGGTGTGGTACACGACCGAACCGCGCTGCCGTCGAGATGCACGGTGCACGCACCGCACTGGCCAAGTCCGCATCCGAACTTGGGCCCGGTGAGCCCGAGTTGGTCGCGAAGTACATAGAGGAGCGGCGCGTCCGGCGACGCGTCCACATCATGGCGCGTGCCGTTGACGACGATGGAGGTGGCTGATTCTGATGTCATGATGCCCTGGGACGACGCGTTGGCTCGTTTATGAGTAGCTCGGCAGCCGTCGGCATGTCAACGCGACATCCACGCAACGTCAGCGCTCTGTCAGAATTCACTGGTTGGGGACGGCACCGCCCCATCGTGAAGCATGGCCAATCGCGCGATGGACCTTGCACCGGCGCCGTCTTCGGCGCCTCCGCTCACGCCGCCCTCACCGCGTGCTGCAATCACCCGACTCGAGTCGGTCGATCTGCTGCGCGGCATCGTCATGATCATCATGGCGCTCGACCATGTGCGCGACTACTTCGGTGCGGTCGGCATCAACCCGACCGATCCAGCGACAACGACGGTCCCACTCTTCTTCACCCGCTGGATCACGCATCTCTGCGCACCAACCTTCTTTCTTTTGACGGGAACCAGCGCCTATCTGTCACAGCGTCGTCGCGGACGGGCTGGAATGCCTCGATATCTCGCAACACGCGGTCTGTGGTTGATCGCGTTGGACGCCGTCATCCTTCGCTGCCTCGGCTGGCAATTCAATTTCGACTTCCGAGTAACGCTGCTCATCGTCCTCTGGGCCCTCGGCTGGGCGATGATCACGCTGTCAGTGTTCGTGCGGTGGTCTCCGACCGTCGCGGGCATCTTCGGCCTCACGCTGATCGTCGGGCACAATCTCCTCGATCGAATCTCTCCGTCGGCTTTTGGCGCTTTCGCACCGCTGTTTCTCATTCTCCATCAGCCGGGACTGCTTCACGGTCCTTCCCATTTTCTGATCGTCGCGTATCCATTGATTCCGTGGGTCGGTGTCACCGCGCTTGGATACGCGTTGGGCCAGGTCTTCGACTGGGATGCGGAACGGCGGCGCACGTTTCTCTGGCGCGCAGGTGTCGCGGCCATCTTCAGCTTTTTGGCGCTGCGTTGGATCAATATCTACGGCGATCCGTTTCGCTGGTCCACGCAACATTCGGCCGTGTTCACGGCGCTTTCATTCTTGAACACGACGAAATACCCACCGTCGCTGCTCTTTCTGCTGATGACGCTTGGGCCAGCACTGCTCTTTCTTTCACTGGCCGACGCCAAAGTGCCGCGCTGGATGAGGCCCGCGATCACCTTTGGGCGAGTGCCGCTGTTCTACTTCGCGCTCCACGTGATTGCGATTCACACGCTGGCACTCGTCGTGTGCTGGGCGCGATACGGATCGATCCACTGGGTGTTTGAGTCGCCTCGGCCGGATATGTATCCGTTCCGGCAACCGCCGGGTTGGCCCGTATCACTCCCAGTCGTCTACGCGATCTGGATCGGCCTCGTTGTCGCGCTCTGGCCAGCGTGCCGCTGGTACGCCGCACTGCGCGCGCGACGCCGAGACTGGTGGTTGAGCTATCTCTAATCGCCTACCGTAGTCGCCAGCCGAGCAGAATCGCGAGCGTGCGAGTCTTGGCGAGATTGTCCTTGAACGCGTCGCGGAGTCCCCAGTCGTAGCGTGCACCGAACCGCCGGCGGCTGCAATCGAGAAAATGCAACCGACGAGGAGGAGATGTCGCATAGCGTGGCCCTCGGCCGATGATCTCCGACGGCGCGAGCGCGGCGTGCGTCGCTCCGGCTGCCCGCGCCTCTAAGCTACGGCGAGGTCTCGAGCCCGCCAGTGATGTCTATCGTGCCGAGTCCGGTCGCTCGGATGAATGAATGTGCGCGATCTTCCAGCCCGTCGCTCGCCGAGTCCATACCATCGTTTGTGTCACCCGAAGCCGTCGTCCTCTTCCGGCGCTATCGGCAAACGCCTCGCGCAAATTGCTCGACACCACGGCCGCGTTTGGATCGAGCACGGCGATCGCAATCGAGTCGAGGCTGATCGAGAACGTGGCGAGATGCGCAAACGCGGGCGCATCCTGCAGTCGGATGTTGTCGATCGTCAGCCAACCGTCGTCGCCGTCAAATGCGCGAAAGCTGGTGTCGCGGACGAACGTATCGAGGATTGTCGCGACATCGCGGTGTCGCATTGCCTCATGAAAGCGCTCCACGGCAAGGCGGACGTCAGTCGCAGTCAGGCCGGCATTGAACTGCTCGACGATCGCCGCCGGACGCACGGCGGCGCACCCGAGCAGGGCGAGCATTGAAGCGAAATGAGCGATGCGGCCGAGCGTCAAACGCGGTGTAGTGGACATCGATTTTCCTGAAGACAGGATCTACCAGCGACCACCACTATCTATCGGCGATGCCCGCTTCAGTCGCAAGCGTCAGGAGCTCGGCATCATCTTCTGACTGACAAGATGGCGATACAGCACGACGTGTCCAAACACCGCGGCGAACACCATTACCGTGGGCAGCCACACCCACGGTGCGCGAGTGATCCAGTCGTTCGCCGGTTCGTTCATGAACAGCCGCATTGGCGTCGGAGCCGACAATAGGGCCACGCCAAGAATGTTGAGAAGCAAAACGACGCCGAGCGTGTTCCACGCAGCGAGCAGCTTGCGTGACGAACGGCCCGTCGCGAGCCACGCGCCGAGTGCCAACGCGGTGATGCCGGTGATGATATCGAAGTTGCGACCCGAATAGCTCATCTGCACCGGCATGAGGCCTTCGGAGTACGCACGGTGCATGAGCAGCTCGACGATGACGCGAAAGCCCTGATAGCCGACGAGGGCGACGACTGGAAGACCGAGCGCGATCTGCCGGCCGATCGGCGATAGCGCGAGAGCGACCGCGAGCACGATCGACAGGACCAGCGCGACCAGCATCGTTGGGGGAGCGGAGAAGTGAAGCAGTCCGCGCGACGCTGCCAAACCGGTGAGCGCGATCCAGGCGACGGCGCTCAACGCGGCGATCGCCGACCGTTGCACCGCGCCCTGCGGCGACAGTCCGGTGCGAAGCGACGACCAGTAGACCGCCGCGATGAACAATCCGCCAAGTGCGACCGTGAGCGCGATGAATCCCACGTGCAACGGCGTCGAGCCAGAGGGGAGCTGAAGCGGTGACATGAGATGGTGCCTCGACCGGTTGACTTCACAACTAATAGAAAGTAAAGTCATCACTGTCAATATCAGTAGTTCATCTCGTGGCTGATCGACGTTCATACGACCAGTACTGCGGGCTGGCGAAGGCCCTCGACATCGTCGGCGAGCGATGGACGCTGCTCATCGTCCGGAACCTTCTGCTCGGGCCGCTCCGCTATTCCGATCTGCTGCGCGGCCTGCCCGGCATCACCACCAATCTGCTGGCGAAACGCCTCAGAGAGATGGAGGCGTTCGGGATGATCGAACGAATTCGTGGCGCATCGAGCGATGCGGGACAGGCGTATCGTCTCACGCCGCTCGGTGCAGGTCTGGAGCCGGCCGTGCATGCCCTCGCGAATTGGGCCTGGCAGTGGATGCAAGCGCCCGCAAAGCACGAGATGCGCAACCTCGAGTGGCTGCTCGTGGCGCTCCGGCGCCGATACCTCGGCGGCGCGACGCTTCGCGCCGAGCTTGTAGCCGATGGCGTGCCCTACCGAATGTCGCTCACCAAGACGAAAGCAGAGATCACGCGTGGCGAGCTTCCATCTCCAGATCTGACGATTCGCG
>Ga0070681_10002968_pt1 | contig 15736 bp, 12 predicted proteins | sample KBSC83BmetaG_FD_65650 | JGI IMG/M metagenome (GOLD analysis project Ga0070681, IMG submission 65650) | Corn rhizosphere microbial communities from Kellogg Biological Station, Michigan, USA - KBS C8-3B metaG | ecosystem: Host-associated > Plants > Roots > Rhizosphere | place: USA: Michigan...
GTTTCTCTTCCTGCAATGTCTGTTCAAGAAGCTGCGCCCACTCTTTGCGGCCGAGCAGCTGAGCGTACGTGCGGACCGTGCCGTAGCCGGCGATTTCATAATGCTCCACGCGTTGCGCGCCGGCGATCATGCCTGCATCCAGCACTTCGGGCTCGGCATCGGTCTCAAGCAGCTCCTGGTTATCCTCAATGATTCCTTCCATGCCCTTGCAACTCTTGTCTTCGCGATCCACGCCCTTCAGCTGATCGAAAATCTGATCGAGCCGTTTCACCTGACCGCGTGTCTGTTCCAGGTGATCGTTCAACGCTTTCTTCAACTCGGGCGAAGATGCTTCCTCGATCATGTCTGGCAATGCTTCAATAATCTGGTTCTCGGCTGAATACAGGTCTTGCAATTCCTCGACAAAGAGTTCCTGCAGGCTTTCCAGTTTCATGGATTCCTCCTTAGTAAAGAAACTTGAGATGCTTGCAACAGGGAACCCGAAACTGCTGCTCGGTTAAACTTTTGAAAATGACGCAATCTGCTCCAAAGGGTGTGCTTTACGTGATTGCCACTCCCATCGGCAACCTTGAGGACATCACTTTCCGCGCCGTACGCGTATTAAGGGAAGCCGACCTGATCGCGTGCGAAGACACACGCCAAACGCGCAAGCTGTTGGACCATTACAGCATTTCGGGAAAGGTGATCAGCTATCACGAGCACAACGAGCAGGCGCGGGCGGAAGAGCTGGTTCAGCGGCTCCGAGAGGGTGCTGCTGTGGCGCAGGTCTCTGACGCCGGCATGCCCGGAATCTCCGACCCCGGATACCGGCTCATTACGCTGGCCATCCAAAGCGGAATCACGGTTGTGCCGATCCCCGGACCTGCAGCAGTGATCACGGCACTGGCAGCAAGTGGATTGCCAACAGATGCATTCGAGTTCCGTGGCTTTCTTCCCGCCAAATCAGGACAGCGACGAACGGCCCTGGAAAACCTGAAGCACATCGAACACACCGCGATTTTTTATGAAGCGCCGCATCGCATCCGTGAGGCTCTGGCTGACATCGTGCAGGTGCTCGGACCGCAGCGCAAAATCGTCATCGCGCGCGAGCTCACGAAAATCCATGAAGAGTTTCTGCGCGGCAGCGCCGGCGAACTGCTGGAAATGGCGAACCAGCGTGAGTTGAAAGGCGAGATCACGCTGCTGGTCGGCAAAGCTGAATCCGATCAGCAGGTGACCGCAGCCACTGACCTCCGAACGAGACTGCAACAGCTCATGGCGGAGCAGCACCTAGATGAGAAAGCCGCGATGAAACTACTGGCAAAGGAAACTGGTCTTTCAAGAAGCGCCGTTTATCGTGAACTGCAGCGCACCCTGAGCCGAGATAGGACGTAACGCAACGCACTCAACTATCCCGCGCTAGAGGTGTGATCGTGAATAATCTTCCAGCCTTGCTCGGTCTGGCGAAGGATGAGAGTAAACAGCCCGTGCGGTTTTTTGCCATCGCGCATTGTCAGCTCCCACTTGCCGGTCGCAACCGCTGACTTCGCTGCCAAAGGTTGAACGTGAAGGTCCTGAAATTCGAGGCGACCCATTTCATTACCGCCGCTCTGATAACGCTTGCGATAGCGCTCCAGTGTCGGTTCCCAGCCCTGAGTGACCGTTCCACCGGAGAAAAACGTGAGGTCGGGCGAACGCAAGTACCCCTGCATATAGCCTTCCAGGTCACCTTTGTTCCAGGCTTCCACTTGGGACAGGAGAACGTGCTTTACCGCCTGTTCAATGCGATTGATCGCTTCTTGGCGCTGCTCGCCAGAAATCTGTTTTTGGGTGGTGTCTTGAGACGCTTCCCTGGATCCAAGCGCACCGAACAGCAGCAATGAAATCAACAACTTGGAAATCGGAGCCCACGGTCCGATAACGGTATGGGTGGTCATCATTGAATCTTCTCCGGCCTAAGAATCGGGGTGCTTACCAAAGTCACATTCTCAGTGAAAAGGTACATTGACCCCGGCAAAGGGCAAGGTTATTTTCAACTCACCAGAAGTCGTGTCTTCCAGCACCAAGACAGCGACTAAGTCTAACCATTTGAAAGCCAAGGGCGCCACAGAGTCAGAGAAGAGTAAAGCCCTCATGCTTGTAGAAACGGTCGGCAGATACGAAATCACCGGCGAACTGGGCCGCGGAGCCATGGGTGTGGTCTATAAGGCCAAGGACCCCACCATTGGCCGCACCGTCGCGCTGAAGACTCTGCGTCTCGACGTCCACGGACTCGAGACCGCCGACATGGTGCGCCGTTTCCAGAATGAAGCTCGGGCCGCCGGCGTGCTCAGCCATCCCAATATCGTCACCATTTACGACGCGGGTGAGCAGGGCGGGATTTTCTATATCGCCATGGAGTTCATTGAAGGCACCACGCTTCATGAACTGCTGGCCCAACAGCAGATTCTTCCCACGGAAGACGTGATCCAGTATTCGCGGCAGATATGCCGCGGCCTGGACTACGCGCATTTGCACGGGATCGTTCATCGTGACGTGAAGCCGGCAAACATCATGATTACGGCCAACGGCACGGTGAAGATCATGGATTTCGGCATTGCCAAGGCCGGGGGCAGCATGACCTCAACCGGCCAGGTGCTGGGCACGCCGAACTATATGTCTCCAGAGCAGGTGAAGGGCAGGCCGCTGGATGGACGCAGCGACTTGTTCAGTTTCGGCGTAATCCTGTACGAAATGCTGACGGGAGAAAAGCCATTCGTGGGCCAGAACGTCACCACAATCATTTACAAAATCGTAAATGAAAACCCGATCGCGCCACGTGATCTTGACGTTACTGTCCATCCCGGTTTGAGTGCCATCGTCACCAAGGCACTGGCCAAGTCGCCTGACGAGCGCTACCAGACCGGGGCTGATCTGATTCATGACCTGGAAAACTACAAAGTAGCCGGCGCCCCGATGCAGCCCACTTCTGTGTTTAACGCCGGCGCTTTGAACGCGGCCGCGAATCCCGCTAACGGCAACGGCAACGGTGCGGGAGTTGCGGCTGCACAGGCCCATGAAAAGACCCTTGTTCTGCCTCTGAAACTTGTGGCTGGAGCCACGGTGCGCGCACCCAAGCCTGAGCCTGTGGAGAAGAAGAACCCTGTTCCGTTTCGCCGGCCGAACCTGAAGTTCGATTTCTCCCGCTGGAAGCTTACCCGCAAGAACCTGACCACGATTATCGCCGGCGTCGTGTTGCTGGGATGTTCGCTCGGCGCCTTCGGTTATGTTCGTCACCGCATTACATTACGTCGCGCGGCGGAAGAGCAGGCGCGTCTGCGCCAGCAGTTGGAAGAGCAGCAGCGCAAAGATTTTGAAGCTGCAGCCGCCGCAGCAGCTGCGTCGGCAGTTCCCAAGCCATCACCTGACGCCGTGATCGCCCGCGACACCATGGTGAAATATGTGAAGCCAGGCAAGCCGTCTCCGACCACCACGACCGCTAATGCGCCTGCTCTGCCTTCACAGCCACACCAGAGTCCGGTGAAGGCCACAAGTTCGCCAAATCAGGTTTACACACAGCAAAGCGAGTTGGTGTTCTCCTCGAAGCCAGTCGGAGCGAAGGTGGAAATCGACGGCTGGAGCGAACCCAACTGGGTGACTCCGTTCACTGCATCGCATCTTGCTGCCGGTTATCACACGCTGATCTTCACCAAGGCCGGATACCTGCAGAAGTCGATGGCGGCAGAATCAGTCGCCGGCAAGAGCATCCAGCTTTCAGCCGAGCTCGTCCCTGCTGTTTCGACGCTGGTGATCACCAGCAACCCTGCCGGAGCCAACGTTTGGATTGACGGGAAGGATTCAGGCCAGGTCACTCCAGCCCAGATTACGGTTGAAAAAGGCATCCATCGCGTCGTGGTCCGCAAAGCCGGCTTCAAAGATGCAACGGCGGACGAGACGCTGGCAGAAGGGCAAACCCAAAGTTTCTCGCCGGTGCTGCTGAGTCTGAACCAGCAGTCTGCCACGGTGCCCAGCCCCACGATCCTGCGCCGTATTTTCGGATCGGATACGGTACCCGAGGGTAAGGGTCTGGTGCATGTACGCACCGAGCCCGAAGGGGCAACGATCATTGTCGATGGGAAAGTCGCACCCAGGAAGAGCAACGCGCGCTGGCCGGCTGAGCCGGGCGTATACAGCATCGTCCTCGAGCTTGAGGGTTACAAGCCAGTGCACCGGAATGTGAAGGTGCAGGAAGGCAAGATCATCAGCGTGGATGAGATACTGGAAAAGCAGTGAAGCTGCAACTGACTGTTGTCTATGGCCAGGCTCATCATCTCTTCTCCGGACGGCAAGCGCGGCGTCCTTGAACTCACCAAGCCGATCTTCACCGTCGGTCGGGGCAATGCTAACGATCTGGTACTGAATGATGCCGGCGTAAGCCGGTTTCATGCCGTCATCAAGATCCGGGATGATGGTATTTTTGTCGCCGATCGCGGCAGCACGAATGGTGTACTGGTCAACGGCAACCGCATTGAAGAAGAAAGCCGCCTTCAGGGCGGTGACGTCCTCTATCTGGGGCAGTACGAATTGCGCCTGGAGAACGTGGACGAAAGAGGCATCCAGGTGCGCAAGGCAGAGTGGCCTTCCACCTTCAACGAAATCATGCATGGTCGAACCGGGCAGGTACCACCGCGTCCCGCGCGGATTGCTCGCAGCGACTTTCAGGAAGCGCCCGATGAACTCGCGTACCGGGTCCGGAAACTGGAGAGAGAGAACTATCTGCTGACGGTGCTTTATGAAGCAGGCAAGGCGCTCAACTCCAAACTTTCGATTGACGACATCAGCCGCCAGGTGATCACTCTTGCTTCCTTAATTGAAGGGGTGGAGCGCGGCTTTGTAATGCTCTTCGACGATGCCGGCGAAATGGCGCACCAGAGCGAAGTTCTTTACCGCAATCCGCCGGAATCCGGCGTTCAACCCCAAATCATCCTGAGCAACAAAGTCCTGGAGAGCATCCGCAAGGAGCGCCAGCCAATCCTGATCGATGATATAACCGCCGATGATCGTTTTAGCGGAAGCGAAAGCATGAAGATATCCGGCCTGCGCTCCGCCATGTGCGCGCCATTGCTTGGGACCAACCACCTCTTCGGCGTTCTCTACGTGGACAACATGGAAAAGGCCGGCGCGTTCACGCAGGAAGAGCTGAACGTGTTCTCGCTCATGGCGGCGCAGGCAGGTGCTGCAATCGATAACGCTCTCGCCCACCAGAAAATCGCGCAGCAAATGGAGCAGCGGCTCGCACTCGAGCGGTTTCTCTCGCCGGAGGTTGCCGCGATGGTGGCGGAAAACCCGGACATTCGATTAGGCGGGGCGAATCAGAAAGTTACCGTGCTTTTCGCTGATATCCGCGGCTTCACCCGGCTGAGCGAAACGCTTCCTCCGGAACGCGTCGTCGAAATTCTGAACGAATTTTTCACGCGAGTCACGGATGTAATTTTTGATTTCAACGGCAGCGTGGACAAGTTCATGGGCGACGCCGTGATGGCCGTCTTTGGCGCTCCGATCTCGAAGGGCAATGACTCGTCCAATGCCGTGGAGGCCGCTATACAGATCCAGCGATTGGTGCTCGAGATGAATCGCGATGCTGCCGCTCGCGGCTGGCCTGAACTGGAAGTGGGCGTCGGGATCAATGCCGGCATTGCAGTGGCCGGCAACATTGGATCGCCCCGAAGGCTTGATTACACGGTCATTGGCGACACAGTCAACACGGCTTCACGACTGATCGATTGCGCGACTGGAGGACAGATCCTGATTTCAGAATCGGTGGCCACCGAGCTGGCGGACAAATTCAAGGTGGAGAAACTCGCCGCTCTGCGCGTAAAAGGGCGCACCGAGCCTGTCCAGGTTTTCCAGGTCCATTGGGAAGTGGGGAAGCCCGTCAAGAAGAAGAGGCGCCCACGGAAGGACGCCTCCGGAACTTCATAGCAACCGAGCTACTTCTTGCTAGTGTCACTCTTCTTGCTCGTGTCGCTGCTCTTCTTTGTGCCGCCGTGGGCAATGATCTTGTCCTTTACTTTGTCATAGGTGGCCTGGTCAACAACCTTCTTGGAAACAAGTTGTTTCTTGTTTGCCCATGGACGGCCGTCAATCACTTTTTGAGCGGTCGCGTCGTCAAAACCTACACCGGTCAACTCGTCCTTGGAGGCCGAGTTAATATCCACGAGTTTTGCTTTCGAACTGCTCTTCTTCGTCGTGCTGCTGCTCTGGTCAGCGGAGCTGGTGCTGCCCTTCTTGGAACCGCTTGCCTGAGCGAAACTGGTCCCCGCAAACAAGGTGAGCGCGCATGCAATCGCGAACACACGCACAAAATTCCGCATCATCTTTCTTTCTCCTTGGAGCAAAAAATAGACTGCTAACCCTACGGGACTAGCAGTCTAGGTAGTTCGTTAGCAAATGTCAAAACAGGGTAGCTATTTGGGGGTCGTCGAGCCGCTGCCCTTCTTTCCCTTGCTGTCATTCTTCCCGGTATCCGCCTGGTGCGCGATGATCATGTTCTGGATCTTGTTATAGGTCGCCTGTGGGACAATCTTCTTTGTGACCAGATCACGTTTGCCCTTGTAAGGGCGGCCGTCAATGATCTTCTGTGAATAGGAATCGCCGATTCCGGGGAGTGCTGTGAGCTCTTCTTTGCTCGCTGAGTTGATGTCCACCAGCTTGCCGTTTTTTCCTGATTCTCCGCCGGATTTCTTTGTGTCTGACTGGGTGCCTGCAGGGGAGGATTTCTTGTCACCACTGGTCTGCGCCACCGCGCTATCCGCAAACAACGTGAACGCAAGGGCAATCACCAGGAGCCGGACCGCTTGACATACCATGACTGTTCTCCTTTGTGAGTTGAATCCTCGGTCGGAACAAAAGTCTAGGAGCGCGAAAATGGTTTGTCAAAACGCAAGCAGGGAAGGAACGGTAACCCATGGGATCGGCGCGTTTTCTGGATGCGAGTTGAAGGGGTTAAGCCCGTTTGTTGCCGGTCGGCTGGGGTGCTTCCCAGGCGCGCTGTGGACGCTGTGCTTCAGGCAGATCGCGGTCTTTCACGCGGTCATAAACGTAACGGTCGCTTACCGTGCCCAGCGACTCGTTGTAAAGGCTTACATCGCCCAGCGCTTCGCGCAGCTCTTCCGAAAACTGGTGCAGCGCTTTCAAGTGGTCAGCTGTGGCGGGAACCTCGGTTTTGGTCGTCTTCAGGAACTTCTGGTAGCCCTTGTCAATCAGGCGGGAAATCTCGCCGCCGATCAGATATCCGGGTTTGGCAAACAGGCGCACTCCGTCCTCACCGGCCTTCTCGATTGCGGCTGAACAGTTCAGCTTTTTCAGAAACACGCGATTCTGCGTGCCGGGCGCTTCCAGAATGTCAAAGGCGTTATCGCGCAGCCATGCCAGCGCTTCTTCATAAGTCCGGGTTTTTGGTTTTTTTGCCATTTCAGTTATTGCCGGTGCCCTTTCAGATTTGGCACCCTCCGGGCACCCCATAGGCAGGCGAATGGGTAATGTCGCATACTGGGAACGAGGACCGCAACATTACTGTTGTTCAGAGAGTAATCGTAACCCATTAAGGTTGCTTCCGAATACTCCGAACAGCCCTCAGCGATCGCGAGCATCTGCAACGAATTTGTTGAGCTACTTTACATTTTGAAGCATAATGAACTCCCCCGCTCACCTTCTGCAGAGGAGCTCCGCACGAATGCGCCATTTCGCGCTGCTTTCATTGCTCGTAATCCTTGGTCACCTTAGTTCAGCTCAGTCATCAACCAGCCCGGCATCAATCGCACCCAATAGCGATGCCACTTACGTCAAGCTCAGGAACATCCATCCGGGGCAGGAAACAATCTCCGTCAAAGACCTGCAGTTGAAGCGTGACGCAGCCACATTTGTCTTTCACAGTGGTGTGTTCACGCTGCTTGAACCAGTCAATGGCAAGATCACCGGAGCAACATTTCACGGCGATGCGACGTTCAGCCTTGTCCCGCCGGTTGTAGTGGAAAAGCGGAACCTGGCAATCCTGACCAAAGGACAGCCTTTCGAGGAACAGTTCTCCAGCGCTGTGTTTCGTTTCAGTGATGGCACTGAGGCCGAGTTGCGCAAAGCTGCTCAGCCTGGCGGACAGCCTGATGCCGAAGCCGCGGGGCTGCTTAACGATATACAACAGCAGCTCAAAAAGAAGATCAGGTACAACCTCTCCGCCCGCCTGCTCGAAGATGTGCTGAGTTCCGCACCAGGCGGCAAGTTCACAGCCTTCATCAAGGGCAAGAGATACAGTGACAAACTGATGTTGGATATCGATCCCGAAGGCGCCTACCAGGTCAGCCCGGAGGAGGTCTCGCTCTTCGTGTGGGATGACAGCCGCTTCGGCATCTGGGCCGGCTTTCATCTCGCAAGCGAGTACACGAACCACAGCGCCAACAGCGATGAACTGAACAAGTCGGTGCACGTCACACATCATGAGCTCGATATCACGATTCAGAAGAACGCCTTTATGCGCGGCACGGCAAAAACAACGTTCGTGGCCAGCAAAACGGGTGTGCGAGTGGTTCCATTCGATCTATTTCCGACTCTTCGAGTGGAGTCGGTGAAGGGCCTTGATGGCTCGTCACTGGGATTTATCCAGGAAGACAAAAACGAGGACGCTGACTTTGCCGTGGTGCTCCCTGCCGAATTGAAGCAGGGCGACCAGTACACCATCATGACCTCATACGCCGGTAAAGACGCCATTAGCAACGAAGGCGGCGGAAACTACTATCCTGTCGCGCGCGAGGATTGGTATCCGAGCCAGGGTTTTGGCAGCTACTCCACTTTTGCCATGACCTTCCATGTCCCTAAAGGCATGACGATGGTCGCGACCGGGAAGATGATCAAGAAGATCGATGAGGGAAGTGAAACCATCACGAAGTGGTCTGCGGACCTGCCCCAGGCAGTAGCCGGCTTCAACTTTGGGAACTTCAAGCGCGATGAAGGTAAGCCGGGCAAGCTCGATTACTTATTCGAGACCTTCGCGAATCCAAATCCCCCGGACGTGGTCGAAGGGCTGAAACACATGGGCGACCTCGCTGAGCAGGCAGGATTGCGCACCATGGACACTCTCGGGAACATGAACACCGTTGGCATGATGAAGAAGGCTATGGGAGAAGCCGAGCTCTCAGTCGAAATTTATACCGATTTTTTTGGTGAGGCGCCCTACAAACGCCTCGCCATGACGCAGCAGACTGCCGCCAATTTTGGACAATCGTGGCCGGGACTGGTGTACCTGCCGATTACCTATTTTTTTGACAGCACTGTGCGACACCAGATCGGATTTGACGATGCCCATGGATACTTCAAGGTTGTTGGTCCACATGAAATCGCCCACCAATGGTGGGGACACACGGTAGGGTTCAACTCTTATCGCGACCAGTGGATGAGCGAGGGGTTCGCCGACATGTCAGCCTCTCTCTTCCTGCAATACGTCTACGGTCAGAAAAATCTGGACGAGTATCACAAGTTCTGGGCCGATGAGCGCGAGCTGATGCTGCAACGCAACAAAGAAGGCAGGCGGCCGATTGATGTCGGGCCGGTCACGCTCGGGTACCGGCTTTCCAACGCCAGGAGCGGGTTCGATATCGGCCGGCGACTTCTGTATCCCAAGGGCGCCTACATTCTGCAGATGATCCGCTTCATGATGCAGGAGCGCCAGGGCGATCCGGATGCCCGATTCAAGGCGATGATGCACGACTTCACCAAAACCTATGCGAACCGGATTGCCAGCACCGAAGATTTCAAGGCCATCCTGGAAAAGCATATGACTCCGGATATGGACGTGGACCACAACCACAAAATGGACTGGTTCTTCGACGAGTTCGTTTACGGAACCGAATTCCCCTCCTACCGCTTTGAACACACCTTCACGAATGATGCCGAAGGAAATGTGGTGTTGAATTTCAAGCTGAGCCAGGCCGGTGTGAGCAAGAACTTTGCCATGCTGGTTCCGGTTTACCTGGAACTGAGCCCTGGCCGGGTGGCAAGGCTGGGATTGGTTACAGTAGTGGGCGATACCCCTGCGGAAGTCCATGTTCCCCTGAAAGGACTCAAGGAGAAACCGAAGCGCGCCCTGATCGACTACTACGATGAATTGATGGCAAACGTCGAGAGCCGCTAAGTTCGAAGCTGCTGGCGTACGTCATGAAACGAAACCGGCGCTTATTCTCCCCCGAGACAATCAGCGCCGGCTTCTCAGGCCGCTCATCTGCTTCGGCCAACTTGTGAGTGAAACAAACTTACTGGAGAGAAGAATGAAATCTGCTGCTCCTTTCCAAAATGCCTGCTGCTGTTTGTCAGGTCAACAATAAAGGACAGCCACTCTGTTTACTTGGGAGATAACTTGGAACACCCACTCCGAGGTATGCTGGCTGATGTATACTGAGCCGAACATTTTCCCGGAGTGGGATTTCCTTATTTTCATATTTCCGGGTTACTGAACTGTGCTTTTGGGGGCCGCTGCTTAAAATCGGTATTCTGGATTTTTATTAGCGGTTTTTTCTTTCTACCTTTTCTTTGTTGCAGCCCCCGGTGGGGAGGGTCCCGTTATGGACCTGTTGCTGATTCGTCTCATTTTTATTGCAGTAGTTACTACAGCCTGCTGGTTTCTTCATCCTTTTGGCCTTTCCGGACTCCCTGCCCTGGGCGCGGGCATCCTCATGAGCGCTGTCGTGGTCCTGTTTGAAATCCGGCTCCGGACCATGAGCTTGAAACGGCTGATCGGAGCTGTAATCGGCAGCATTCTCGGAATCTTGGGAGCCTACCTGTTCAGCGTGGTGCTGAAGAACAGCATCACCCATCCGGAAACCCAGCGCTTCATGCAGCTCATGGTCATGCTGCTAATGTCTTATGTTGGCCTGGTGGTCGGAGCTAACAAAGGGGACCTTCTGAACCTTGCAGCGCTAGGCGGCATTTTCGGTGCAGAGAAGCAGGGCCGCAAGAGTTTCAAAATCCTGGATACAAGTGTCATTATTGACGGCCGCATAGCTGATATCGCGGAAACCGGTTTCATGGAAGGCATGCTGGTGATCCCGCAGTTCGTATTACGGGAACTGCAGTTGGTAGCCGATTCGGCCGACTCTCTCAAGCGCAATCGAGGGCGGCGCGGCCTCGATATCCTGCAGCGGCTGCAGAAGATTTCCAACGTGAATGTTCAGATTGTGGAAGACGATTTTCCAACCGTTCGGGAAGTCGACCTTAAACTGATTGAGTTGGCCAAGGTTTACGAAGCCAAGATCATCACCAACGATTTCAACCTGAATAAGGTCGCTCAGCTGCAGGGTGTGGAAGTCCTGAACATCAATGAGCTGGCGAACGCCCTTAAGCCCATTGTGCTGCCCGGCGAGACTATGCGCGTATTCATCCTGAAGGAGGGCAAGGAGTACAACCAGGGTGTCGCCTACCTCGACGATGGCACCATGGTGGTGGTCGACAACGCGCGCAAACTGATAGGAAAGAATGTGGATATCGCCGTGACCTCGGTCCTGCAGACCACGGCCGGCAAGATGATCTTCGGAAAGTTCGACGAGCGCCAGCGCCCATCTGAACCTAAGCCGGAATCCAAACCGGAACAGCGGAAGCCTCAGCCGATCGTGGTGGAATCCGCACCGCATACCAACGAATAAGAGGACCCGCTCGGCCGCCGAAATGGGCATGTACCGCTGGCCTGTGCATCAACCAGAATTGCGGCTACAATCGAGCTAAGTCGTTGTTCCGCCGCAGGCCTGTGTGGCTGGTCTTCATTCGTGAATTGGGTGCACCATCTTGTTTCCCGCATTTGGCGGCTCTCCGCCCTGGTCACACTTTTCTGTCTCTTTGTTCCGGCACATCCCCAGGCCCCTTCCGGGACCCTGACTGTTACGGTTCTGGGCCCAAACGGTCAGCCGATCTCCGCGGCTCTTATAACCCTCGAGCAAAACGGCAAAGTCATTACTCGTGAACGTACCTTGCCAACCGGCACGGTCTCATTACAGGGACTCCATCCCGGACCTTACCGGCTCGTCGTAGAGCGTGACTCCTTCTACCCAGTAGTCCTGGAGAAAGTAGAAATTATTACCGGGCAGAAGCTTCCGGTCGAGGTGCGACTCCAGGCGGTCAGAGAGTACCGCGAAGAAGTTGAAGTGGAGGCCCGCCCATCTCCCATCGATCCCGAGCAGACTTCCTCCGCGCATTCCATCACACAGGAAGACATCACCAACATTCCTTACCCTTCCACGCGCGATTATCGCAACGTGCTGCCCTTTATCCCCGGTGTACTGGCGGACAGTTCCGGGCAAATCCATGTCGGCGGCTCCAGCACACAGCAGATTCAGGATTACATGGATGGATTTGAGGTCAGCCAGCCGGCGAGCGGGTCTCTTGGTGTTCGCATGAATCCTGACGTGCTGCGGCGCATCGAGGTGCGCAGCAGCCGCTATTCCGCACAGTTTGGCAAGGGCTCAGGTGGACTGACTGACATGGAGATCCAGGACGGAGATAACAAGCTCCGTTACAATGCCACGGACTTCGTTCCTACATTTCAGAATGTGAACGGCTTCCATCTCAACAATTGGACGCCTCGCGCTTATGTTTCGGGCCCTGTCGTTCGTGACAAGGTGTGGTTCGATGTGTCGCACGAGGGCGAAAATGACCTCAACATCGTCAAGGAACTCCCCGACGGAGCCAACACCGGCACAACCTGGCGTATCGCCGATCTCGGACGCCTGCGGATGAATCTTGCGCCGGGAAACGTCCTCACTACTACCGCCCTGGTTAACCTTTTCAACGGCGAGCACCTGAACATTTCACCGTTCGACCCCATTCCAACCACCTTCAACGCTCACCAGTCGCTCTATTTCGTCGGCTTGAAAGACCAGATCACGGTGGCAAAGGAGACTTTGTTCGAGTTCGGTACAGGCTTTCATCGGACAAAGAATGACAACCCCGCCATGGGTGACGCTCCCTGGATACTGAGGCCCTCGGGCCGTTCCGGGAATTTCTATCTGGATAACCAGAACTTTTCCACGCGAGCCCAGGCATTCGCCAATCTCTATTTGCGGCCCTGGCATCTTTTGGGAGCACATCAGTTCACGGTCGGTGGGCAGACGGACCGGATCGTCTTCCACGGCGACTTGACTCGCCGCCCGATTCTCTTTCAGGACGACACAGGTCTGGCGTTGCGAACGGTAACATTCAGCAATACTCCAGCCCCGTTTTTCAGTTTAAGCACGGTGGAAACAGGCGCATACGTACAGGACCGGTGGCTGCCTTTTTCGCGAATGGTCATTGAAACTGGCGCGCGCTGGGACCGGGACAGCTTCCTGAATCGCGACGTTTTCTCGCCCCGAATCGCCGGAACGGCTCTTCTGGCCAAGGCAAGTGAAACCAAGATAACGGCCGGAGTCGGCATTTATCACGACCGGTCAAACCTGAATGTATATAGCCAGTCCCTTCAAGGAAGCCGGTCGGATGAAATGCTGTTCGTCCCGGTGCCGTTTACCATCAACGCGAACTTCATTGCGGATCCTTCGCTGCTCAGCTTGCCGCGCTTTGTGAACTTCAGCGCAGGGATCGAGCGGCGCCTGCCGTGGAGCATCTACGGCCGTTTGGATTACCTGAAGAAAGATGGCAAAGGAATCTGGGCCTGGGAGCAGCAGCCAAACGGATCATACATTCTGGAGGGCCAGCGAGAGGACCGGTACGATGCAATTCAGGTTACCGTGCGCAAGGAGCTCAAGCGCGGATACCCATTCTCGTTCTCTTACACTCGCTCCCATGCTCGCACTAACGAAGCCCTGGACTTCTCCATCGACAACCTGATTACCGGTGCCCAGTTTGGCGGGCCCATGCTCTGGGATGCACCCAACCAGGTCACTTCATGGGGCGGATATCCGTTACCCTCTTTTTGGAAATTTCGCGGGTTTGAGTTCTATTGCTCCATGCTGTGGAGAAGCGGCTATCCCTTCAGCACCGTTGATGAGTTTGACCGGCTTGTTCAAGGGCCTGACGCTCATCGTTTCCCTGATTTCCTGACTGTGAATCCGGCCATTGAAAAAAAATTCACCCTTAAAGGTTACCGTTGGGCTTTGAGAGCTGGGATCGACAATGTCACCGACAGTCTGAACGCCAACAACGTCGACAATAACGTTAACTCGCCGACGTTCCTTACATTCTTTGGCCTGGGACATCGGACGTTCAACGGCCGCATACGTTTCTTGGGGCGCCAGTAGCGGCGCCATTGCCCGACTTCTTCTCTGCAACCGGTTTCTTCTTTGTCAAAGTGGGAAGAGCGTCATGAGGCGGATTCTGGTATTTGTGGTGTTTGCGCTGGCCGAGAGCGATATCTGCCAGTTCCAGGAATCGCGCACCTGTCGCTGCATCAAGATTCTCGTTCGATGAGCGGGTTCGATTCACCTCCAGACGCGGCGATATCCAGAGACCTGTCTGGACATCTTCATCCTTCGCCCTGGAGCTTTTCCCGGACAAAAGTAACTCCCCAAAAATCCCTGGCTTTGTGGTGTTGAGGCTGGTCTTGAGTGTACGCCGCCCCGCGCGCCATCAGAACGCCAATATGCGTCAATGCGTATTTTAGCGGTGTTCGGGCAGCTAGGATCCGGCTATGAATTCAGGCTCAGGGGTCGCTTCAATCAGGGTTTGAGTGTATTCATGCTGGGGCGAAGAGGTGATCGTTTCGGTGTCGCCGATTTCAACAATTTCGCCCCGCCGCATGACCGCGATACGGTCACTGAGATAGCGCACCACCGGCACGGAATGCGATATGAAGAGCAAAGTCAGGCCGAAGTCACGCTGGAGTTGCTTAAGCAGGTTGACGATCTGAGCTCCAACGCTTACGTCGAGGGCGGAAACAGGCTCGTCACAGATTACAAGCCGCGGGCGCAGGATCAATGCTCGAGCAATACCGATGCGCTGGCGCTGCCCACCTGAAAACTCATGAGGATAGCGTTGCAATGCTGCTTGATCCAGGCCCACCGCCCGCATCATTTCGGCTGCGGCTTCACCCAGCTCTGCTTTGCTTCGCTTACTGGGCTCATGGATCAGCAACGGCTCGGTTACGATCTCTGCCACTCTCATTCGTGGATTTAACGAGGCGAACGGATCCTGAAAGATGATCTGCATATGCCGCCGTAGCCGCCGCAGTTCCGGTTTAGAAAGGGTCAGCAGATCCTGGTTTTCAAACCGAATGCTGCCTGAGGTCGGCTCAATGAGGCGCAGAACCATTCTCCCCAGGGTGCTCTTGCCACATCCAGATTCACCTACGAGGCCAACCGTCTCGCCGGACCGGATATCAAGGGAGACGCCGTTCACTGCCCTGACCTCACGTTGCGCCTGTCCCAGAACGCCTTCCGTCCTGTAGACTTTCACGACGTTGCGGATTTCCACCAGCGCCATTGACTGACTATAAATCAGCGCTCGTTTCAGCGAACACGGGGCGCAAAATCCCGCTCCGAAGGCATTCTAAGTAAGATAACTTGCCCAAGGGCAAGGTGGGTGTCCGTTAGGGCTAAGAGCAATGATTTCAGCCGGGAAGGTGAGCTCACGGTGTTAGAATTTAGTAACTCCTCTGAAGAGAGTGCCTTTTGATCGAAATTGCTCCATCCATCCTTTCGGCGGACTTTGCCCGTCTGGCCGAAGACGTTCGTGCGGTCGCCGACGGCGGGGCCACGGTGCTGCACGTTGACGTAATGGACGGTCATTTTGTGCCGAATATTACGATTGG
>Ga0070681_10002974_pt1 | contig 15729 bp, 11 predicted proteins | sample KBSC83BmetaG_FD_65650 | JGI IMG/M metagenome (GOLD analysis project Ga0070681, IMG submission 65650) | Corn rhizosphere microbial communities from Kellogg Biological Station, Michigan, USA - KBS C8-3B metaG | ecosystem: Host-associated > Plants > Roots > Rhizosphere | place: USA: Michigan...
GCAATCGTAGCCAGCGGATTCTTCAGCGGAGGCAGCTTCGCCCAAGTCTCCGGCATGCCGCGCATGTGGTTGATGATCAGCCCGGCATCCGCCTGCCGCGCCGCCCGCGCCAACTCAGGATCGATGGTGAGACCGCTGGGGTCGTTGACGATGTCTGCGCCCAGCTCCAGCGCCTTCTCAGCAACACCGGATTTATAAGTGTCCACGCAAATCGGCACGGTCAGCTTGTTGCGCAGCCGCTTCAGCACCGGCACCAGCCGCCGCAGCTCTTCCGCTTCAGAAATGCGCATCGATCCGGGCCGAGTAGAATCAGCCCCGATGTCGATAATATCCGCGCCCTCTTCTTCCAGTTCCACTGCGCGCGCGAAGGCACGGTCGGGATCTGCGTATTTGCCGCCGTCTGAAAATGAATCAGGTGTGACGTTCAGCACGCCGACGATCAACGTGCGCTCGCCGAGCTGAATCAGTTTGTCGCGGACTTTCCATTCGAAATGCTTGCGAGCCATTGGGTACTTCCACGATAACGCGAATCTAGCGCTTCTTCCCAAATCCAGCAAAACCCCGCTTCGCATCTTCCGTGGTACGCGACAAAGCGTTCATCTGCACGCCTGCCTCAATAGCTTTCTCGAGCGTCATCCCGTCCGTGTGATACAGCAGTTGCTTGGTCAAGCTCAGCGCGCTGGCCGATTTCGCCGCCAGGTTCTGAGCATACGCCTCCACGCCCGTTTCGAACTCCGCGTCGGCAAACACTTGATTGATCAGTCCTATGGACTTTGCCTCCGGCGCGGCGACTGGCTCCCCGCTCACCAGCAATTCGAACATCCGCTTCTCCGTCACCGCGCGCCGCAGCAGCGCCGCCACCATCGCGGGCACAAATCCGATCTTCACCTCCGGATATCCCAGCGCCGCCGATTCCGCCGCCAAGATCAAATCGCTAGCGCTCGCGATCCCCGCACCCCCGCCCAGCGCGCGCCCCTGCACCGCCGCCACCACGGGATGCGGATGCCTGCGGATCGCCAGCAGCACATCCGCCAGCCGCCGTGCCGTCTCCAGATGCTCCACCGCGCCCGCGTCATTGCCCTTGTCGAGCGACAATAAATCGAACCCCGCGCAAAAATCCTTGCCCGCGCCCGTGATCAAAACCACGCGCACCGCCGCGTCTTTCGCCGACCGTGCCAGTGCGTCCCCCAGCCCCGCGATCACCTCCGCATTCAGCGCATTGCGCTTCTCCGGACGGTTCAGCGTAATGCGTGCGATCCCTGCTTCAACGCGGTACAAGATTAGATCCATCGCTAGCCATTGTAGCCCCTGCTATCCTGTGAGTTATGAGAAATTCCCTCCTTTTGACCGGCCTCTTCCTGGCGATCACGCTGACGTGGGGTCAGACTCCGGCCGCTGCTCCGAAACCCGCGGCCACCGCCGCCCCCAAGCCTCCTGCCGCTGCTGCCGCTACTCCCGCCGCCACGTCGGCCGATCCCGTGGTACTGACCATCGGCACTGAGAAAATCACCAAAACCCAGTTCGAACAGATCTTCGCGCAGATCGTCGAATCCATGCCGGCCGAGCGCCGCGCCGCCGCGCAAGCTCCGCAAGCCAAGCGCCAGCTCGCCGAGCAATTGGCGGAGCTGAAAGCGCTAGCGCAGGAAGCCCGCCGCGAGAAAATCGACCAGACTCCGGAAGCCAAATCGCAGCTCGCAATGCGCTCGGACCAACTGGTCGCCGGCCTGCTCTTTCAGAAGATTTCGAAAGACGCCAAGCCCACTGCTGCGGATTTGCAAGCCTACTACGACGAGCACAAAGCCGACTACGATACCGTGACCGCGCGCCACATCCTGATTCGCATGACTGGCTCCGCCGTGCCGCTGAAGGAAGGCGAGAAGGATCTGAGCGACGACGAGGCGCTGGCTAAAGCCAAGGACATTCGCGCAAAATTAGTGGCCGGCGGAGACTTCGCCGAACTCGCCAAGGCCGACTCCGACGATGCCGGCTCCGGCGCCAACGGAGGCGTGCTGGGCGATTTCACGCGCGGACGCATGGTTCCGCAGTTCGAGGAAGCCGCCTTCGCGATGAAAGTCAACGAGATCAGCGAGCCCGTGAAGACCCAGTTCGGCTATCACATCATCCAGGTGACCAAGCACGAAAGCAAGAGCATGAACGACGTGAAGGCCGAGATCACCGAAAAGATCGGACCCGAGATGGCGCAAAAGGGCGTGGACGCCATTAAGAGCAAAACCACCATTACGTTCGACCAAGCTTACTTCGGCAAATAGACTTCCCTATGGCCCTGTCCGCCGGCGAGCGCCTCGGACCCTACGAAATCCTGGCACCGCTCGACGCCGGGGGCAACGATGAAGTGTACCAAGCGCGTGACACGCGCCTGGGCCGCGAAGTCGCCATCAAAATTTCGCGGGAACCATTCTCCGAAAGCTTCACGCGCGAAGCTCGCGCAGTGGCCGCGCTGAATCATCCGCATATTTGCACGCTCTATGAAGTCGGGCCGGATTACCTGGTGACGGAATTCATCGAGGGCGTCCCGCTGCGCGGCCCGTTGTCGCTGCAGGAGACGCTGCGTTTCGCCAGCGAAATCTGCGGCGCGCTCGACTACGCCCACCAGCGCGGCATCAGCCATCGCGACCTGAAGCCGTCAAATATTCTGGTCACGCCCCAAGGCATTAAGCTGTTGGATTTTGGACTCGCGCGAGTCGCCCAAGGCCCCGCGGACGCGCGCTCCGATATCTACGCCTTCGGCGGCGTGCTCTACGAAATGCTGATGGGCCGCCGCCTCGCAGAGGACCGCCTGCCGGTTCAACCCCCCGAACTCGAAAGAGTGCTTCAAAAATGTCTGGAGCCCGATCCCGCGCAGCGCTTCCAATCGGCCGGCGAGCTCCAGCAGGCGCTCGCCGGTGTCGCGCAAGGCCGCGGCTACCGGCGCGAGTTCATATTCGCCGGGGCCGCCGTGGCGATGTTGATCGTGGGCCTGGCTCTGCTGGTAATGCAGTTTCCCTCCAGCCGGAGGCTCTCCGACAAAGATGTCCTGGTTCTGGCGGATTTCAGCAACACCACAGGCGATCCGATTTTCGACGGCACGCTGCGCACCGCCCTGGCAATGCAACTGGAACAATCGGCGCTCCTGAAAATCCTGGACGACCAGCAGATGCAGCAGAATTTGAAGCTGTTGGGCCGCGCTCCGGACACGCGCATCAGCAACGCCATCGCCCATGACATCTGCGAGCGCGAAGACCAGAAGGCCATGATCACCGGCGCGATCGCGGACTTGGGTAAGGTCTTCGCGATCACCGTGCAAGTCGTGAATTGCCAGAACGGCGCGACGCTCGCACGCGAACAAGTGCAAGCCGAAGGCCGCGAGCAAGTGCTGAACGCGATCTCGAAGGCCGCCACCGGTCTCCGCGCGGAGCTGGGCGAAGCGCCGGGTTCGATGCAAGCGGCCACGGCATCGATCGAGGCTTTCCAGGCATACTCCCGCGGAGTGGCGCAGCGAAACCAGGGCCGCGAGCTGGCGTCCATTCCCTTCTTTGAACACGCAGCCCAGTTAGATCCCAACTTCGCGATTGCCTGCTTACAACTGTATTTCGCCTACAGCACGACCGGCCAGAACGGTCCGGCCGAGGAGTACCTGAGCAAGGCTTTTGCCCTGGCGGATCATGCCAGTGAATTCGAGCGCCTGCGCATTCAAGCCATTTACTACCGCGTCGCCACCGGCGAGCTGAACCGCGCGATCGATGCCAATCTGCTCCTCAGTCGCACCTACCCGCGCAATGGTCTGTCGCACAATCAATTGGGCGGCATCTACACGACTCTCGGCGAATGGGAGAAGGCGCTCGCGGAATATCAGGCCGCTGGCGATCCCAGTCTATATTCGGCTCTGATTCTCGCGTATGCGCGCCTGGACCGTTTCGACGAAGCCAAATCGGTTCCGCGAACGCCGGACGCCGCCGCCATCCACCGCGCGCTGCTGCGCGTCGCCTTCATGCAGTCCGATCCCGCCGCCATCGCCAAAGAAATCGCATGGTTTAACGGCAAACCCGAGGAGTATCAAAGTCTCGGCGAGCGATCGCAGAACGCGCTCATCCACGGCGAATTCAAGAAAGCCGCGGCGCTCGCGCAGCAAGGCGCGGGCCTCGCCCAACAACGCGGTTTCGAAGAAGCCGCCGGCCAGTTGCTCGCGCAAGTGGCCGGCATGGGCGAATTCCGCGGAAGTTGCGATGGCGTTCAGCAAATCGGAGCCGTCGCCGCGTTGCTATGTTCCGAGGCTCAACCGCCGCCGGCGGTCGACCGCCCCAACGACACATTGCTGAACGCCGTCCGCCTGCCCGTGGCCCGCGCGACACTAGCGCTTCAGCAGAATCAGCCCTCCGGGGCGATCAAAGCGCTGCAGGCCGCCGCACCGTATGAGCGCGCATATTCGCAGGTGCCCTATCTGCGAGGCATCGCCTACTTACGCCGCAACCAAGGCGCGGCAGCGGCGGCGGAATTCCAAAAGATCGTGGACCACAAGGGCGCTAACTGGGGTGTGGTGTACCCGCTTTCCTACCTGGGCGTGGGCCGCGCGTGGGCTCTGGCGGGAGACTCCGCCAAAGCGAAAACCGCCTATCAGTCCTTCTTCGCGCTGTGGAAAGACGCGGACAGCGATCTCCCAGTGCTCGCCCAAGCCCACAAAGAATTCGCGGCGCTGCCTTGAACTTGCTTCAACGCCGCCTGGAGGGGTCCAGTAATTTTAGCGACGGAAACAGTTTTCGGTAGAAGCCCCGGTCCCGTGATAATAGTCGGTCCGCTTGCAGCTGCGCGTGCGCGCCGATCAGAAAATCAGCCAGAATGCGGGTCCGCTGGCCGCCTTGCTTGCGGTAAGCACGCCAAGCGCGGCTAGCGGCGAAGCTCGCTCCGGCGCTCAAGGCTTCCACGCGCATTTCCCCGTCGCGAAGGAAATCGTCGCAGTCGCGCCGGCTTGCAAAGTAGACGCACAGCTCGGCATAAACCTGGTCGCAAACGATCATCGACCTAGCGGATCGGGCGCCAATATCCCCAGCATAATGTTGGTATCGATCGCCGTGATCATCGCCCGCGCACAGCATCGAGAAAGCGATCCACTGCTTTCCCTCGCGGCGAATAGCCCAACTCAGCAAAGCTCTGCCGGCAACGGCCCTTCCATTGCGCCACATCGATTTTGTGTGGGACCTTTTGCAAGACGATGGCCCCTTTCACCACTCGGAATTCAATCTCCGCGTTAGCCGTCAAACCGAACCGGTAGCGAAGGTCCTTTGGAATGGTGGCTTGCCCTCGTTCCCCTATTTCATTTCGCTACAGCCGTACGATTTTCGGCGAGGTGTTCGCCTTGAGCGCATTGCGCGTGTCGACGATCAGTTTCGCGCGTTCGACGATGCGCGTGTAATCGAAACCCTTGTGGTCGGTGACGATCACCACGCAGTCCGCGTCCGCGGCGCCTTTGTCCGCATCGATGGCAGTCATGTCCGGCACCACGCCGTCGGCGTGCAGGTGCGGCACAAACGGATCGCTGTAAGTAATACTCGCCCCGCGCTTGCCCAGCAGATGAATAATATCCAAGGCCGGCGATTCGCGCACGTCGTCAATATCGCGCTTGTAGGCCACGCCGAGCACATGCACGCGCGAGCCCTTCAGCGCCTTCGCATGATCGTTCAGTGCGTTCTGAATTTTATCGACGACAAAATGCGGCATGTTGCCGTTGATATAGCCGGCCAGTTCAATGAAGCGCGCCTCGATTCCCGCCTGCTTGGTTTTCCACGACAAGTAAAACGGGTCGATCGGAATGCAATGCCCGCCCAAGCCGGGGCCGGGGTAAAACGGCATGAAGCCGAAGGGCTTGGTGGCAGCGGCGTCGATCACTTCCCACACATCAATGCCCATGCGGTCGCACAACATCGCCATTTCATTCACCAGGCCGATGTTGATCATGCGGAACGTATTTTCGAGCAACTTCACCATTTCGGCCACGCGCGTGGAGTTCACCGGGATGACGGTTTCAAGCGCCTGCTGGTAGAACAGCGCGCCAATCTTGGTGCAGGCCGGCGTGATGCCGCCCACCACTTTCGGAATGTTGCGCGTCTGGAACTTAGCGTTGCCGGGATCCACGCGCTCCGGTGAGAAACACAGGAAGAACTCGTCGCCCACTTTCATGCCGGGCCGCTCGAACATGGGCAGCATCAGCTCATTGGTGGTCCCCGGATAAGTGGTGGATTCGAGGATGACCAACACGCCCGCGTGAAAATGTTTAGCGATCTCCTGGCATGCGTTGACGATGTAACTCATGTCCGGGTCTTTGGTTTTGCGCAGCGGCGTCGGAACGCAAATGTTAATGGTATCCATCGTCGCGACGGCGGCGAAATCGGTGGTCCCTTTTAGCTTGCCGGATTTCACTAAGGGCGCCAGTACCGAAGTGGGGATGTCCTGAATGTAAGATTCGCCGCGATTCAGAGCGCTGACTTTCTTGGCGTCGATGTCGATCCCGGTGACGTTGAACCCGGCAGCAGCGAACTCGACGGCCAGCGGTAGGCCCACGTAGCCCAAACCCACAATGCCCACGTGCGCTGTCTTGGAGGTAATCTTCTTCTGAAGATCTTCGAAATAACTCACTTGCTGTCAGTCCCTTTCCAGAAAAACTCACCGCTACCTATAAGTTCGGCAGGTCCCGCCAAAAAGATAGCCTCGTCTTCCCAGCGTAATGCAAGGGGGCCCGCGGGCGTCAAAACCTGCACCGGCGGCGTCACCAGGCCGCGCGCGACGGCCGCCGCTCCCGCGCCTGTCGACCCCGTTCCCGAACTCATGGTTTCCCCCGCGCCGCGCTCGAAAAAACGCACGTCCAGCGTGTGGGCGTTCACAACCCGAACAAATGACACGTTGGTGCGGTTGGGAAAGCGCGGATGGCGCTCAATGCGCGCGCCCAGCGCCTGCCATTCGAAATCGAAATCGTCGACGAAAAATACGCACTGCGGATTGCCGACGTTCAGGATGGTGCATTCGCGCTCTTCGATCGATGCGTGCAGATCTTCGATGGTGGCCGCGCCCATGTTCATTTCGAAAGAGAACGCGCGGCCGTGCCGTTCGAGCAGACGAAGATGTTTGATGCCGGCGCCGGTCGAGATGCGCACGTCGGGTCCTGCAGCGTGCTGCTCCACCAGCAGCGCCGCGGCGCAGCGCGTGCCGTTGCCCGAGATTTCACTGCGGCTGCCATCCGAATTCCACAGCTCAATTTTGGCGTCTTCGGCAATGCCTGTTGAGATCAGCAGCCAGCCATCGGCGCCGATGCCGGTGTGCCGATCGCAAATCGCGATGGCGGCCGTGGCGATATCGCCGAGATCGTCCGGCAACTCATCGCGCCAGGTGAGCAGAAAATCGTTACGCGCGCCGTGCGCTTTTGTGAATGGGATGTTCATGGGATCTGCGTCCATTGGCGTTTATAGATCTCGACCGCCGGCGCTCCTTCCACCATAATCCGCTTCTTCAATTGATAGCGCGCTCCCATTCTGATGACCGCTTCATCGACCTTATCGCCGGCAACGGCCAGCGCCCATTCTTCGTGGAAAAATAAATCGGGCCGCAGCACCGCGGCGTCCCAGGAAGGACGGTTGCCCTGATGGAGGCCTTCGCGCAAAGGGATGCGGGCTTCGCGCAGAACGCCGCTGAGATCGCCAAAGGAGTAAATGATCCCATCGCCCGGCTGATAGTTGGCCCCCAGGTACGCCGCTGCTTGCCCAGTCCACGCACGGCGTGCCGCGGAGTTTACGGCGGATTCTTTCCAGCACAGCGGCGTCCCCGCGAGCGCCCATGACGCAGCCACCGCCAGTACCAAAATCGCGGCTCCCACCGCGTGCAGCTTGGCCGGCAAAATCGCAACGATTCCGGCGGCGGCGATGGCGGCGACGGGCAGCGCGGCCAGCGCGTAGCGCGTGTTGTACCAACTGTGCGGCCACAGCGTGGGCACAAACAACGGCGTGCCGGAGGAATGCATGCTCCACACGTAGAACACGGGTGGAAGCGCCAGCAGCAGCAGCGGCCACCAGATCTTTTTCGCAAGCGCTGCCACGGCTCCCAGCGCTCCTAAAAGCAGCAGCATCCAACCCTGCGTCAATGTGACAGCGGCGAAGTAATATCGGATCGCCTGGCTCCAGTTGTGATCGCCGGGATACCGCGCACCGCCCGCGATCACTTGGCGAGCGTAAATCGCTTGCGCGGAAAAATCGCCGTCGTAGAACTCGAGGGCGTTCGAATAGTAATACTGGTTGTGCGCCAGCCAGGCCAGCGGTCCCAGCGCCGCGAGCACCGCGAATACCAGCGCGTAAGACTTCCGGCGCGCGGTTATCAAAATGTACAACGCGACGAACGGAATCAGAAACCATCCTTCGTAGCGCGTCAGCGATGCCGCGTTCGACGCCACCGCAGCCGCCAGCACCGCCCAGCCGCATTGCGAATCGCTAAACGCAACCGTCGACCACAGCAGCGCCGCCAGCGCCGCCGCGAAGATCGCTTCGTTCATGGGCGTCGCTTGCAGGTACAGCATATTAGGATTCAGCGCGAACAACAGCGCGGCGGCAAGAGCCGCGGCCGCGGAAGCGTACAAGCGGCGCGCGGCGGCATAGAGGAACGCGCCCGCGAACACAAAGGCCACGGCCGATGGAATCGCGCCCGCGACTCCGTTGCGCCACCACGGCTCGCGCGCGACAAAAGGCAGCATCAAAACATGCGGCAAGGGAAGCCAAACGGTACCTAGTTGTTCCGGACCTGGGGTCCGCGAGTCGAGCACGCGGCGCGCGATGTTCAGATGCGCTTCCGCATCACCGTAATACAGCGTATAGCCGTGCGCCGCGCACCACGCAGCGGCAGCGGCGCTGATCGCCGTGAGCAGCAGCACCACCGCGGCCAGACTAGAACGATGTGAACTTGCGGAACTCTTCAAAGCGGGCATCGATTTCTTCACGCGTAAGCGTGCGGAAGCGTTCCACGCCAAAGCGTTCGCAGCAGAAGCTTCCCATGACGGACCCGTAGATCACCGCACGGCTCAGCATGCCCCGGCTGATCTGGTCGCCTTCCAGGCTGAAGCCGTGCTCGGCCAGGTAACCGATGAAGCCGCCCGCGAAACAATCGCCCGCGCCGGTGGGATCGAAAACACTCTCCAGCAGATAACCCGGCACGATGAAATAAGAGTCGCGCCGGAAGAGCATCGCGCCATATTCGCCGCGCTTGATCACTAGAGTGTGCGGACCCATCTCCAGAATCTTCGCCGCCGCCTTGCGCAGGTTACTTTCGCCCGACAGCATGCGCGCTTCGTGATCGTTAATCAGCAGGAAATCCCAATGTTTGATGGTTTCGAGCAGCTCGGCGCGAAAATCGCTGATCCAGAAATTCATGGTGTCGCCGCCGGCCAGGCGCAGGTGCTTCATCTGCTCGCGGACGCTGCGCTGCAAGCTGGGCTGGATGTTGCCGAGCAGCAGGTAACGCGCGTTCTGATAGCTCTCGGGAAGCTTGGGCTTGAAATCGGCGAACACATTGAGGTCTGTGGTCAGCGTCACGCGGTCGTTCATGTCGTCGGTATATTTACCGGCCCAGAAGAAAGTCTTGCCGGGTACGCGCTCCAGGCCTTCCAGATCGATGTTGCGGCTGGCCAGCAGATCGGTATCCGCCTGCGCGAAATCGTCGCCCACCACGGCTACGATGCGCACTTGCGTGAAATAGCTCGCGGCCAGGGAAATATAGGTGGCCGCGCCGCCCAGCATGCGCTCCACCCGTCCGTGCGGCGTTTCGACGCCGTCATATGCAACCGAACCTACGACAACCAGAGACATCTTTTGATTGTAGAGGATGCTGCCGATCAGAGGGAATCGATAAGATGGAAGAAGTGACATACCGCCTGCTGCGCGCTCTGCCCGACCTGTTGGTGTTCATCGTCTCCGTCTTGGGCCAGACTGCAGGCTTGGTCTGGCTGCTGGGCTGGAAAGCGGCGGGCGCCAGCCGGCGGACGCGGTTCGCCATCGCAGCCGTGGGCGGGTTTTCGATGCTCGCGTCACTGATCGCTTTCCTGTTGCATTTTCAGCGCGTAGCCCGCCATTTTCCGGGCTGGTGGTTGAGCTGGGGCACCGCGCTTTCACTCATCTGGGCGCTGCTTTCGTTGTGCTGGCTGGCGGGATATGCGGTGTTGTGGATGGTATCGCGGATGGGCGGCGGACACAGCCCGGCGCGGCGGCGTTTCTTTCAGGCCGCTTACGCAGCCGTGTTCGCGGCGCCGCCCGCGGTGCTGGGCTACGGCGTATTTATCCAGCGCCACCAACTGTTTCTGCGCGAGCACATCCTGCAGATTCCCGACTTGCCACGGGACCTGGACGGGCTCCGCCTGGTGCAATTGACCGATATCCATTTGAGCCCGTTTCTGAGCCGCGCCGAACTGGAACGCGCCGTCGACATGGCGAACGAAACGCGCGCGCACGTTGCGCTGGTGACTGGGGATTTGATCACCACGAATCGCGATCCGCTGGACAATTGTCTGGATTCTCTGGCGCGCCTCCGCGCCGATGCCGGCGTCTACGGCTGCCTGGGCAATCACGAGATTTACGCTGCGGCCGAGGATTACGTGGAGCGCGAAGGTGCGCGCCGGGGTTTGCGTTTCCTGCGTCACAGCGCGGCGCCGTTACGTTTCGGCAATGCCGCGATGAACCTGGTGGGCGTCGACTATCAGGCTCTTCGCCGGCCCTACTTGCGGGGCGCGGAAAAGCTGGTGGTTCCCGGCGCGTTCAACGTGCTGCTCTCGCATAATCCGGATGTATTCCCAGTGGCGGCGCGGCAAGGCTACGCCCTGACCATCGCCGGCCATACACATGGCGGACAAATTCGCGTGGAAATTCTGAATGCCGATCTGAACCCCGGCCACTTTTACACTCCCTACGTGGACGGCGTCTATCGCAAGGGCCCGGCGGCAATTTTCGTTTCACGGGGAATTGGAACCATTGCGGTACCGGCGCGCATCGGCGCTCCACCCGAGGTCGCGCTGGTGCGCTTATGCCGTATTTGATCCTCAGCGACATTCACGCGAATCTCGAAGCGCACCAGGCGGTGCTCGAAGACGCGCGCGGAAAATACGACCGCATCCTTTGTTTGGGCGATCTGGTGGGTTACGGAGCCGATCCTAACGCGATTGTGGAATGGGCCCGCAAAAATGTCACGGCCATCATCCGCGGCAACCATGACCGGGTCAGCGCCGCCGGCGATCCCGGAGCACCGGATGAGATGGAGACTTTCAATCCCGCCGCGCAGGCTTCCACCGTTTGGACCCGCAATTCCTTGCTTCCGGAAAATCGCGCGTATCTGGAGCGTCTGCCGCGCGGGCCTCTGCCGTATGAAGGATTGGATTTAATCCACGGCTCGCCTGCCGACGAAGACGAGTACGTGATTACGGCGTCGGACGCCGCGCCTCTGCTTGAGTTGCTCGGCGCGCCGCTCACGTTTTTCGGCCATACACATCGCCAGGGCGCCTTCCGGCTGTCGCGCCGGGCGATCGTTCAGATAGCCCCGGACCGTACTTTGGGCATCGAAGCGAAATATTTCTATTTGGTAAATCCCGGCTCGGTGGGGCAGCCGCGGGATGGTGACCCGCGCGCTGCCTACGCGTTATACTCTCCTGAGGAGCGCGCGGTGGAGTTCTGTCGCGTCGCCTACGACGTCGATCGGGCAGCGGCGAAGATTCGCGCGGCCGGTTTGCCCGATTTCCTCGCGGCGCGTCTCCACGAGGGGATGTAACCGCTCCCTTCGCTTACACGCGCTACGGGCCGAAGCCCTAGAATAGAGTTTACAGATGTCCTCACAAAATGGCCGGCTGGCGGCGGCGATCACCAACCCCAAAGTGGTTGTCGCCACGACGGTGGCCCTTTCCTTTATCAGTTTCTGGCGGGGCGCATCGATTGTTTTAAGCGATCTGGCGTCCTCCATGTTTTACGCCGGCGGCGCGGCCGAGGCGGCGGTGGGAAAAGCGGCCCCTTGGTTCGTGCTGGCGGTGATGTTGTTCAGCTTCGCGGTGCGCAGCGTGTATCTGGAAAGCTGCAGTATGTACGTGCGCGGCGGCGTTTACGTAGTGGTGCACGACAGCATGGGGCCGGTGATGGCCAAGCTATCGGTTTCCGCGCTGGTGTTCGATTACATTCTCACCGGGCCCATCAGCGTGGTCAGCGCGGGGCAATATGTGGGCTCGCTGCTGAACGAAATCGGCGGGCTGCTACACCGGAGCTACCACATCGACGTAAATCTGTTCGCCGCCGGTGCGGGGATTTTGATCACCATCTATTTCTGGTGGCAGAACATCAAGGGCGTGCATGAATCCAGCGGCAAAGCACTACGCATCATGCAGATCACCACCGTCATGGTGGGCATTCTGCTGATCTGGTGCCCCATCACGCTGCTGCTGACCAAGGGCTGGCATTTGCCGCCGGCGCCCAAGCCTTCGAACCTGGTGTTTTCCGAAAGCGCGCAGGGCTGGCTGCAAGGCACCTTCTGGATGCAGATTCCGATGGTGGTAATCATCATCGCCTTCGGACATTCGCTGCTGTCGATGAGCGGGTTTGAAACCCTGGCGCAGGTGTATCGCGAAATCGCGTCGCCCAAGATGAAGAACCTCAAAATCGCCGCGAACCTGACCTGCTGGTATGCCGTGCTTTGCACCGGCGTGATTTCGCTGTTCGCGGTGATGATTATTCCCGACAACGTACGGCCGATGTACATCAACAACCTGATCGGCGGCCTGGCCATGAGCCTCAGCGGGCCGTACCTGTTGAAGCTGGGATTCCACATCTTCGTGGTGATCGTGGGCGGGCTGATTTTGTCAGGTGCGGTAAATACGTCGATCATCGGCGCCAACGGCGTCTTGAACCGGGTGGCCGAGGACCGCGTTCTGGTCCCCTGGTTCCGCGAGCCGCATAAAAAATACGGCACCACCTTCCGCATGATCAACATGATCACGGTCCTGCAGTTGGCGACCATCATCTACAGCCGCGGCGACATGACCATCCTGGCCGAGGCGTACGCCTTCGGCGTGGTGTGGAGTTTTTTCATGAAAGCCCTGGGGGTAACGGTGCTGCGCTTCCAGCGCACCGATCAGGAATACAAAGTGCCGCTGAACTTTCGCATCGGAGGGCGCGAGATTCCGGTGGGCCTGGGTGCAACCACGCTGGTGTTGGGAGCTGTGGCCATCGCCAATCTGTTCACTAAGCAAATCGCCACCAAGTATGGCATTGCTTTCACGCTCGGGTTGTTTGTGATGTTCACCATTTCAGAGAAGATCAACTTGCGGCGCAAGCAAACCGAGCCCAAGGGGATGGAGCAGTTTAATCTGGATCATCAGGCGCATATCGACGGCGGGAGCTTGCATGCACGGCCGGGGTGTGTGCTGGTGGCGGTGCGCGACTACAATCGCATGGAGCACCTGAAACGCGTGCTCGAAAAAACCAACCTGCGGCGCTACGACATCGTGGTGATGACGGTACGCACCATTTCGACTGGCGCCGGCGAATACGAATTGGCGGATAACCAGATCTTCAGCGATTACGAAAAAGAGCTGTTCAGCCACGTGGTGGAACTGGCGGAGAAGGAAGGCAAGCCGGTGGAATTGCTGGTGGTGCCGGCCATAAATCCTTTCGACGCGGTGGCGGATACGGCCAGCCGGCTGCGCGCGTCGCGGCTGGTGACGGGCGTGAGCTCGCGGATGCCGTCGGACGAACTGGCGCGGCAGATCGGCCTGGCCTGGGAAAAACTGCCGGAGCCGCGGCATGCGTTTTCGCTTGAGGTGATCAGCCCGGACCGGCCGTCGATCTTCGTCAATCTGGGTCCGCATCCGCCGCGGCTGTGGCCGGAGGATGTCGAGTTGCTGCATGACATCTGGCTGAAGTTGAGTGAAGCGGAACAACTGGGTGCGCGCCTGCACCACCGCGATATTGTAGGCGTAGCGCTGCGGCGGCTGCGCAACGATCTGGAGCACGTCGATCGCGACCAGGTGGTCGCGGAAGTTCAACGCGAGCTGCGCCACGATTAGCGCGCGAGAACAAACTTAACACTCGAGGGGATGAATGGCGATTAAAGTAGGCATCAACGGCTTCGGCCGCATCGGTAGAAACGTGGTTCGGGCGGGATTGCATAACCCGAACATTGAATTCGTCGCGGCCAACGATTTGACGGACCCGAAGACGCTGGCGCACTTGCTGAAATATGACTCGATTCTGGGGCCGCTGCATGGCGATGTGAAGCTTGAGGCGGATGCGATTGTGGTGAACGGCAAACGCATCAAGATTTTCGCGGTGAAGGACCCGGCGGAAATCGATTGGTCGAGCGTGGGCGTGGAAGTGGTGGTGGAATCCACCGGGCGCTTTACGGATGCGAAAGACGCGGCGAAGCATCTGCGCGGCAGCGTGAAAAAAGTCATCATTTCGGCGCCGGCTAAGAATGAGGACATCACGATTGTGCTGGGCGTGAACGATAGCGCTTACGATCCGAAGAAACACAACATCATTTCGAACGCGTCCTGCACTACCAATTGTCTGGCTCCGGTGGTGAAGGTGCTGTATGAGAAGTTCGGCATCGAGAAGGGTTCGATGACGACGATTCACAGCTACACCAACGATCAGAACGTGCTGGATTTTCCGCACAAGGATTTGCGGCGGGCGCGCGCGGCGGCGTTAAACATGATCCCGACTACTACTGGGGCAGCTAAGGCGATTGGGCTGGTGATGCCGCAGTTGAAGGGGAAGTTAGATGGTTACGCGATGCGTGTGCCGACCCCTAACGTTTCGGTGGTGGATCTGGTGGCGGTGACTACTAAGAACACGACTACTGAGGAAGTGAATGCGGCCTTGAAGGCGGCGGCTGAGGGGGAGCTGAAGGGGATTTTGGCTTACACGGAAGACCCGGTGGTTTCTACTGACATGCTGCATAATCCTAACAGTTCGATTGTCGATTCGGATCTCACGAAAGTGCTCGGTGGGAATCTGGTTAAGGTCGTGAGCTGGTATGACAACGAGTGGGGGTACTCGATGCGCGTTGTCGACTTAGTCGAGTTTTTGGCTGCGAAGGGACTCTGAAAAAATAGGGACGGAGACTGAGTTTTCGCCGCGCACGGTGATCGAAACGGATCAAGAGTGCGGGCGGCAAAAATCAGGCTCCGTCCCTATTTTTTGGATTACGGCATTAGTGAATTCTTCGGTGGAGGCGTGACCGCCTACGTCGCCGGTGGTGTGTTTTTTTTCGGCGTACACCTTTTGGATCGCGGAATGCAGGCGGTTGGCGGCTTCTAGTTCCTTCAGGTGGGTTAGCATCAGGACGGCGGATAACATCATCGCTGTGGGATTCGCTATGCCTTTGCCGGCTATGTCGGGGGCGGAGCCGTGGACGGCTTCAAACACGGCGTGGGTGTCGCCCATGTTGGCGCCGGGGACGATTCCTAATCCGCCTACCAGGCCTGCAGCTAAGTCGGAAACGATGTCGCCGTAGAGGTTTGGCAGCAGGAGAATGTCGAAGGTTTCGGGGCGCATTACTAACTGCATGGAGGCGTTGTCGACGATCAGCTCGTTGTAATTTATGTGCGGGAAGCGCGCGGCTACTTCGCGGCAGCAGCGCAGGAACAGGCCGTCGGCCAGCTTCATGATGTTGGCTTTGTGGATCGCCGTCACCTTTTTGCGGCCTAGCTGATCGGCGAATTTGAAAGCGTAT
>Ga0070681_10002977_pt1 | contig 15719 bp, 15 predicted proteins | sample KBSC83BmetaG_FD_65650 | JGI IMG/M metagenome (GOLD analysis project Ga0070681, IMG submission 65650) | Corn rhizosphere microbial communities from Kellogg Biological Station, Michigan, USA - KBS C8-3B metaG | ecosystem: Host-associated > Plants > Roots > Rhizosphere | place: USA: Michigan...
GAAACGGAACCCTGCGTAAACAGCTTTTGTGCGCCCCAGGACAAGACGTTGGCTGGAATCAAGTCGATTTGGCATTTGCGATTTTAGAGGGGTCAATCACCGGAGCATCTTGTCAGCGCGACCTAAAATACCGGATGAAATGGCCAATCCAATCTGCTTTGCAGCCTTTAAATTGACAATGAACTCAAACTTAGTCGGTTGCTCGACGGGAAGACCAGCGCATCCCAGTCTGCAGTTCTTAGCGTTCTAACTTGCGGTTCTTGTAACTTTACGCTCGCAGCAACGGGCGCAAAGCGCGAATGTCACGTAGTTGTTCTAAGCTCCAGACCGCATCGCACAGCCTGCGCGCGCGTTTTTTTCCGATAACGGGCGCTATCAAATCGTAGGACTTGGCGTCGACCTCGCCGCGCGTCATTGGGTTATCAGCGGTGCCCCGCACGGCCTCGGTATGGTGCGTAAACTCGCGCCCGTCGCGCAGTCGGATCTCGACGATGCCCCGCCGACTGGGCATGGCCCGTGTCAGCGCGTCATCGGCGCAGAGCTCGATGCTGCGGCGCAACGCTAGCACGTTCCGATCACGCATGCGCTTTTGGTCGTGCGCCGATTTGAACGTGACGGTTCCATCGAGCAGCATTACTGCACACATATGCTGCAGGCAGATGTCCGGCATGTTGCGATTGTCGACCGTGTTTGCCCCCTGGCGCGCGACCCGCACCACAAGCTTGTCGACGTTGTCCGCTCCGATGCGTTCCTGCTCAATAAGAGCGAGCAACGAGTCGAGCGGCGCTTGAATCGGCGAGCCCACTGACCAGCGCTTGATATTGGTATTCATGATTTCATAAGTCGTGCCGAGGCCGGTTACGAGCACTTCCGGATTTGGATCGCGGCCGTAGGCGACGAAAAAATTGCGCTCTCCCGCAAATACATCCTCGACACCGGTAAAGCCGGCGCTGACCATAGTCGCGGCGGCAACGCCGTTTCGCGCAGGCATGCCGCCGAAGTCGAACGCTTTCTCGACGTGGTCCGTATCGCGCATCCAGCACGAAATTCCTGAAGCCTGCTGCGCGGCATAAGAAAGCAGGTAGCGCACCTGCTGCTCCCGTAATCCTGCCAGCGCGCCCGCGGCAGCAGCGGCTCCGAACATCGGCCCGAAGCTGTGTGTTGAATGCCCATCCTCGCGGAACTGATAAGCATCAAGCGACTGCGTCAGCCGGCAGCCGACGTCGTATCCCAGCGCCACCGCGCCCAACAGCGCCGTACCACTTCGGTGCTGGCGCTCAGCCATCGCCAGCGCCGCCGGCACGATGCCACAACCCGGATGCGTCAGCGACGGCGCATGCGAGTCATCGGTCTCGTCGGCGTGAGCGAGCATGCCGTTCGCCAAAGCGGCATTGACGGCCGTGGTAAGGATTCGGCTGCCGATCACGGAAGCTTCTCGGTTGCCCCCGAGCGTCCGCACGTAGCTGATCGCCTGCTTGCCCGGCTGAAGGCGCGAGCCGGATACCATCGCCGCGATCGTATCGAGGATATGGTGCTTGGTCTTTTCGACTACTGCAGGCGGCAACGGCCGGCGCAAGGCCGACGCGATGTAGGAGCTCAAGCGCTGCATAATCGGTGAGATCTCTGAGGCCGACTTATCGCTCATGCTGTAAGCCCTGGACTTCTTTGAATGCTCACACCGATCGCGGTTTTATCGAATTACTCGATCGGCCCGCGCCAACACATTTGGAAAAAATGTCACACCGATTTGCTTGGCGGTTTTGAGATTGACGAGAGCTGCCCAGGCGGATAATCTTCGAGCATGAAACTTGATCATCAGAAGCTCCTGAAAGAAGCGTTGGGGCTGCCTCCCGAGGCACGTGCCGCTCTAGCGGGACATCTGCTGGATAGTTTAGACGATTCAGTCGATGAAGACGCTGAATCGGTGTGGAGTAAAGAGATCAAGCGTCGCATCGACGAAATAGATCGGGGCCGGGTAAAGACAGTACCTTGGTCGGTGGCGCGCCGCCAGATCCTCGGACGATCCGGTGGCCGCTCGAAGCGTTAGATTTCATCCCGACGCGATCGCCGAGGGTCAAGCAGCGTACGAGTGGTATCGCGATCGCAATCCCTCCGCTGCCAACGCTTTTGTTGCGGAACTCGATCACGCTATCCGACAAATCCAGGACAACTCCGAAGGTTGGCCGATGCATATGCACGGCACGAGGAAATTTCTCTTCCGGCGTTTTCCCTACCAGGTGATTGATCGGATCATCGAATCCACTATCCAGGTCATCGCTGTGGCTCACGGACGCCGTCGTCCCGGATATTGGAAGTCGCGACGATTTTAGAAAAGATGAACTCATAATAAGTCCGGCGCTAGCGGGTTAACATCTTTACCATACTGGTTTGCTTTCGTTCGCCCATCTTTTTGGTGTTACCTAATCACTCGGCCAGCACGCCACATCAATTTTGGATTTGCGATACTTCGACATAGCTCAGCACAGGTTTTGGATTTCAGATTCGAACTCGCCTTACTCCTCACGCTGTACCCCTTACCTAATTACTCGGTCCGCTCGCGCCAACACATTCGGCGGAATCGCAAGGCCGATTGCTTTCGCGGTTTTAAGATTGATCACCAGCTCGAACTTTGTGGGTCTTTCGACCGGCACTTCGGCAGGTTTGGCTCCCTTCAGGATTTTATCGATCAAGGCGGCTACGCGTGTGTAGCGTTCCGTTTGGTCAAGCCCGTAGGACATCAAACCGCCCTGAGCAACAAATTCTTTCCGATTATGAATGGATGGCAGGCGATGTTTTGCGGCTAACTCGGCGATCCGGTCCTGACTAGAATTCGTCAACGGAGTCGACAACACGGCCAATGCGGTGCTGCGCGCTTTTACGGCCAGAGCGAAGGCCTTCGGATAGTCTTCGAGGCTGCTGACCTCCATAGAGTAAAGTTGCAACCCGAGATTTTGCGCCCCGCGTTGCGTCTCTTTCCATTCCTCCTGCGCACCTGGATTCTGCGGATCCCACAGAACCGCTACTCGCGAAAGCTTCGAAATCGTTTCCTTGAGCAACTCCAGCCGTTTCCCCGCCAAGATCGACTCGATACTGGTGAAACCGGTAATGTTACCTCCTGGCCGTGCAAGACTGTCAACAAGTCCGGACGCGACCGGATCAGTCACGTCGAGAAAAATGATTGGGATTGTCTTGGTCGCAGCACGAAGAGCCAAAGCGCTTGGTGTACCGGGTGTAATGAGTAAATCAACTTTCTGGTTAACCAGATCCTCAGCCAAGGCGGGCAGCCGGTCGAGCTTGTTTGCGGCATAGCGAAATTCGAACTTGATATTTGTTCCGTCAACGTAGCCAAAGTCGCGCAGAAATCTGATGATTTCCTGTTGCCCAGCATTTCTGCTGGTAAGGGCCGACAGCCAACCAATTTTGGGTATGTGCGTTTGCTGGCTTGCAAGAGAAGGCACGGATGAGAAAACGACGACTGCGCTAAGCGAAAAGCAAAAAATAGTGCGGGATAATCGTAACCGGTGCGTCCGGAGCGCATTCATCGGATCACTCGATCGGCTCGCGCCAGCACATTGGGTGGAATCGTGAGGCCGATCTGCCTAGCAGTTTTAAGATTGACCACCAGCTCGAACTTTGTCGGTTGCTCGACGGGAAGATCAGCGGGACTGACGCCTTTGAGGATCTTGTCGACGTATGCTGCGGCGCGGTGCCACATCGCACTCTGACTGGGTGCATAGGTCATTAGCCCGCCATTCTCGACTACACCCGATATGCCGTAAACTGCGGGCAATCGATTCTTCGCCGCCAGACTCACGATCGTGTTTTGTTCACCGAGCAACATCGGATCGGGGAACACCGTAAGAGCTTCGGCGCCTTCCCGAACGATTGTCGCGAACGCGTCGCCCAGCAGAGCTGGTTTGCTCACCTCAACGATCTGAAGGCGTAACTTTAAGCTAGAAGCTGCTCTTTGCGATTCGTCCAAGACCGATCGGAAATTTGGATTAGCGGGATTGCCGAGAACCGCAACCGAGTTGAGTCTTGGAACCACTTCCTTCAGCAGCTCAAGTCTTTTTCCGCTGAGCTGCGGGGCGAGCCCGGCAACTCCCGTCAAGTTGCCGCCGGGCTTCGCCAAGCTGTTAACGAATCCAGCGCTTACGGGATCGGCAAGCATCTCAAATACAATCGGCGTATTTTTGGTCGCGGTCTTCGCGGCACGGATGACAGGAGCCGCAGCAGCAAAAATCACATCAACTTTGAGAGCCACTAACTCAGCGGCGAGCTTTAGCAACCGATCGGGTTTTCCCTCCGCCCATCGGTACTCGATAACGATGTTTTGACCTTCCACATACCCGAGTTCGGTCAGACCCCGGCGAAACGCCTCAGTAAATGTCTTCGAAGCGACGGCATCAAACCCCAAAAAACCTAACCGAGCGATTTTTTCCGACTGCTCCGCCGCCACAGAGACGGTGTTTGCAAAAAAGTAAAATACTAATAAGCAAAATACAGTTTTTTGAGTCATTTAATTCGCGCCTGAGGTCCTCGACGAAATACCTCGGCAGTCTGCGCTGTTCGTCGCTTTTTGGGCTGTTCTCTCATTTGATTACCTTGTCTGCCCGGGCCAGCACGTTCGGCGAAATCGCGCGCCCGATCTGTTTGGCCGCTTTTAAATTGATCACCAGCTCGAACTTGGTCGGCTGCTCGACCGGTAAGTCCGCGGGCTTAGTGCCTTTGAGGATCTTATCTATGTAGTAAGCGGCGCGGCGGTGGAGAGCTAGATTGCTTGCCCCGTAAGTCATAAGACCTCCAGACTCAGCAAACTCTCTAAACGGTGAGATGGCTGACAATTGATTTAGCGTGGCAAGTTTGGCGAGTAGCCCTGCGTATGTAAACGTTACGGGGTGCGCCATCACTAGCAGAGCATCTGCGCCATCTTTATGGGCAGCATTGAGTCCGCTCTCGAAGTCGATTGGCTCATGAAACGCGACCGGACTAAGTTTGACACGAAGGGCTTGGGCGGAAACACCCAAGGCCTTGATTTGCTGCGCGTGTGGTTGAAAATCCGGATTCATGAGTACAGCCACACTCGCAACCATAGGCACGGCTTCTTTCAGAAGCTCAAGCCGTTTCGCATCCAACTCGAATGACACATTCGTCAAACCAGTAAAGTTGCCACCCGGTCGAGCCAGACTCGCGACAAGCCCACTGCCGACGGGGTCACCCACAACTGTAAACACCGCTGGGATCGTGGGGGTGGCTTTTTTGACGGCGAGAGCCGCCGGCGTGCTTGACGCCACAATAACTTGCAGCTTCAGCCGCACCAGCTCGGCGGCCAACTGGCTCATTTGCTCCGATCCACGGTCTGCCCAGCGGTATTGAATCGTAATGTTTCGCTCCTCTGTATAGCCAAACTCGCTCAGACCTAAGCGAAGTGCGTCAATAATGTCTTGGGAAGGAGGCCCAGGTCTAAGGAATCCGATACTTGGCACCTTCTTCGTCTGTTGCGCGTTCACGGGAAGGCAAAGCGCAAGCAGGATGGAGCAGATCGCTAGACAAGAAACTTTCTTGTCGGATCGGGCAATCGAAAATTGAAAACCGGTCCTGAGCCCTTCGACGCCACGCAGGATAGGTTTCAGATTCCGATTATCGTAAAGAAATAATGCGTGTTGCGAGAAGAGTAATTCCATAACTATTGGAATCGAAAATCGGCAATCGACTATTTTAGTACTCGATCCGGCCGCGCCAGAACGTTAGAAGGAAGCCCGAACGATTTTAGATTTTCGATTTGCGATACTTCGACGTAGCTCAGTACAGGTTTTGGATTGTCGAAAATCGCCTTACCCCTGAGCACTCACGACTCACGCTCACTTGATCACTCGGTCCGCTCGTGCCAGGACGTTCGGTGGAATGGTAAGGTCGATCTGCTTGGCGGCTCGGAGGTTCACAATTAACTCAAATTTTATCGGCTGCTCCACTGCCAGATCGGCGGGTTTGGCGCCTTTCAAGATTTTGTCGACGTAAGTGGCGGCGCGCCTGAACAGATCGGTAATGCTGGGGCCGTACGTCATCAGCCCGCCGTCTTGCACATATTCCGGCCTAGTGTAGGTTGCCGCAAGCCGATGCTTAACCGCAAGCTCTGTAATCTGTTTCCGATGGCCGTTGAAAATAACGGCCCCAAGCAAAACGACTCCGTTGGCTTGTTGATGTGTTGCGGCGCCGAATGCAGTCTCGAGGTCTTTGGAATTCAGCACGTCGACGTATTGAATCTTCACCTTTAAGGCCGTTGCGGCGAGCTCCGTCTCGTTGAGGATCTTGGTATTGTTGGGTTCGATGGAACTGCCGATGACGGTCACGCGAGAAAGCTTGGGAACGATCTCCTGCAATAGTTCGAGTCGCTTCCCGCTCAGCTCCGGCGATAAATTGGACAATCCCGTGATGTTTCCTCCAGGATGCGCAAGGCTAGTTACGAATCCGCTCGCAACGGGGTCTCCGTCTTGCGCGAAGACAATTGGAATCGTAGCTGTTGTTTCCTTGGCGGTACGGGTTACCGTCGGACCCGTCGTGACAATTGCTTCCACGTTTAGGCGCGCCAACTCTGCGGCAAGATCACGCTCACGCTTCTCGTTTCCCTCGGCGTAACGATAGTCGATCAAAATGTTTTTGCCTTCTATATATCCCAACTCGCGCAGCCCTTGCCGGAATGCCGCAACGCGACCCTCAACCGCGGAAGATCTCGTACCCGAGAGAAACCCAATTTGTGGAATTTTCGCAGATTGTTGTCCCCATACGGGAAAGCAAAGGGCAAAGAGTAGAATGCTAAGCGTAAGACAAAACACCTGCTTACTCTTGCTCTTCGCAATCGCAAATCGAAAATCTAAAACCTGTACTGAGCCAGGTCGAAGTATGCACAATAGCTTCACTTGATCACCTTGTCCGCCCTGGCCAAAACATTCGGTGGTATGGTCAACCCGAGCTGCTTGGCGGTTTTAAGGTTGATCACCAGCTCGAACTTTATAGGTTGCTCTATGGGGAGGTCAGCGGGTTTGGCGCCCCTCAAGATCTTGTCGACGTACACTGCGGCACGGCGCCAATCCTCACGTTCATTGGACCCGTACGACATCAGTCCTGCGGCCTCTACGAAACGATTCCGTTCATAAATTGAGGGTAGGCGGTTTTTTAACGCTAGTTCTGCAATTTGTTTTGGATGATTGTTCAGCACAGGACTTCCGATTGTAATGAGCGCTGCGATTTTTTGCGTGATGGCAGCTTGGAATGCGATAGAGAAATCTGGCTCGGGACCCTGCACTTGCAAGGAATGAAGCTGGAGTTTTAGAGCGTCAGCGACCGACGTGTATTCCTTAAAGCCGACTATAGATGAGGGACTCTCTTGGTGCCAAAGTACACCGATACGTCTGAGACTCGGAAGAACCTCTTTAAGCAATTCAAGCCGCTTGCCACTTAACTCTCGAGTAAGTATGGCCAGACCGGTTATGTTTCTACCTGGGCGAGCCAAGCTGTCGACTGTACCCGCCGCAACCGGATCGACTACACTGACCATAACGATAGGAATCGTAGTGGTCGCCTGCTTGGCGGCTCGGATACCGGCGGACGATCCGACAACGATAGCATCAACGTTGAGCCGCACGAACTCGGCGACAAAATTAGGCACACGTTCTTGCTTGCCCTCAGCATAACGATATTCGAGCATGATGTTTTTCCCGTCAACGTAGCCGAGATCACGTAGACCCTGACGAAGACCGTCGAGGGTAGGAGTGGAAATTTGCGCACCGCCACTTCCAGCGACGATACCTATCCGGGGGATATTCTTCATCTGCGGGTAGGCGGTAGGGCTGAACACAACGAGCGAAACGCCAAATAAAACCGGAAAAGCCGTTCTCCATCCTGGCAACTGACAACTAGCTCTTGTCACCGAATCACCTTGTCCGCTCGCGCCAGAACGCTCTGAGGAATTATCACGCCGATCTGTTTCGCCGTCGCAAGATTGATGACCAACTCGAACTTCGTCGGTTGCTCGACCGGCAGTTCGGCAGGGTTTGCACCTTTCAATATTCTATCCACGTAGATGGCTATGCGCCGGTAGCTGTCCGTGAGGTCCGCTCCGTAGGACATGAGCCCGCCGGCAGCTACACTTTCTTTGCTGTTATACATCGAGGGTAGGCGACTCTTTAACGCAAAGTCCGCGATCCGTTTCCGGTTAGCATTCATTACTTCCCCCCCGCCGGGCACATAGATTCCGCCGGGGCGCTGCTTGTTTAGAGCAGCGAAGATCAGCTCGAAACTGGCCGCATCCCGTACCTCCCGTGGCTGAATATCCAATCCCAACACGTGCGCCGCGACCGGGAGATCCTCTTTCACCTCTCGTGCAGTACCTGGAATGACCGGATCGTACAGAACCGCGACACGGGCAAGTTTGGGGACAGCTTCTTTGAGCAGCTCCAGCCGCTTCCCGCCTAATTCCCGGCTAAAGTTTGTAAGGCCGGTGACATTGCCGCCCGGACGGGCAAGGTTTTCCACTAGGCCTGCTTTGACAGGATCGCGCCCCTGGCCCGTCATCACGATCGGAATCGTCTTGGTAGCATTCATGGCCGCCCGGATCGTCGGCTCCCCTCCTGAGACCACCATGACATCGACTTTGAGACGCACCAGCTCGGCAGCAAGGGCAGGTAGCCGATCTTGCTTCCCCTCCGCATATCGGTACTCAATGGCAATGTTCTGTCCGTCTATGTAGCCCAGCTCGCGGAGAGCTAACCGCATTGCGTCGATACGGGCGGACTCAGTAGCTGCATATCCCGCCGCTCCTAGATACCCAATATGTGGGATCTTCTTCACCTGCTGCGCCTCGACGCGACAGCAAAACGCAAAGACCAAAGTGTAAAATGCAAAAGCGACGCTCTTCTTTATGATCATTTACTCACGCCTTACGCCTCACCCCTCATGTCTATCGAATCACTTGATTTGCGCGTTCGAGCACGCGGTTCGGAATCGTCAGGCCAATTTGTTTTGCTGCCTTGAGATTGATGATGAACTCGAACTTCGTTGCCTGCTGCACGGGCAAATCAGCGGGTTTGGCGCCTTTCAATATCTTGTCCACATAAACAGCTGCGCGCCGATAGAGGTCATCGTAGTCCGCCCCATAGGACATGAGACCGCCCTCATCGACAAACCCCTTTTCTGGGTAAATAGCCGGCAAGCGGTGTTTGACGGCAAGCTCGACGATCCGCTTTCTTTCGGCGAGAAAAGGGCGACTGACGGTCGTCATAATCGCGCCCACCTGCTTCTGCTTTGCGGTTTGAAAGGCACTCTCTAAACTTTTCGCGTCGGGTTCGGTCTCGATCTCCTCCAATTTTAGTTTCAATGCCAGCGTCGCAGGCCTGAGGTCTTTGAGTTGGCGGTCCGATCCTCCCGCCGTCCGCAGAAGTCCAACTCGGGAGAGCTGGGGAATCGCGTCCTTGAGTACCTCTAGTCTTTTGCTGTTTAGCTCGTTCGCTAATCCCGAGAGCCCCGTGACATTGCCTTCCGGCCGTGCCAAGCTGGCAACCAAACCTGTACCTATGGGGTTCGTGGAGCTCGTCATTACGATGGGAATGGTAGTGGTCGCTTTCTTCGCCGCCAACGCCGGTCCAGCCGATGTCACCACAATTAGATCAACCTTAAGGCGAACCAGGTCCAGCGCAAGCTCCAGCAGGCGCTCCTGCTTTTGCTCGGCAAACCGGTACTCCATGGTGATATTCTTTCCCTCGATCCACCCAAGCTTTTTCAGCTCTTGCCGAAACGCGTCCAACGCGACCGCGTTACCGGAAGCAGTGCTATTATCCAGGAAACCTATGTGGAAGACTTTCCCTGCCTGCTGCGTATCAGCGGACGAGCAAAGCGCAAAGAGCATGGCGCATAGTGCGTACAGAACCAGCTTTAGCTTTTTACTCATGGCTGGTGCCTGTTGGGCTGACGCCTGTTATCATTTGATTACTTTATCTGCCCTCGCCAGCACGTTCGGCGGAATCGTGAGCCCGATCTGCTTGGCCGCTTTGAGGTTTATGGCCAGCTCGAACTTCGTAGGCCGTTCGACCGGTAAGTCGCCGGGTTTAGCGCCCTTGAGAATCTTATCCACGTACACGGCCGCACGCCGGTACATGTCTATTCTGTCCGTGCCATAGGAGATTAGACCTCCCGCTTCAACGTATTCTCTTGTCTCATAGATCGCGGGCAGCCGGTTTTTAGCGGCCAACTCAACAATGTACTTTCGATCAGCGGGAGAACTAAAAGGCGTACCGCGGACCATGACTGCGCCAGCCGAGTTTTGCGCGGCGACTCGAAACGCATTCTCAAAATCACTCTGCCCGTGCACCGTCACGATTTGTAGCTGCAATCCTAGCTCGTGGGCAGGCTCCTCCGTGGTTTTTATAAAGAGATCATCTCCCGGACTATTTACCGGTCGAATGATGGCGACGCGCGTCAACCTCGGAACGATGTCTTTCATCAGTTCGAGAATTTTTCCACCGAGTTCGCCAGTAAACCCGGCCAATCCCGTGACGTTTGCGCCGGGATGTGCATAGCTAGCGATAAGTCCACTCCTGATGGGGTCGGCACTGCTCGCCATCACAATTGGGATTGCACCGGTGGCGTGCATGGCGGGAAGGGCGGCAATGGTGCCTTCTGTGATGATGATGCTCACGCGCGACCGTACCAGCTCGTCGGCGAGGCGCGCCAATTGATCGGCCTTACCCTCCGCCCATTTGAACTCTAACGTATAGTTTTGACCTTCGACGTAGCCCGCATCCCTCAGTCCGGCGCGAAATGCATCGATATAATTTTTCGGAGCCGCGGCCACGCGTAGGAAACCGATACGAGGAACGTTCTTTTCCTGCTGCGCCTCGGCTGAAAAGCTGAAATTCAAAACTAGAACGCCAAGCGCCAGAACATGATGTTGCCCGCTAATTTCATTGCGACGGACTAACGAATCACTTTGTCCGCTTTCGCCAGCATGCTCGGCGGAATCGTCAAGCCGATCTGTTTCGCGGCTTTAAGATTGATGATGAAGTCAAACTTCTTCGGCTGCTCGACCGGTAGATCCGCGGGCTTCCTTCCCTTTAGAATCTTGTCTACGTACGTGGCTGCGCGTCGGAATAAGTCGGCAAAGTTCACGCTGTAGGTCATCAAGCCGCCCGCTTCCACAAATTCTGTCGCCCAATAGAACGCAGGTAGATGGCTCTTTGCCGCAAGACCTGTAATCTGCGTGCGTGGAGAATTAAACACGGGGCTGTTCAGCACCATGACTGCGTCCGCGCGACGCGTGGCTGCCGCGCCGAATGCAGTCTCCATATCTTTAGTTTGAACTACGTCCAAAAACTGAAGCTTGATAGTGAGATTTTTTGCGGCGAGTTCGAGCTCTTTGAATGTTTGCGCGGTGCCCGGCTGAGTCGAGCTCCCCAACACGGCCACTCGCGACAGCTGAGGAATCAATTCACTCAACAGCTCGAGTTGTTTCCCGCTAATCTCCGGCGCAAGAGTCGATAAGCCGGTAATGTTACCGCCTGGCCGCGCTAGGCTCGCGACAAACCCGTTACCAACGGGATCGTTGTCGAAGCCCATAATAATCGGAGTTGTGGAAGTGGTCTGCTTGGCGACACGGGTCGCCTGCGGACCGGCCGATAAAATCATATCTACCTTGAGGCGCATCAGTTCGGTGGCAAGTTCGGGCATGCGCTCAATTTGTCCCGCCGCCCACCGTTGCTCGATGATGACGTTTTTTCCCTCCACATAACCGAGCTCGCGTAGACCCTGCCGAAAAGCTTCGAGGCGATCTGCGATCGCCGTTGGAGTGCTGACAATGAGAAAACCGATTCGGGGAATTTGCATCGACTGTTGAGCTTGGACGGATAGGCAAAACGCTAAGAGGAAAGCGCACAAAATAAAACCAAAAATTCCGGCTCTATAACTGCTGCCTGCTGCCTCGTGTCTGTTGCCTGTCTTCACCGAATCACCTTGTCCGCTCGCGCCAGTACATTCGGCGCGATTGTCAGGCCAAGCTGCTTGGCCGTTTTCAAATTGATCACGAGCTCGAACTTTGTCGGCTGCTCGATGGGCAGATCGGCGGGCCTAGCGCCTTTGAGGATCTTGTCGACGAACACCGTGGTACGCCGGTACAAGTCTCTGCGGTTGGCTCCGTAGGACATGAGCCCGTCAACCTCCGGAAATTCCCTGAAGCCATATATGACTGGCAGCCGCCGCTTGGCTGCGAGCGCCACTACTTGTGTGGGATAACCGAGGGTGAGGGGATCGTCGAACACGATAACGGCTCCAGCATGGCCGTCTGCCGCGGCCGCGAAAGCCGCTTCGAAGTCTTCAGGGCCGCGCACTTCGACAGACTGAAGCTGCAACGCCAGTGACTGTGCGGCGGCCTGCATCTGCTTCCAGAACTCAGCATGGATTGGATTTCCCGGGTTTGTGAGTGTAGCCACGCGAGAAAGCCTAGGCTGGATTTCCTTCAGCAGCTCCAAGCGTTTTCCGTGGAGTTCCGGGTTCAAGAGGCTTAGCCCGGTCAAATTTCCACCCGGGCGGGCAAGGCTCGCGACAAGGCCGCTTCCGACCGGATCCCCGACGGCGACCATTACGACGGGAATCTTGCTGGTCGCGCTTTTAGCTGCCAGAGCGCCCGGCGTTGTTGCAATGACCAAAACATCAACCCCGGCGTGCACCAGATCGGCCACGAGGGTGGGAAGGCGTTCGTTCCTTCCCTCGGCCCAGCGAACTTCCAGAGCGATGGTCTGCCCTTCCACATAGCCCAGCTCGCGTAATCCTTTCCGGACTGCGTTCAAGAGGTCCGGAGCCGCCGAGGACGTGGTAGCAAATACATAGCCCACGCGTGAAACTCTCTGCTGCTGCGCCTCGGCCGTTCCGCAAAGCGCAAAGAGCAAAGCGCTTAGCATAAGAAACAGGACTTTTTTCGGTTCAGATCTTCGAATCGAAAATCCAAAACCTGTCCTGAGCCCTTCGACGCGACTCAGGATAAACTTTGTCGAAGGATCTAAAATCCAAAATGGGTTCACCGAATGCCCTTGTCCGCTCTCGCCAGCACATTCGGCGGAGTCCTGCGATTTGAGATTCTTGATTTGCGATTTCAGATCGTCGGATAAAGAGTTCGAACGTTGTCCCAAAGAGATCGGCTCGTACTTCATCCTGTAATCCAAAATCTAAAACCTGTCCTGAGTTTTGTCGAAGGATCGAAAATCCGAAATTGTTTCATTTGATCACCTTGTCTGCTCGTGCCAGCACATTCGGTGGAACCGTGAGATTGATCTGCTTGGCAGTTTTCAAATTGATCACGAGCTCGAACTTTGTTGGCTGCTCTATAGGAAGCTCGGCGGGTTTGGTGCCTTTTAAAATTTTATCAACGTAGATAGCGGCCCGTCGATAATTCTCGGGATCGTTTGCCGCGTACGACATAAGACTGCCCGCGATCACAAAGTCACTTCCCTCGGATATTAATGGCAGGCGGTCCTTGATGGCGCGCTCGGCAATCTGCTTGCGATAACCGATAAGCGCGCGAGTCGCGACAAGCGCTTGCACGCGAGCTTTGACAGCTTCTTTAAAGACGTCGTCTAAACCGCGCGCCGAACCACGTACGTCCAGGGGCTCAAGCTGCAATTTGAGAGCGCGCGCTGCCGTTTCATATTCTTTTACAACCGTAAAGCCAGCGACGGAAAAAATACCAACTCGCGATATGCTCGGCAGCACTTCCGTCAGAAGTTCCAGACGTTTTCCGTTTAGCTCCTGCGTAAGTCTTGTGACTCCAGTGATGTTCGCTCCGGGATGGGCCAAACTATCAATGAGCCCAGTCGCAACCGGGTCATCCGCTATGATCATGACGATAGGAATTGTTTTGGTTGATTGCTTTGCGGCGCGGACTGCTTCAAAAACCGGCGAAACAACGACGTCTACTTTCAATTGCAGGAGTTCGGCGACTAAACTCGGGATCCGCTCCGCTTTACCCGCAGCGTATCGATCTTCCACCAGAATGTTTTTTCCCTCGATATAACCAAGGTCGCGAAGTCCTTTTCTAAACGCCAAATTGTTTGGGGTATCGGGAGCTGTGGTGGCGACGTATCCAACCCGTGGAACGTTCGCCGGCGGTTGTTGGGCCGAAGCAGGATGCTCAAGCGCAACGAAAAGAACGCAAAGACTGAAAAAGCTCGATGCTTTCATGCTGCTGCCTATTGATGTCTCTAGCGAATTACTCGATCCGCTCTCGCGAGCATACGGGTGGAATCCTACCGATTTTAGATTTTCGATTTGCGATACTTCGACATAGCTCAGTACAGGTTTTAGATTGCTTCGTCATCGGATCACTTTGTCGGCTCTCGCAAGAACGTTAGGAGGAATAATTAACCCGATCTGTTTGGCGGTCTTCAGATTGATGACCAACTCAAATTTTGTGGGTTGTTCTACCGGAAGTTCAGCCGGTTTCGCGCCTTTTAGAATTTTGTCCACATAAATGGCAGCGCGGCGGAAGCCTTCAGCGAGATCAGTCCCATAGGACAGAAGGCCACCAGCCTCGACGTATTCCTTCCAGTGATAAACCGCCGGTAGGCGGTGTTTTGCTGCGAGCTCGGCGATCCGCATTCGTCCACTGAATAACATTGGCGTCGATATTACGAGGAGAGCGCCGGAGCGCTCCTTCACCATCTCCAAAAAAGCGCTGTCGAAATCCTTGGGGCGACGCACTTCCAGGATTTGAAGCTGCAGCCCAAGCGTCTGAGCCGCCGCTTGTGTTTCCTGTAAGGCAAGTTCGACGGTCCCAGCGGGAGGATCCCGGAGGACCGCCACACGCGAGAGTCGAGGAACGACCTCCAGGAGCAACTCCAAGCGTTTCCCGCCTAACTCCGCCGACACCGTGGTTACGCCGGTGACGTTTCCCCCCGGTCGGAAAAGGCTAGCGATAAGCCCCACCCCAACGGGGTCGGTGCCGCTTGCCATGACAATAGGAATCGTTGTCGTGGCTTTGTGGGCCGCGACAGCCGCCCGGATCCCGCCCGTCACAATGATGCTCACCCTCGACCGGACTAGCTCAGCCGCTACGTCCGCAAGCCTTTCGGCATTTCCATCGCCCCCTCGGGCTTCGAAGGCAATGTTCTGCCCCTCGATATAGCCGAGCTCCCGCAACCGTTGCCGCAAGGCTTGCCAGAGATGCGCTCGTAGGGAAACAGAGCCTTCGTCGAGGAAAGCTACATGGTGAACCTGCGGGACCTGCTGCGCGTTGGTCGGAAAGCTAAGCGCCAAAAGGAAAGAGCATAGAGCAAGAACAAAAATCTTTATGCTGTCGAATCTGCCAATCCAAAAACCAAAATCAAAAATACAAAATTGCTTCACCGAATCACCTTGTCCGCCCGCGCGAGCACATTGGGAGGAATTGTTAATCCAATCTGTTTGGCGGCTTTCAAGTTGATGGCCAAGTCGACTTTTGTGGACTGCTGCACGGGCAGCTCCGCTGGCTTTTCTCCCTTCAGGATACGATCAACGTAACGCCGCGCGTTCGATACTGATCGACGACATCGGGGCCGTATGAGATGAGTCCACCGTCGGTGACAAAATAACGGAAAGGGTAGATGGCGGGCAGACGTAGGCGTGTCGCCTGCGCGATAATGAAGGCGCGGTGGACGATGGCCATCGCGTTCGGCATCACCATCACGCCGCCGTTGGGTTGC
>Ga0070681_10002979_pt1 | contig 15707 bp, 10 predicted proteins | sample KBSC83BmetaG_FD_65650 | JGI IMG/M metagenome (GOLD analysis project Ga0070681, IMG submission 65650) | Corn rhizosphere microbial communities from Kellogg Biological Station, Michigan, USA - KBS C8-3B metaG | ecosystem: Host-associated > Plants > Roots > Rhizosphere | place: USA: Michigan...
GAGCGACTTGCGCATGCCGGGCATCGACGGCCTAGCGCTCTTCGAGGCGATCCATCGCCAGCATCCGGCGATGCCCGTGATCATCCTGACCGCGCACGGCACGATTCCCGATGCGGTGGCAGCGACGCAGCGCGGCGTGTTCGGCTTCCTCACCAAGCCGTTCGACAGCCAGGAGCTGCTGCAGAAAGTCGCCGCGGCGGTGTCGTTGTCGGGGGACGACCCGAGCGCCGAATACGCGGCGAGCGGCGAGTGGCGCGAGGGCATCATCACGCGCAGCCCGAGGATGGAGGACGTGCTGCGCCAGGCGCGCCTCGTCGCCGATTCGGATGCGAGCGTGCTGATCTACGGCGAGTCCGGCACCGGCAAGGAGCTTCTCGCGCGCGCGATCCATCGCGCCAGCCGGCGCAGCGACAAGCCGCTCGTCGGCGTCAACTGCGGCGCGCTGCCGGGCGAGCTCCTCGAGTCGGAGCTCTTCGGCCACGCGCGCGGCGCGTTCACCGGCGCGATCGCCGCGCACAAGGGACTCTTCCAGGCGGCGGACGGCGGCACGCTCTTTCTCGACGAGATCGGCGACATGCCGCTGCCGCTGCAGGTCAAGCTCCTGCGCGTGCTGCAGGAGGGCGAGGTGCGGCCGGTCGGCGCGACGCAGTCGCTGCCGGTCGACGTGCGCGTCATCTCGGCGACGCACCGCGACCTCGACGCGCAGAAGGCGGCGGGGCTGTTCCGCGAGGATCTCTATTACCGTCTCAACGTCGTGTCGCTGCGGCTGCCGACGCTCGCCGAGCGTCGCGAGGACATTCCGCTCCTGTGCGCGCATTTCCTGCGCAAGCTCGCCGAGCGCTACCGCAAGGCGGTGCCGACGCTCGCGCCCGAGGCGATGGCGCAGCTCGTCGCCGCGCCGTGGCCGGGCAACGTGCGCCAGTTGCTGAATCTCCTCGAGCAGGCGGTCGCGCTGACGACGACCAGCGTGATCCCGCTCACCACCGTGCAGAACGCGCTCAAGGAGGACGCCTCGGCGCTGGTGCCGTTCGAGGAGGCGCGCAAGAGCTTCGAGCGCGATTACCTGGTGCGGCTCCTCAAGATCACCGGCGGCAACGTCACGCAGGCGGCGCAGCTCGCCAAGCGCAACCGCACCGAGTTCTACAAGCTGCTGCAGCGCCATCGCCTCGAGCCGTCGATGTTCAAGGACGCGAAGGCCTGAGGGCACCCGCCGTCATCCCCGCGAAGCGGGGATCCAGGGGTGATGCCGCAATGATTGCACCTGCGCTCCAAGCGCTCGTCACGGCTGGATTCCCGCATTCGCGGGTATGACGGGCGGCGGGAAATATCCGGTTACGAATTTTCCGCGCGTCGCAGGCTTCGGCAGCGTGCGGCGCGGCCGCGAGGCGTGCCACGATCACGGCCGGACGATCGCCACGGGCGCCGGCGGGCCCTGTCGCGCGTGAACTTCGCCGGTCGCCAGGCGTCGTAAAGCAAAGCCGCTGCGGCGTCGCAGCGGCGCGCGCCGGGCCGTCCGAGCCGCCATCCAGGGCGTGATCAGGGGATAGAGTTTTGCCAACGTCATCGAATGCCTCGCGGCGGAGCGGACCGCTCCTCGCGGGGCTCGTCGCCGTCGCCATCGTCGCGCTGATCGCCTGGCGCACGGTCGAGCACCGCGCCGCCGCCCAAGCGACCGTGCGTACGGCGCCCGCCGCGGTGCCGGTGACCACGGTGCGCGCCGCGCGCGAGGACGTGCCCGTCTACCTCACCGGCATCGGCGCGGCGCAGCCCGCGCAGACCGTGACGGTCAAGGCGCGCGTCGACGGCCAGCTCGAGGCCGTCGCGTTCGCCGAGGGCAAGGACGTGAAGAAGGGCGACCTTCTCGCGAAGATCGACCCGCGCCCGTTCGAGGCGGCGCTCGACCAGGCGAGCGCGCAGCGCGCGCGCGACGAGGCGCAGCTCGTGTCGGCGAAGAAGGACCTCGAGCGCTACACGACGCTCGTCGCGCAGGACTCGATACCGCGCCAGACGCTCGACACGCAGCACGCGCTGGTCGGCCAGCTCACCGCGGCGATCCAGGCCGACGATGCGGCGATCGCCAACGCGCGCGTGCAGCTCTCGTACACGACGATCCGCGCGCCGCTGTCGGGCCGCACCGGCATGCGGATGGTCGACGTCGGCAACATCGTGCATGCGTCCGACGCCAACGGCCTCGTCGTCATCAACGAGGTCGACCCGATCGCCGTCGTGTTCACGCTGCCCGAGGACAGCTTCCGCCGCGTCAACGACGCGATCCGCGCCGCCGGTGCGAAGCCGCTCGAGGTGCGCGCGTTCGCCCGCGACGACGGGACGCTGCTCGACAGCGGGCACCTCGTGCTCGTCAACAACCAGATCGACGTCGCCACCGGAACGTTCCAGCTGAAGGCTACGTTCGCCAATCCGAAGCACGCTCTGTGGCCCGGGCAGGACGTCAACGTCAAGCTGGTGCTCGGCGTGCGCAGGGACGCGACGACCATTCCCGGCGCTGCCGTGCAGCGCGGCGCCGATGGGCTTCTCGCCTATGTCGTGGGGCCGGACGACGCCGTCGAGATCCGGACGATCAAGGTCGCCGCCGTGCAGGACGGCAAGGCGATCATCGACGAAGGTGTGAGCGCCGGCGCCCGCGTCATCGTCGACGGCCAGTACAAGGTACGTGCGGGCGCCAGGGTCGCCGAGGCCGCGGCGCCGGGCGCGACGCCATCGCCCGCGTCGCCGCCTTCACGCGACGCGTCGGCGACGCCAGCGGCACACGCGCAGTGACCCACGGCCGCACCGCGGCGGCGCGCACTCGATGAGCATCTCGGCAGGGTTCATCCACCGCCCCATCGGCACGTCGCTGCTCGCCGCGGCGATGTTGCTGATCGGCATCGCGGCGTGGCCGCTCCTGCCGGTCGCGCCGCTGCCGCAGGTCGATTTCCCGACGATCCAGGTCTCGGCCAAGCTGCCGGGCGCGAGCCCCGACACCATGGCGGCCACGGTGGCGCAGCCGCTCGAACGCCAGTTCTCGCTGATCGCGGGACTCACCGAGATGACGTCGGAGAACATCCTCGGCTCGACGCAGATCACGCTGCAGTTCGACCTCGACCGCAACATCAACGACGCGGCCACCGACGTGCTCGCCGCAATCAACGCCGCGAGCGGCAGCCTGCCCGACGCCCTGCCCAACCCGCCGACGTTCCGCAAGAGCAATCCCGCCGACCGGCCGATCCTGATCATGGCAGTGACGTCGGACACGCTGCCGCTCACCGTCGCCTCCGATTACGCCGACAACGTGCTGGCGCAGCAGATCTCGCAGATCAAGGGCGTCGGCGAGGTCGACATCTTCGGCCAGCAGAAGCCGGCGGTCCGCATCCAGGTCGACCCGGCGCGTCTCGCCGCACTCGGGCTGTCGCTCGAGGACATCCGTCCCCCGCTCGTCAACGCGACGATCAACGCGCCGAAGGGCACGTTCGACGGCCCGAAGCGCAGCGTCACCGTCTACGACAACGACCAGATCGTCGCCGCAGGCGTGTGGGACGACGTGATCGTCGCCTGGCACAAGGGCGCGCCGGTGCGCGTGCGCGACATCGGCCACGCCGTGGACGGCGCGGAGAACACCAAGGCCGCGGCGTGGGCCTACGCGGGCAAGGGCGCGCCGCCGACGGCTGGGCTCGGGCACAGCAAGGCGGTGCTGGTGGCGGTGCGCAAGGAACCCGGCGCCAACGTCATCGACACCGTCGACCGCATCGAGGCAGCGATGCCGCGGCTGCGGGCGTCGATCCCGCAGGCGATCGACGTGAGCTTCCTGTCGGACCGCACGCAGACGATCCGCGCGTCGGTGCACGACGTCGAGTTCACGCTGATCCTGACCGGCATCCTCGTGGTGCTGGTGATCTTCGTGTTCCTGCGCGACGTGCCGGCGACGGTCATCCCCGGCGTCACCGTGCCGCTCGCGATCCTCGGCACCGCGGGCGCCATGTACCTGCTCGGCTACAGCCTCGACAACCTGTCGCTGATGGGGCTGACCATCGCCACCGGGTTCGTCGTCGACGACGCGATCGTCATGCTGGAGAACATCTATCGCCACGTCGAGAACGGCGAGACGCCGTTCCAGGCGGCGCTGAAGGGGGCCGGCGAGATCGGCGGCACGATCGTGACGATCGCCGTGTCGCTCGTCGCCGTGTTCATCCCGCTGCTGCTGATGGGCGGCATCATCGGCCGCATCTTCCGCGAGTTCGCGGTCACGGTGACGATCGCCATCGCCATCTCGGTCGCGATCTCGCTGACGCTGACGCCGATGCTGTGCTCACGCTTCCTGCACCCGCACGAGGAAGGCGGGCGCAAGCACGGGCGGCTCTTCATGATGTTCGAGCGCGGCTTCGCGCGGCTCGCCGACCGCTACCGCGGCGCGCTCGCCGCGGTGCTGCGCCACCAGTTCGCGATGCTCCTGCTGTTCATCGCCACGCTGGTGACGACGGTGGCGCTGTACATCGTGATCCCCAAGGGGTTCTTCCCGCAGCAGGACACCGGCTTCATCGCCGGCATCGCCGAAGGCGCGCAGGACATCTCGTTCGCGGCGATGAGCGAGCGCTCGAGCGCGATCGCCGACATCGTGCGCGAGGATCCGGACGTGGTGAGCGTCGGCTTCACCAACGGCAGCAGGACCGTCAACAACACCAACTTCTTCATCACGCTGAAGCCCAAGGAGGACGGGCGCAAGGCCAGCGCCGACCAGGTGATCGCGCGGCTGCGCAAGGCGCTCGCGGGCGTCGAGGGCGTCACGCTCTACCTGCAGGCGTCGCAGGACATCAACGTCGGCGGCCGCCTGGCGCGCACGCAATATCAATACACGCTGACCGACGCCAGCATCGACGAGCTCGGCTCGTGGGCGCCGCGCATCCTCGACCGCCTGCGCGAGTTGCCGCAGCTCACCGACGTCGCGTCGGACCAGCAGCTCTCCGCCGCCGCCGTCAACCTGACGATCGACCGCGACCGCGCGTCGTCGTACGGCATCACGCCGGCGATGATCGACGCGACGATCTACGACGCCATCGGCCAGCGGCAGATCGTCCAGTACTCGACGCAGCTCAACGCCTATCACGTGATCCTCGAGGTGCTGCCCCGGTTGCAGGAGGACCCTAGCCTGTTCGACAAGATCTACGTGACGTCGCCGACGCTCGGCAAGCCGGTGCCGCTGTCGACGTTCGTGCGCGTCGACGACACGAAGACCAACTACCTGTCGATCAGCCACCAGAGCCAGTTCCCGGCGATCACGATGTCGTTCAACCTGGCGCCGGGCGTGGCGCTCGGCGACGCCGTCGACGCGATCGACGCGACGATGCGCGGCATGGGCACGCCGGCAGCGTTGCGGGGCAACTTCCAGGGCACGGCGCAGGCGTTCCAGACCTCGCTCAAGACGCAGCCGTACCTGATCCTCGCCGCATTGCTCGCCGTCTACATCGTGCTGGGCTTCCTGTACGAGAGCTACATCCACCCGCTGACCATCCTGTCGACGCTGCCGTCCGCCGGCGTGGGGGCGCTGCTCATCCTGATCGTCGCGGGCTACGACCTGTCGGTGATCGCGCTGATCGGCATCATCCTGCTGATCGGCATCGTCAAGAAGAACGGCATCATGATGGTCGACTTCGCGCTCGCGGCCGAGCGCCAGCGCGGGCTCGCACCCGAGGCCGCGATCACCGAGGCGTGCATGCTGCGCTTCCGGCCGATCCTGATGACGACGATGTGCGCGATCCTCGCCGGGATGCCGCTGATGCTGAGCCACGGCACGGGCTCGGAATTGCGCCGCCCGCTCGGCTACGCGATGGTCGGCGGCCTCATGTTCTCGCAGGTCCTGACGCTCTTCACCACGCCGGTCGTGTACCTCTACCTCGACCGCGCGCACGCCCTTTACATGCGCTGGCGACACTCGTCGGGACACGCGCCGGCGGAGACAATGGAAGCCATTTCCACGAGTGGCGCGCCGGGTTCGTCGGCGCCTGCGCACGGCGCCTCGTCCGCCGACTGATCGCGCGCGCTGTCGTCGCGCGGCGACAGCGTTTCGCGCGGAAATTCAATCGGTTGACGCAAGCCGTTCCGCCGGTGTCGGGACGCGGCTACACACGCGTCGGTGTTGCGCCGGCAGCCAACGCCATGCTCGCGCGCGCAAAGTGCGCCCATCCCCCGGAATCGCGCCATTCATCTGCCTTGAGGGGGTGTGGCACGCCGCTTGCTCATCACGACACGGAAAGATGCGGGAACGACGATGCGCACCATGAAAGCCCCTGAATTCACCGGATACTGGTTCGACGACGACGTGGCGCCGATGCGCGTGCTGAGCGACGAGGACTCGACGCTCGCCGAGCAGGAAGCGCTTGACGATCTCGCCGAACGCGTGAGCGCTGCGCGCAGCGTCATCTGAACCCTCGCGGCCGCGCGAAGGACGCGGCCCCGTATCGCCAGCCCACGGCGCATGCCGGCGGCGATCGACCGATCGACCCGCCCGAGCCCGCGGGAGAACTTGAAGCGGCTCATCCTCCGACGGAATCCCCCTTGCCCGCTACTCCTCCCAGCGGGTTTTTTTTGCCTGTTAGAGTCGCAAGATGCGACTCCACATCGTCTCCGATCTGCATTTGAGCCGCGCGGGATTCGATCTCCCCGAGACCGGCGCCGACCTCCTCATCCTCGCCGGCGACCTCGCCCGGCCGGCGGAGGCGGTGGCGTGGGCGTCGCGGGCTGGAGGCCCGGCGCTCTACGTCGCCGGCAACCACGAGTTCTACGGCGGCAGCCTTCCCGGCACGCGCGCGCGGCTCGCGGAGCTTTGCGCGGGCACGCCGATCCGGTTCCTCGACGACGGCGAGGTCGTCGTGGACGGCGTGCGCTTCCTCGGCACGACGCTGTGGTCCGACTTCCGCCTCGATGCGACCGAAGCGGGCCGCGCGACGGCGCGCGACGCGGCTCGCCAAATGATCCGCGACTTCACGCACATCCGCCTCGGCGACGCGTCCGACCAGACCTTCACGCCGGAGGATTCGACGCGACTCTTCGATGCTCACGTCACCTGGCTCGATGCGCGCCTCGCGGCGCCGCACGATGGTCCGACGGTCGTGATCACCCATCACGCGCCGTCGCCGCGGAGCATCCACCCGCGCTTCGCGGGCTCGCCGCTCAACGGCTGCTTCGTCTCGGATGCCGCGCGGCTTCTCGATGGGCGCGCGGCGCTGTGGATCCACGGGCACACGCATGACAGCTTCGACTATGTCGCCGGCGGCACGCGGGTGGTGTGCAACCCGCGCGGCTACATGATGAACGGTGTGGGCGAGAACCCGCGCTTCGACCCGGGACTGGTGATCGACGTCGGCTGATCGCATCCGTCATTCCCGCGCATGCGGGAATCCAGCGGTGACGCGGCGACGCAGGCGCGCCGTGCCGCAAGCGCATCGTCCCTGCTGGATCCCCGCTTTCGCGGGGATGACGACATGCCTAGACCGCGACGGGCGCCTTGATCGGCGGGTGCGATACGTAGCCGGCGATCTCGATGTCCTCGTAGCGGTAGTCGAAGATCGTCGGCGGCCTTCGCTTCAGCACGAGGCGCGGCAGCGGGTGCGGCGTTCGCGCGAGCTGCGTCGCCACCTGCTCGAGGTGGTTGACGTAGAGGTGGCAGTCGCCGCCGACCCAGACGAAGTCGCCGACGTCGAGGTCGCACTGCGCGGCGACGAGGTGCGTCAGGAGCGCATAGGACGCGATGTTGAACGGCACGCCGAGGAAGATGTCGGCGCTGCGCTGGTAGAGCTGGCACGACAGCCGGCCCTCGGCGACGTAGAACTGGAAGAAAGCGTGGCACGGCGGCAGCTTCATCCGCGCGATCTCGCCGACGTTCCACGCCGACACGATGAGCCGCCGCGAATCGGGATTGCGGCGGATCTCGGCGATGACGCTGGCGATCTGGTCGATCGTCGAGCCGTCGGGCGCGGGCCACGACCGCCACTGCACGCCGTAGACCGGGCCGAGCTCGCCGTCGGCGCCGGCCCACTCGTCCCAGATCGTCACGCCGTTGTCCTGCAGCCAGCGTACGTTCGAGTCGCCGCGCAGGAACCACAGGAGCTCGTAGACGATCGACTTGGTGTGCAGCTTCTTGGTCGTCAACAGCGGAAAGCCGGCGCGAAGGTCGAATCGCATCTGGTAGCCGAACACCGACAGCGTGCCGGTGCCGGTGCGATCGCTCTTGCGGACGCCATGGTCGCGCACATGGCGCATGAAGTCGAGGTAGGGCTGCATCGAGGTCCCGGGGGCTTCGCGCATCCAAGTGTACCGACTCGCCCGGCGGACCGAACTACCGTTGCGAACCGCTGGCGGAGGCGCGGCTCGTTGCGCCACCGCAAGCTGCGCGAGCGGGTGCAGCGTCGAACACGTCTCGCAAGCCGTCGCCGTTCGTCGCCGCCGGATCGCGAGCGGGGCCACACCCCTAGAGATTTGCGGCGCGCGGCCGATAGTCGTTGAAGGGACCGCGTTCCCTTGCGCCGCGATGTCGGCCCGGGCGCGGCGATGACCGGCGGATGGCGATGGCCGTACCAAGAATACTGTGCGTCGACGACGAGCCCAACATCCAGGCCGCGCTCGTGCGCGCGTTCCGGCCCGAAGGCTTTCGCGTCGCGACCGCCGCGTCGGGCGAGGCCGCGCTCGCGCAGCTCGAGGCCGAAAGCGTCGATATCGTGATCTCGGACATGCGGATGCCGGGCATGAACGGCGCCGCGCTGCTGGAGCAGGTGCGGGCGCGCTGGCCCGACACGGTGCGGCTGCTGCTGACCGGCTACGCCGACATCGACGCGACCATCGGCGCGATCAACCGCGGCGAGATCCAGCGCTACATCGCCAAGCCCTGGGACGATCGCGAGCTCCTGCTCATCGTGCGCGAGGCGCTGGAGCGCAAGGCGCTCGAGCAGCACAAGCGGCGCCTCGAGGCGCTGATGCGCCGGCAGAACGCCGAGCTCAAGACGCTGAACGCGACGCTCGAGGAGAAGGTCGCGGAGCGCACGTCCGAGCTCGAGAAGGCCGCTGCTGCCCTCGGCGACGGCAACGAGCGGCTGCGCGCCAACTTCCTGACGTCACTCAAGGTGCTGTCCACGCTGATCGAGATGCGCGAGGCGGAGTTCGCCGGACACTCGCGCCGCGTGGCGGAGCTCGCGCGCCGCATCGGCGAGCGCGTGGGGCTCGACGCTGCCGGCGCGCACGACCTCTTCATCGCGGGGCTGCTCCACGACATCGGCAAGATCGGGCTGTCGGACGCGATGTTGCGGTCGGTGCGCGACGCCGGCGACGGCGAGCTCCCGCGCGCGTTCCTCGATTATCCGCGGCGCAGCGAGCAGGTGATGATGCCGCTCGACGCCATGCGCGGCGCAGCGTCGACCGTGCGCTCGCACCGCGAGCGCTTCGATGGCCGCGGATTTCCCGATGGCCTCTACGGAACGGACATCCCGCTCGGCGCGCGCATCCTCGCGGTTGCCAAGGATTACGACGGGGCGCAGATCGGCGTGCTGTCGCGGCACCGGATGCCCCCCGACGCGGCGCGCGGTCGCATCGCCGCCGGCCGCGGCACGCTCTACGACCCGGACGTCGTCGATGCGCTGATGGCGGTGCTCGACGCGGGCGAGGCGCGGACCAGCCCCGACATGCGCATCGACCATGGCGCGCTCGCCCCCGGCATGGTGCTGAGCCGCGACCTCGTCACCCCCGACGGCATCCTGTTGCTGACGGCGAATCGCAGCCTCGACGAGGGCCTCGTGCAGCGCATCCGCGACTACCACGCGACACTCGACGCGAAGCCCCTCACCATCTATGTGCACGTCGCGGAGGCCGCATGACGCCGATGGAACTGCTCTTGATGGCCGTGATGGCCGCCTTGGCGGTGTCGCTCGTCGTGGCGGCGCTTCGCGCGCGGCGTCTCGCGCGGGCGTCCGCCGCGGCGGCAGCGCGGGCGGCGACGCTCGAGCGCGAGCTCGACGCGCGCACACGCCGGCTGGAGGAGTCCGCGGCGCGCGCGCTCGAGCGGCGCAACGAGGAGCTCGCATCGGCGAATCGCGAGCTGCAGCGCACGCAGGACCAGCTCCTGCAATCGGAGAAGCTCGCGTCGATCGGGCAGCTCGCGGCGGGCGTGGCGCACGAGATCAACAACCCCATCGGCTTCGTACAGTCGAACGTGGCGACGCTCGACCGCTACGTCGCCGACATCTTCGCGTTGATCGCCGCCTATGAGCAAGCCGAGACTTCGATCGCCGACCCGGCGCTGCGCGCGAACGTCGAGGCCGCGCGCAAGGCCGCCGACCTCGACTTCGTCAAGGACGACGTGCGCGCGCTGGTGGCGCAATCGCGTGACGGCATCGCGCGCGTGGCCAAGATCGTCAGCGACCTGAAGGGCTATTCGCGTTCGGCGAGCGACGAGCGGTGGCAGCCCGCCGACATCCACGCTGCGATCGACTCCACGCTCAACATCGTCTACAACGAGATCAAATACAAGGCGGAGGTGCGCAAGGAATACGGGACTTTGCCGCACATTGAATGCCGCCCCGCGCAGTTGAGCCAGGTGTTCATGAACCTCCTGATGAACGCCGCGCAGGCCATCCGCGGCCAGGGCACGATCACGATCCGCACGCGCGATGCCGGCGCCCACGTCGTTCTCGAGTTCGCCGACACCGGGGAAGGCATCGAGCCGGCCAATCTCGCGCGCATCTTCGAGCCCTTCTTCACGACCAAGCCGGTGGGCAAGGGAACGGGGCTCGGCCTGTCGGTCGCCTACGGCATCGTCAGCGACCACGGCGGCGAGATCGCCGTGGACAGCACGCGCGGCGAGGGCACGGTGTTTCGCGTGTTCCTTCCGGTGGCACAACCCGAGGTCAGCCCGTCCGCTCCTTCAACGTGTGCGTCAGCCAATAGTGATGGAACGCCTGGCGAACGCTTTCCCGCAACGTCTCGTCATCCCATGGCTTGAGCAGGAAGCGATAGATCGCGCCGCGGTTGACGGCTTCGGTCAGCGCCTCGATCTCGATGTATCCGCTGAACAGGATCCGTACCGTATCGGGGTAGAGGAGCTTGACCTTGCCCAGGAGCTCGGCGCCGGTCATCGCCGGCATCCGGTGGTCGGAGATGACGACATGCACGACGTTGAGCGCCATCAGGTCGAGCGCGTCCTTCGCGTTCGGCGCGGTCAGGACGTGGTAGCCGTCGCGGCGCAGCACGCGCACCACCGATGCAGCGACGCCGGCGTCGTCGTCGACGATGAGCAGCGTCTTGCCGTCCTGCGCGCCTGTGCCGCGCGACGGCAGCCCCTTGCGGCTACGCAGCAGCGCCTCGAATTGCGCCGCCGGCAGCGGGCGGCTGAACACGTAGCCCTGGATCTGCTCGCAGCGCTCACGGCGCAGCCATTCGACCTGCGCCTCGGTCTCGACGCCCTCGGCGACGACCGCGAGCCCGAGGCTGTGGCCGAGGGAGATGACGGCGCGCACGATCGCCGCGTCGTCCGGGTTCGTCGTCACGTCCTGCACGAACGACCGATCCACCTTGAGGAAGTCGAGCGGAAACCGCTTGAGGTAACTCAAATTCGAGTAGCCGGTGCCGAAGTCGTCGAGGCTCAGGCGGATGCCCAGCGCCTTCAACGCGGCCAGGCGGGTGACGAAGTTCGCCGCGTCCTCCATGACGATCGCCTCGGTCAGGTCGAGCTCGAGCGCCGGCGGTCGCAGCCCGGTATCGCGCAACGCGCTCGCGACACGCTCGGGAAGGCGCTCGTCGCGGAACTGGCGTCCGGACAGGTTGACGGCGAGCGCGACCGCCGGCGCACCCGCGTCGTGCCATGCGACGATTTGCGCGCAGCCGGTGCGCAAGACCCATTCGCCGAGCTCGAGAATCATGTCGCTCGCTTCCGCCGCATCGAGGAACTCGCCCGGCATGACGAGGCCGCGTTGCGGATGCTGCCAGCGGAGCAGTGCTTCGCACCCCACGACCTGCCCGGTAGCGAGCTCGACCTTTGGCTGGTAGTGCAGCACGAACTCGCGGGCTGCCAGCGCATCGCGGAGCTCGGCGCTCATCGCAATGAGCCGCTGCCGACTGCGCGCCGAGGACGCTGGGCGCACACGTGGAACGAACCGTGCATGGTCCTTGGCGCTGCGTGTTCGACGGCAACGACCGTGGCCGGCCACCCTGTGCCCGGCAAACGGATTGCCGATAGGGAAGAAGGCGCTGCGTGAACCGGCAGCACTCGCGACCGATGACCGTTGAGTTTCATTTGCGTTGCGTCAAACGAGCGTGTTGACGGACAAGTGATGGCCCGTGCAGGGCCGCTTGACAATGACGACGAGAAACGCGAAATCCATGCCAAGCGGGCGTCGCGGGCCGACGCGCGACGTCGCGAGGCCGCCACGCCCCGCGGCGCTCGCCGTGGCGCTGGCGGCGCTTTCCCTCGCGATGCCGGCTGCGGCCCAGGTGGCCGACCTGCGGCCCGAGTCGCTGGCGGGCTTTTCACTCGAGGACCTTGGCAACATCGAAATCACGTCGGTGTCCGGGCGCGCCGAGCCGCTGTCGAGCGCGCCTGCATCGGTGTACGTCATCACCAACGCCGACATCCGCCGTGCCGGTGTCACGAGCCTGCCCGAGGCGCTCCGACTCGCGCCAAACCTCGAGGTCGCGCGCGTCACGGCGAGCACCTGGGCGATCAGCGCGCGAGGGATGAACAATGCCGACAACAAGCTGCAGGTGCTGATCGACGGGCGCATTGTCTATACGCCGCTCTATTCGGGAGTGTTGTGGGACGCTCAGGACGTGCTGCTCGAGGATATCGACCGCATCGAAGTCATCAGCGGCCCGGGAGGGACGCTGTGGGGCAGCAATGCGGTCAACGGCGTCATCAACATCATCACGCGCAGCGCGGCGGAGACGCAGGGGAGCTTCGTCGAGGTCGGGGGCGGCGATCAGGAGCAGGACGTCGCCGCGCGCTATGGCGCGAAGCTCGGCGACGGCGGCCATTTCCGCCTGTACGCCAAGGCGTTCCACGACGACGGCACGCAACGCGTCAACGGCCAAAGCGCGATGGACGCCTGGAAGAAGGCGCAGATCGGCTTTCGCGCCGATTGGCGCAACGGCATCACCGTGCAGGGCGATGCCTACGATGGCAGGCTCGACCAGGTCTTTCCCGACGACCAGCGGATCTCCGGCGCGAACGCCATCTTTCGCTGGTCCCACGCGCTGGCGGGCGGCGACTCGCTGCAGGTGCAGGCGTACGCCGACCACAGCGAGCTCGACGCGCCCGGACGGCCGGGGCTCGGCACGCTGTCGGAGCGCCTCGACATCTATGACGTCGAGCTGCAGTACAACATGCGGGCCATCGGGCCCCATACGCTGACCTGGGGCACCGGCTACCGGCTCGCGCGCGATCGCGTCGACAATCCGCCGGTGCTCGCGTTCCTCCCCGCCGATGTCGACCTCGCGTGGACGAACGTGTTCGTCCAGGATGTGGTCGCGCTCGGCCACGATGCAACGCTGACGGGCGGGGTGCGCGCCGAGCACAATTCCTATACCGGCTTCGAGGTGTTCCCGACGCTCCGCGCGAGCTGGAAGCCGGCCGCGGACACGCTGCTCTGGGCGGGCGCATCGCGCGCGGTGCGCACGCCGTCGCGGCTCGACCGCGACCTGTATTCGCCGGCCGTGCCGCCCTACCTCGTGGCAGGTGGCCCGCAGTTCCGCTCCGAGACCTCCGACGTGCTCGAGCTCGGATTGCGCGCGGAACCGGTGCCCGGACTGTCGTACGCGCTGACGGCATTTCGCCACGTCTACGAACACCTGCGCTCGGTGGAGCTCATCGACACGTCGTATTTCGTCGTGGCCAACCAGATGGAAGGCAACGCCAGTGGCGTGGAAGGCTGGGTCACCTGGCGTGTCACGCCCACGTGGAAGCTGTCGGCCGGTGGCACGACGCTGCGCCAGCGGCTCAACCTGCGCGCCGACAGCACCGACATCACCGGCGTGAGCGCGGCCGGCAACGATCCGTCCAATCAATGGATGCTTCGCTCGTCGCTCGACCTGCCGCACGAGGTCGACGTCGACATGGGCGTTCGGCACGTCGCGGCGCTGCCCGACCCCGCGGTGCCCGCGTATACCGCTCTCGATGCGCGCATTGCCTGGCACCCGCGTCCCGACATCGAGCTGTCAGTCACCGGGAAGAACCTGTTCGGGACCGAGCATGTGGAGTTCGGCGCTTCGCCGGGCGCGAGCGTCATTCCGCGCGCCGTGTTCGTCAATCTCGCGGTGCGCCTCTGACATGCCGATCCGCCCGCACCCCGACGTGCGCCGTCGTGGCCTCGCGCCGCTGTGGCTCCTGCTCGCGTGCTGGGTGCTGTTCGGGGCGGCGCCACGCGACGTCGCGGCGCAGCCGGGCATCGACGCCGCGACGGCGGAGCGCCGCGTCAAGGCGGCGTTCCTGTATCGGTTCGTCGACTACGTCGAGTGGCCGGAGGCCGCGTTCGCGAGCGCCGCCGCACCGGTGGTCATCGCCGTCGTCGGCGACGACCGGCTCGCCGACGAGCTCCTGCGAATCGTCGCCGGGCGCACTGCCGGCGCGCGGCCATTCACGATCCGCAAGCTCGGCGGCGACGTGCCGGCGACGGTGGGCGTCCATGTGCTGTTCATGGCCGGAGAAGGGGGGCGGCACCCGACGGTCGCGGCGGCAGCGCCCGTGCTCGTCGTCGGCGAGGCGGACGGCGCGCTCGAGCGCGGCTACACGATCAATTTCGTGCTGGTCGACGAGCATGTCCGTTTCGACGTGTCGCTCGGCGATGCCGACCGGCGCAGTCTCAAGCTGAGCTCGCGACTGCTCGCCGTCGCGCACGACGTCGTTCCCGCGCCATGACGATGCTCGCGCGCTCGCACTCGATCCGCTACAAGCTCATGATGGTGGTCCTCGCGACCACGCTGACGGCGCTGCTGGTCATGGCGGCGGCGATGGTGATCTACGACGCCCGCACCTACAAGCGCGAGTGGGTCTCCGACCTCATGACGCAGGCCAACATCATCGGCATTTCCAGCGTCGCCGCGCTGTCGTTCGACGATCGCAAGGCGGCCGCCGAGAACCTGTCCACGCTGAAGCTGCGGCCGCAGATCCTCGGCGCGGCGATCTACACGGCGCGCGGCGCGCTGTTCGCGACGTACGCGAAGGATGGCGCGCCCGCCGCCGCGGTGCCGACGCTGCCGCAAGGCGACGGCTACGACATCGACGGCGACGAAATCGTCGTGTTCAAGCGCATCGCCGACGACAAGGAGATCCTCGGCACCGTCTACCTGCGCGCGCGCTATGCGCTGTTCGCGCGCATCGGCAGCTACGCGTCGATCCTCGCCGCCGTCATCACGCTGTGCCTCGTCGTCGCCCTCGCGGTCTCCTTCTGGCTCAACGCGGTGGTGACCAAGCCGATCCTCGCGATCACCGCGCTGACCCGCAAAGTGCGCGAGGGACGCGATTTCACATTGCGCGCCGACAGGACCACCGACGACGAGATCGGCTACCTCGCCGATGGCTTCAACGACATGCTCGCCGAGATCGGCCAGCGCGAGAGGGTGATGGCCGATGCCAACCGGTCATTGGCGGAGCAGGTCGAGGAGCGTGCCGCGGCCGCGGCCGCGCTTCGCGCGAGCGAGGAGCGCAATCGGCTGCTGATCGCGGCGATGACGTCCGTGGT